>Ga0272445_1001279_pt1 | contig 19997 bp, 18 predicted proteins | sample YNPCB0031_FD_194404 | JGI IMG/M metagenome (GOLD analysis project Ga0272445, IMG submission 194404) | Hot spring sediment microbial communities from Yellowstone National Park, WY, United States - YNP-CB-003-1 | ecosystem: Environmental > Aquatic > Thermal springs > Hot (42-90C) > Sediment... | reverse complement strand
CGGCGGAGGCGTTTGCGGTTTGGCTGGCCGGCGTTCTGGAGGAGCGGGCGGTCTCCCGGGACGAGTTCCGGCAGATCCTGTCCCGCCTCGACGTCCTGGAGCGGGACGTGGCCGACCTCAAAGTCGAGGTCCGGGAGCTCCGGAGGGAGATGAATGAGCGGTTTGACCGATTGTATGGGGAGATGAACGAGCGGTTTGACCGGATGGGGGAGCGGATGGATCGGATGTATCATCAGATGGTGGTGCAGACCCGGTGGCTGATCGGCGCGCTGGCCGTGATCGGGACGGTGATTAGCCTCCTGCTGGCCATCGGCCAATTTGTCCGATGAACGAACATTGTTAACATTGTTAAGGAAAGGGATCCCGCGCCCGAGCGCTGGTCGGGGAAGGGGCCGGACGCTTAGGGGCGGATGAGGGGGAAATGACTCCGTGGATTCCGAATGGACGCGGTCACCAGCAGGCATCCGGTGTCGCAGGAGGCGGAGAAGTAGAGAAAATGAGTCTGGAGCAGGCCAAGCAACGGTATGCCGGTCAGTGGCTGGCTTTCCTGGTTAGCGAGGAGTCGCCAACGGGAGAGCGATGGGGTCAATTGCTCGCCCATCACCCTGACCGAAGGGAACTCCACTGGGAGCTCCGAGATAAGGAAAGTCGAGCCGGCCTACATCCCCTTCGCCAGCCCGGTGGTGAAGCCCGGATACGCGGTGATCTTCGGATGCGGGCCCGGCTGGATATCCCCTTTGTTCTAAGGCGGGTGGAAATCCACGGCCCGGCCGGCGTTCGGAAGATGGATGTCATCCTGGACACCTGCGCGGTTTACACGGTCATCGCCTGGGATGTGGCTAAGGACGTCGGTTACGACCCTGCTATATCCCGGGGTCGGCCACCCATTATCACCGCCAAGGGGGTGATTGAAGCGCCTAGAGGGCATCCAGTAGGGAGAAGCGGAGGACGGAAGACGGGACGGAGGATGGAAGAGTTAAGAGTGCAGTGCGTAGAGATTACTTCGAGCACTTCGTGCTCTCGCAATGACACCTGGTGGAAGGAGGAAGATGTGAGCCTGAAGATAATAGCGGGGGGACTCTTAAAAGAGCTTTATGTGGTGCGCATTAGTGGCTGGACTCTTGAGAAGTATCTTAAGGAGGCAGGCGCCCGAGCACCTCTGTTAACTTGACGATAGCCATGAGGCTGCTATAATAGGATAGGAGAAAGAGGCTGTTCCCTGGCTGCGGATCGCCATTGGCCTCGATAAGGGCCAGCCCTGGAATTGGGCCGTCCAGTTGGGGGATTGGCTGACCAAATTCGGGGACCGAGAGGGTGCCCTGGCTCCCTAACGCTGGTTTAAGGAGAATCGTGCCTTGAAAGTGCTTGCTGTCTTCGGCACTCGGCCTGAGGTGATTAAGCTGGCTCCGGTGATTCGGGAATTGAGGAAATACCCTGACCGGGCGATGTGCAAGGTATGTGTTACCGCCCAGCATCGCCAGATGTTGGATCAGATGCTACAGGTCTTTCAGATCCAGCCAGACTATGATCTCAATATTATGCAGGACAACCAGAGTCCTTCCTATGTGGCGGCCAGGGTGCTGATGGAACTGGAAGGGGTAATTCAGAGGGAGAAGCCTGACTGGGTCCTGATTCAAGGGGATACGACCACAGTGGCAGCAGCTGCCCTGGCTGCTTATTACGCGGGTGTGAAGGTTGCTCACGTGGAGGCTGGGCTGCGAACCAGGGATAAGTGGCGGCCGTTTCCGGAGGAAATCAATCGGCGGGTTGTGGGGGCCATTGCTGACCTCCATTTTGCTCCCACGGCTTTGGCTCGGGCAAACCTTCTGCGGGAAGGAGTCGCACCGGAGGCCGTGGTGGTGACAGGCAATCCCGTAATTGATGCCTTGCGTTGGATTGCTGCCCAGCCCCCATCTCCCGCTGCTGTGGAGTTGCTGGCCCGCGCCGGGGTGCCAGACGGCCGGCGTCTGGTGCTGGTAACAGCCCACCGAAGGGAGAGCTTCGGGATGGGTATTCTTGCCCTCTGCCAGGCCTTAGCGGAACTGGCTGAAAGATTCCCCGAACTCACGATCCTTTACCCGGTCCATCCGAATCCGAACGTCCACCGGCCGGTCTATCAGATTCTCGGTCGCATTCCTAATATTATGCTCACAGAGCCCTTGGACTATGCCACCTTGGTCCACATCATGGCCCAGGCTGTCCTGGTGCTTACGGACTCGGGCGGTATCCAGGAAGAAGCGCCGAGCCTGGGCAAACCGGTGCTGGTCCTGCGGGAGGTAACCGAGCGGCCAGAAGCGATCCAGGCTGGAACGGCCCGGCTGGTGGGCACCGATCCCCAGCGAATTGTGTCCGAAACGGTCCGTTTGCTCACCGATCCGGCCGAATATAACCGGATGGCCCGCGCAGTAAATCCCTATGGGGATGGCCGAGCAGCGGAGCGAATTGTATCCGCTCTGCTTGGCGAGCCATTTCAGCCCTTTGAGCCGGAGAATGTTGCGAAGGAGGTGGAGTTCTGTCGCTGAGGGCCTGTTGGCTATCGCTTTCCTGGCTATGGGCATTTCGGCTCTCGGTGGTTGGACTTTATAGCCCGTACAGGCAGTTTGTGTGCTTGGAGGCTCTCTGAGATTCCAATCACATCTTTATAACGGGGCAAGTTGGCTATGTTAGGGCTCCAACAGGTCATAATCATTACAACTAAGAGATGGCCACTGGTGGTGGAACTTGTGCGGCGGGAGCTCAAGCTTCGCTACCGCGGCACCTGGTTAGGGTTCTTCTGGACCCTCCTCAATCCCTTTATCATGACCTTGGTTTACACCCTTGTTTTTTCCTACTTTTTGGGCATCGGTATCCCGAAATTTCCTGCTTTTCTCTTCTGTGGCCTTCTTCCCTGGATGATGTGGTTCACCGAGAGTGTGACGATGGGCACAAATAGCCTTGTGGATCATGCGGCTTTTCTCAAAAATGCAATTTTCCCTTCCCAGATTCTGCCCATAGTTGCCGTAAGCACAGGAATGATGAATTATGTCTTCTCTCTTCCCGTGCTCATCGTGCTCCTTTTGGCCTTCGGGATTCCTTTAGGAATCACAATGCTTGCCCTTCCTGTCATAATGGCTGTGCAGCTCCTTTTTACCCTTGGAATCGTCTATTTCACAGCTACATACAACGTGTTTTTCCGCGACCTACGTTACATCGTGCAACATATTTTGACCGCCCTATTTTTCCTTACGCCCATCATGTATGACTTTTCTATAATTCCTCCGAAATTCCATGTTTTCCTTAAGCTAAACCCTTTGACCCACATTATTGATGCCTATCGGAATGTTTTCTTCTATAGGATATGGCCAGCTTGGGACAACCTCGGCTACGTCCTGGCTCTTTCTGTGCTCTTGGTGTTTCTTGGAGCACAGGTTTTTGAGAGGCATAAAGAGGTCTTTGCAGAGTACCTATGACGGACGCAATCATCCTTGAGCACGTTTCCAAAAGGTTCAAAAAGTATTCCAGGCGGGGGTATACTACCCTTAAAGATGTCGTTGTAAAGGGGCAGTTTTTCCGTTCTGGTGAGGACCGGGGGTATATAGAAGCCTTGAAAGATGTCTCCTTTACGGTTCCTCAAGGGACAGTATTAGGGATCATTGGGCCTAACGGTGCCGGGAAGAGCACCCTTCTTCGGCTCATTGCGGGAATCTACCGGCCGACTTCAGGGAGAATTGTGGTCCACGGAAGGGTTTCAGCCCTTTTGAACCTTGGACTGGGGTTTCATCCCGAGCTTACTGGGCGGGAAAACATTATAATTGGGGGTCTCGCCATGGGGCTTTCCCGGCGGGAGATTATGAAAAAGATGGATGAGATTATCCATTTTGCGGAGCTTGAGGATTTTATTGATGCACCGGTGCGCACTTATTCCTCGGGAATGTACATGCGGCTTGCCTTCTCTGTAGCGGTGAATGTGGATCCGGATATCCTCCTTCTTGATGAGGTGCTCGCGGTGGGTGATGCTAAATTCACTGAGAAAAGTCGAGCCAGGATGGACGAGTTCAAAAAACAGGGGAAGACGATCCTTCTTGTTACCCATGATCTTCGTGCAGTGAAGAATTGGTGCCACCAAGCTTTATGGTTAGATCACGGCAAAGTCCGAGCAATAGGAGATCCTGAGGAAGTAATTTGTTTGTATATAGAAGCGCTAAAAGGGCTGAAAGACGAAGCTTTCAGCGATAATTCCAGTCTATAACGAGCGAGCTTATATCGAAGAAGTCCTTAAACGTATTCGAGAAGTCGATATTGAGAAGGAAATCATTGTGGTTGATGAGGACTCGATTGATGGGACGCGTTAATTCCTGAAACAACTTGTTGAAGTGCAGCTTTCTGCTGATTCCAGAGAATTTGGGTGGTCACCCCTCTGAATAGTGACTTATGGTATAATCGGAGCCAGAGGTGACGCGGAGGTGAGGAAGACCATCAAGCGCCGTCGTCGGGGCCGGGTGGCGCGCGTGGAGGTGCGTCGGATTCTGGGAGAACCGGTGGATGGTCCCTATCCAGTGCATGAGGAGCGATTGAACGGCGTCTTGCGAGATCGGTTGAATGCGCTGACGTGTAAGACCCACGTCTTTGCAAAGAAGGTGGAGACCTGGGATGCGCTGGTAATCCTGTGCTGGTTTGAGCACAACTGGCTGCGGCCGCATCGGGCCTTGCGGGAAGCGGGGGAGGGCCTGCCGGAGGGGCGGCGGGATCGGCCGCGGACGCCGGCGATGGCCATCGGGTTGACCGATCATATCTGGACCTGGGAGGAATTCTTGACCTCCAAACATTATCAATCTCTAAAGGATTGACTACCCGCTAGAGAAGTCTGCTATGATTTCTACGAAGAAGGCGGTGGTTAGCTTGCCTGGTAGTCTGTGGCCGGTCCAAGAGTAAAGAGGATGATTGTGATGAGGAAACTCGACTGGATTTATGTAATCTTCGCTGAGAATATGATCGGAAAAACAGCTTGGATGGAGCTTTCATGAGTACTCTTTTGGCTGTCACTTTCTTTTCTTTCATCCATTATGCCGCACTGGCTCTGTTCGTCCTGCTGAGCTATGTCATAGGGCGTACGCTTACGATGCGGTGGGAGTATCATTCATTCTGGGAAAAGGTAGTCTTTTGTGCTAGCCTTGGCTTAGGTTTCGTTGCTTATCTTGTTTTTATTCTTGGTATTCTTCGCTGGCTTTATACATGGATTGTTCTCGTATTTTTAACGCTTATTGCCGTCTTTTGTTTTTCAGCATGGAGAGAACTATGGAAACAGTTTGCGAGACTCTGGATGAGGTGCTGCTTCTCACATTTTTGGTTACTCGGAGGATTCGCTAGCGCAGCGGTATTATTACCTTTCTTTATTTTGCCCTTGTATCCGCCGACAACCTGGGATTCCACCATGTATCATCTTGCGCATGCCAAAATTTATGTACAGAATCATGCGCTAACCTTTACTCCGTATATTCGCTATTCCCTCTTTCCCCAAATTATTGAAATGCTTTTTACCCTTATGCTGATGGTGTACGATGATGTGATGGCTCAACTAACCCAATTCTTGATGATGGTCTTAGTCGCTATAGCGCTTTATGCTTGGGGGCTTCGATTCTTCACTGCACGGGTTGGGTTGTGGTCGGCGGCCCTCTGGCTCGGAACTCCGCTGGTTATTTGGTTGAGTGCATCTGCCTACATTGATATAGGTCTAACGCTGTTTGTACTGCTCGGAACTTATGCGTTTTATTGTTGGCAGAATTCAGGAGATAACAAATGGTTGATTTTAACAGCAGTCTTTTGTGGTCTGGCTGCAGCTTCCAAGTATACAGGACTCTTCTTTGTGGCTATCTACAGTCTCATAGCAGCCATCTATTTGCTTCGCAGACGTCAATTTATGGAGATCTTTCTATTTGCTGGGGTGACCTTCATAATCGCGGTCCCTTGGTATCTGCGTGGCTACTATTACTCTGGAAATCCGTTTCTTCCTTATTTCTCCGAGATCTTTGGGCACGGCTACATGAGCCCTGAGGACATTCATGGTATACTCGATGAACAACGGTCACACGGGATCAATCGGACTTTTGGCAATCTGTTGCTCTTACCGTGGCATTTGGCCTTCAATCAGTGGCTTTTCGATACCCCAGCCCCCCTTGGATTCGGTATATCTTTGGCTATACCCCTCTTAATAATTGGAATTTTGAAAAACTATCATGTACGACAGCTCTCTGTCATTGCTGTAGCTTATTTGCTCTTTTGGTTTTTCAGTTTCCAGATGTCGAGATTTCTCTTGCCAATCCTGCCAATGCTGAGCTTAGCAGCTATGGCTATTGTTGATCATCTCATAGGTGATAGAATTAGGGGGTGCTATGCATTGCAAATTCTGCTGATCATCGGCCCGACATTTGCGCTGCTCTTTCCTGGCTGGGCTTATGCCCTCTATAGTATCTCACAGAATGGACTTCCACCAGTAACAGCAGAACAGAGAGATGCTTTCTTAAGCCGGATGCTTCTTCCCTACGAAGCGATTTCGCATCTAAACACACTCCATGGGAACGATTATGTCCTGTATGTGTTATATGCTGAGAACATGGCTTACTTTGTAAACGGCTTTTTCTTGGGTGATTGGATTGGGCCGGCCCGCTATTCACGAGTGCTCAGCAAATTCTCCTCTGGTGCTGCTCTTTATGATGAGTTAAAGGCCATGGATGTAGATTATTTTCTCTACACGACGCATCGTTATCGGACTCCACTGCCTGATGACGCGGACTTCCATAGATATTTTCGGTTGATTTATGCTAAGCCTTATGTTCAATTGTATGAGCTAGCTAAAAAGGGGGTTCAATACCAACGCATCTTGAGTCCAAACCTCTTGCTAAATCCAAGCTTTGAGCAACTTCAAGGTGATGGACAGCCGTTGGGCTGGGAAAAGGTTGGGGAGCCATCTATAAAAATCGTTCCTGAACGAGGTGTTGTGGTTGAAGGTACAGAACAGTACTTCTTTACGCAGGGTGTGCCCATTCATCCAGGCTTATTCTATCTTCTTAAGGCTTCAATGAAGTCAGAGGGAAAACTATCATATGGCCGGATGCATATTAACTGGCGTGACTCCCAAGGGAATTTGATTCAAGTGGACATCCAGGATGAAAAGGTGAGCGCAGAGTGGGAGCAATTTAGTATGGTGGTCAAAGCGCCTAAGGAAGCCACCACGGCTTGGGTAGTTGCTGACGCTTTTGGCGATAGTGTTGTTTGGTTCGACGATTTCTCTCTGCACGAAGTAAGCTATACAGTGGTAAAATAGGAAGTGACCCTACTCGAGGAGATCGCCGCCATGATTGTAGGGATGACGACCTACTGTTGCACCCGTTGCCAGAGTGCCAATATCGTGCGGAACAGGTGGAGTGCGTCGGGAAATTCCAAGTAAAGGATTAGTGGGCCAGCCGCGTCCTGAAACCCAAGGTTTGCTACACCAAGGAGCAAAAGAGCTCATCCTGCGCGCCTATCTGGAACGCGGGAGTATGCGGGGGATTCAAAGGCCGTTCGGCGTCTCCCGTCCTACCTTGATCGTTTAGATTAAAAAAGCGCCACACGAATGATTCATGGAGTGTCTTATCAACGGTCAAAGCTTACCGGACTTTGAAGGACATGCCGGTTGAAGCGCCGGATAATAAATGAGAATTGGACGAAATAGGGTGTTATGTAGGCAAGAATGAAAACGGGGTTTAGCTCTGGAGCGCAATGGGTCGACGCACCCGCCAGGTAGTGGCGTTTGTCCTTGGCGATCGGAGCGCGGAGACATGTCGGCAGCTCTGGGAAGCATTGCCGGAGGCGTATCGCTCTTGTCTTAGTTATCGCGATAGATGGCCGGCTTACGAGGCGGTTGGGCCAGCCGGGCGGCATCGGCGGATGGAGTCCTTTGGAGTGGTGGCATCATACGGTGTGTCAGCGGCTGGGGTGTGATGCACGCAAGACGTTATCGTTTTCCAATTAGAGCAAGGGCCTCTACCAGGGATTCGGGCCCAGCTCATAGACAGAGCAGGGCGACTAGTGGATGACATGATTATCGAGAGGAGCGCTAATTCCTTACACATCTTAAACGTTGTTTCGCCGGGGCTGACATGTGCTCTACCGTTTGCGGAGTATATTGCTAATCTAATATAATTGTGGCTCTAATGGGAGTAACTATGCCAAGACAACTGCTGAAAGTAGCCTCCTACATAAAGGATCTAGCGCAAAAGATCAATACAGCTCTTGCAGGCGGAGGCTTATGGGTTATATCATAGCTTATCTTAAAGAAGAGAAAGGCCATCTCCCATGAAAGTATCTGCCCCGTTGATCGCCCCGTACGGGGGCAAACTCGTCCAGCTGGTCGTAGAAGACCAAGAAGAGCGAGCGGCTCTCTTGGAGCGGGCCAAGCGCCTGCCGTCGGTGCAGCTATCTCCTCGGACGCTCTGTGATGTGGAGCTATTGGCCACCGGGGCCTTCTCCCCATTAGATCGCTTCATGTGGGGAAAGAGATTATGTGAGGGTCTTGGAGGAGATGCGCCTGGACAATGGGCTGCTCTTCCCCATCCCTATTACGCTTGCCGTCGAGCGCCTAGACGCGATCAAGCAAGGCCAGGAGATCGCCCTGCGCTCGCCGAAGAATGAGCTCCTGGCCATTATGCGTATTGAAGAGATCTACGAGCGTGATCTTCAAAAAGAAGCCTTGATTTGCCTACTGTGAAAAATTGGTGCCACCAGGCGCTTTGGCTTGATGGAGGAAAAATACAGGCCTTAGGCAGGTCCACCGAAGTAGTGGATTTATACTTAAGAAGTCTTTATGGCTACTCCTAAAAAGGTGAAATTATGAAAAGTGTACTAATAGCTGGATATTATGGGTACGACCTTATTGGAGACGAAGCCATTCTGGAGGCGATGCTTAATGATCTACGAAAGCTAAGACCTGACCTTCGTTTTATTGTCACTTCCCAATCCCCGGAGAAGACCAAAGCTGACTATAATGTTGAAACTATTCCGCTTTGTGACACAAAGGCTATTATAGATGTGATCGAAGAGTGCGATTTGGTCATTGTAGGAGGTGGGGGGGTGTTCAATGAATATGCACCTTGGCGTTCTGACGGGTTGCTTACATTACATCCAGACTTTAATGTCTTTTGTGCAAGTTTGCCTTTTCTTGCTGCTGCTTACAGTAAACCATGTATGATTTACGCGGTGGGGGTTGAGCCTCTTTACAGCCCTTCTGCTAAAGAACAGGTGGCGAATGCTTTCATAGCGGCTACTCGCGCGACGGTGCGAGACAAGGGTTCATTGGAGATTTTAAGGACTATAGGGGTCCCGGTGGGAAAAGTAGAAGTAACGGCGGACCCGGCGTTTAGGTTACCCAATGCAAATCTCTCTATTGAAAAGATAGTTGGTTGGCGTAATTTAGACGCGGCAGTGCCGTTATTGGGTGTGCAGTTACGGCATTGGAACCCACGTGTATGGGATCTCAGCGGGGACCCCAATTCATGGGAGTTTGAAGTTGCAAAGGCACTTGATGGGTTTGTAGAAAGGACAGGAGCAAACATACTGTTCATCCCCTTTCAACAACGGGAAGGATGGGCCTTTTCAGATGACAGGCCGGTCTTGATGCGAGTTCGAGATGGAATGAGGCACGGTTCAAAAACGTATTTGTTAGAAGGGCATCTCCGACCTGGTGAGATCAGTTCATTGTTTGGAAGCTGCGACATGATTTTAGCCATGCGATTTCACTCAGTCGTTTTGTCAATTAAAAATCGCGTTCCTTGTGTGGCTATCGCCTATAGTCTAAAAGTAAAGACTGCTATGACAAGTGCTGGCCTAAGCAAATTTTGCTTAGATTTAGAGGCTTTGAATGCTCAAGACATACTTACCAAATTGTTAGAATGTTACTATAGGAAGGAAGAAACAAAGAGAAATCTGGAAATAGTATCAAAAGAGATGGCAATACTAGCCATGAGAAATGCAGAGCTGGCAATGGAACTGTTGGATGGCCAAGCTTGGTCGCCCTCTTCGTACTCTCGCTTTTCCGAGCTGGCAGTGCCTTTGGTTGCCAGGCAAACAAAATTATTAGTGAAACGCGAGGCAGAGATTGAGAGCCTTCGCACTGAGCTGGCAGAGAAAGATGGAATCATTATGTCGCTACAGCAGCAGGTTTCACAACTTTCGGATAAAATAAAAACCTTCGAGGGCGCACTCAAAGAAAAAGAGGATGCCCTTGCCTCTTTGCGTTCCCAATTAACTTCGATATATAATTCACGGCGATGGAAACTTGCGACTTGGTTAGCAGTAGCTTATTGGAAGATAAGGAAACTGCTTAATTTCGTCAGCTTCAAACGTGGGAGGTGAGCCGTGGCTATCAAAATCCTTGTGACTGGTGGGGCAGGTTATATTGGCTCGATCTTGGTTCCTATGCTCTTAGAACGAGGGTATGAGGTTACAGTTCTTGACAACTTTATGTATGACCAAAACAGCTTGCTAGACTGTTGCGCTAATCCTCATTTTTCGGTCATTCGTGGTGACTGCCGGGATGAGGCAACCTTGAAGAAGGCTCTCAGGGATGCCGATTACATATTGCCCCTGGCGGCTATCGTGGGCGCACCTGCCTGTGAGGCGGACAAGACGGCTGCTGTCTCAACTAACTTGGAGGCTATCAAGCTATTGCTGTCGTTGCGCTCCAAGGAGCAGCGCATTATCTACCCTTGCACGAACAGTGGTTATGGGATAGGTGAAAAGGATCAATTCTGTACCGAGGAGACACCTTTACGGCCGATCTCGCTTTATGGGAAGACGAAAGTTGAGGCAGAGAAAGCCATTCTTGATGCTGGGAATGCCATATCTTTGCGCTTGGCAACTGCCTTCGGCATGTCACCACGAATGCGCTTGGACCTTTTGGTCAATGATTTTGTCTATCGTGCGGTAAGAGATCGGTATTTGGTGGTATTTGAGGGACATTTTCGGAGAAATTTCATACACGTTCGGGATGTTGCCCGAGCCTTTATGCACGCTATTGAGAATTTTGAGGGGATGAAGGATGAACCATACAATGTGGGCTTGAGCGATGCCAATTTGTCAAAGTTGGAATTGTGCGCAAAGATCAAGGAGCAATTGCCAGATTTTGTTTACATTGAGGCACCTATTGGAGAGGACCCGGATAAACGGGATTATATTGTATCCAACGAAAAAATTGAACGCACAGGTTTTAAGCCGATTTACTCTTTGGAGATGGGAATTAAGGAACTAATCAAGGGCTACACAATATTACGAGCTTTAAGATATACGAATGCATAGGAGGAGATAATGGTGGGGATTTACGGAAGCATAAGAAAAATGATAAAAACCATAGTCTATAAATGGCCCATAATTAGGTGGGCTATCCCCATGTTATTGTCCCATGAATCACGTCTTTTTGAACATTCTTTGCAGATAGATTTATTACAAAAACAGGTTAAAAGTCTAATGGATGAAATAATTGCTATCAAAGGTGAGAAGAGTACTTTTGGCTTGCTTAATCTTTTTTCAAAAGAGCTTTTATCCCATACTCCCTCAACAGCAGTTGCATGGCAAGAATTTCATAAATGGCTGGCTTCCTCTTATGATCAGTTTGCAGAAGGTTTGGGGAAATACATAAAAGGAGAACAGCTTATTCACTTGTTAACATTGTTACAAATAATCGTGGCTCGCAATGCTTTTAAAGACGAAACAACCAAGCTACACTTTTTTGAAAAAGCAGAAGAATGTGGTGTCCACGTCCTTCCTGTTCACTTTTATAGTCCTATTCCCAATACCCAAGAGTTGCCAACCGCGATTTGGCAGCATCGTTTTGATAGAACATCAGCTTTTCAGCTCAATGCTCAAGCTCAGCTCAAACTGCTAGATAGAATAGCAAAATGGGCTCAAGAAATGTCCGACACTCCCCACCGTTCTTCTTCGGAGTATTGTTGGGAAAATCCTGCTTTTAGCCCAGGAGATGCCATTGTCTATTATTCGATGATTCGAGAGTTTAAGCCAAGAGTAATTATTGAAGTTGGGGGGGATATTCAACTATGGTGGCAGTTAAAGCGGCTTTAAGGAATGGATTTACTATAATAAAATGCATTGATCCATATCCATCAGAATTATTGCGGCAGTATATTCCCATTTTGGAGGTGATACCGCAACCTGTGCAGCAAATACCCTTTAGTGAGTTTGAGGCTTTAGAACCAAACGACATCTTGTTTGTTGACGGCACTCACGTTTGTAAGATCGGGTCCGACGTCAATTATATTGTGTTGGAGGTTCTTCCTCGCCTCAAACCCGGTGTGCTCATCCACTTTCATGATATTTTTCTCCCTTGGGAGTACCCAGAATCTTGGATAAAGGAGAAGAAGCTCTTTTGGAATGAACAGTATTTAGTGCTGGCATTCTTGCTTTTCAATGATACTTTCGAAGTTTTACTGGCCCATTATTATCTAAGTCGTGAGTATCTCGGCCATCTTCGCCGGGCCTTTCCTTGGGCTCCATCGGTGGGAGGCGGAAGCCTATGGCTGCAACGACGGAAGTGACAGGAAAAAAATTCGTACTCATTGATAATTCCATTATAGATGTTGGTGGTCATCATTATGAATATGCAATGCATGTACTTCGAGCTGCCGAGAAGGCAGGCTATACTCCTATTCTTGCTACGAATCGTCGGTTTAAAGCAAACGATCAATCGCCTTGGAGGATTTACCCAGTTTACAAGTATGGCTTCTGGTTTCGGTTAGCTGAACCGTTATGGTATCGTTTGGCTAAGAAATTTTCTTCGGCAATTCAGAGGAGTCTTTTTTCTCTAAAGATTAAATTGATCTTTTCGACCATGGGATTCTTTGCGTCTATTCGCAATCAAATGGGCGAATACCTCCGTCGGCAAATCCCGAATATCTCGTTTGCTGTAGTGTTTTATGCGTTGGCGTGGTATGGATACCGCATTGTCCATTCATTCCTGGTCTTCCTCTGGAGTATTTTCCCTTTCCAGGATTATTTGAGACGCCTGTTTGGCAGGTTAAAGGCCTTCATAAGAGTCATCTTCAGCCCAATGGTTCTACTATTTAGGTCCCCTGATTGGATGAGCCGTTGGCTCGCAGATTATCTCAAGATGCGGCAATTTGGTAAAGATACATGGCGTCTCTTTCGACAAGTTCGCTTGGAGAATGGAGACATTGTCTTCATTCCGACTTTATCACATGTTGAGATGCTTGGCTTACTTCACTATTTAAAGAAAGATCCGGGCTCAACCCAGGCAACCTGGCATTTATTGTTCCGCAGGAATCTTTACAGCGGTCGGGAGCCGGATTACGCTGCACAGGATGAGGCTTTGAGACCAATCCGGAACGCATTCTTTCAATTTCTTGAGAATTTGCCTGCGCACAAGGTTTACTTTTACACAGATACTGAGGAACTAACAGCCCAATATAATCGTTTGCTGGGAGTCAAACGGTTTAGAACTTTGCCTATCCCACATACATATCCACCGCTAGAATGCTTACAGTCCGATAGACGACCGCTTCGGGTCATCTATGTTGGGGATGCTCGTGCGGAAAAGGGCTATCATCATCTCCCGCGAATCGTCCAAGATTTGTGGGCTGACTATGTGGAGACAGGAAAAGTGATCTTCGTCTTTCAATCAAACTATAATACTCCTGAGGGGGAACCCGAAGCTATCGTCGCCCGTAGTCAGTTAGAGTGTTATCCTAAGGACAAAGTAATACTTGTAAAGGAGCCGTTATCTTCTGAAGAATACTGGAAGCTGCTGTCATCTGGTGATATTAATCTCCTACTGTATGACCGCGATAACTACTACGCAAGGAGTTCTGGTATATTCATTGAATCGCTAGCTTTAGGCGTTCCAGTGATTGTGCCGGCCGGCACATGGATGGCGAGGCAACTCGCGGATGAGGTCTATCGGTATCATGTATCGCTTATGCAAAAAATGGAAATTCTGAAGTTCCGCCGATGGGACGAACTACGCTGGCGAAGGCATGGTCAGCCCGAACTTAACCCTATATTAAATGGCGAACTGACCTTTGGGGGTGCAGATGCGGAAGCATTCTGCTGGCTTGCTGTGCCAAAGGGAGCAACACACCTTCTCGTGTCTTTTAGAATTATCACGTCTAAAGCTTTTGTTAAGGTTTATGTAGCTCAAATCGACAACAATAACAAAACTAAGAGAGCCAACTCTTTGATAGTAACCCACGGAGTTGACAAAAAGTTTGCATCTGCACTTGTGCTGCTTGAAAGAGACATTGTTAAGATTTGGTTAGGTTTTTCCAATGCTTTTTCTAATTTAACAACAATTATATCCAATGTTCAAATAGCGTTTTTACGATCTGATGCATTCTCCCAAAAATGTCCTTTATCAGCGGTTGGACTGATTTACAATCATCCTGATGAGATTTCAGATTGTGTGCGTGAAATGGTTGATCATTATGAACACTATAGAGCAACGGCACAGGAATTTGCGAGGAAAGTTTACCAGAGACATTGTGCTGATGAGCTTGTTAAAGAAATAGCATCTCCTAAACTTTCTGATGTGCCGATGGAAAATTGGGGAGCAGGGAAATGAGTTCAAAGGTTCGCATCGTTGGGGTATCTGACGTAAGTCTGGGGCTTGGGAGTCCTCAAGTGCTATACTTTATGAGATCTGTGCTTACCTACTATGATGCTGAAGGAATATTGATAGAGCCGGATCAACCAGAAATTCGTCTAATGCAAGGATTGGCAAAAGGGCTTAATATTCATCGTATATATAGTGCTTTTCATCCACATCAAAGTTTTGCGGGACGTACTGAGTATATCATCCACTCGGCAAGTTTAATTAACAAGTTGCGCCCTGATATTTTAATACTCTTTTGCACATTTACTCTCCCGGTCTTGTTTAAGCTGAAAACTCGACCGCCTTTCGTGATTTATTATGCATATGAAATGCCCTTTTCGTACGGAGAATTAGACGTAAAAATGAATAAATATGTGCTTAATAATTCTTTAGTTGATCTAATAATTTTCCCCGAGGAAAATAGAGCCATTCAAACCTTGAAAATATGTGGATGCAGAAACACACCAATAGTGATATTGTACAATTGTGAAAGTTCCATAGATAGTGGATATGAGGTACTTCCACCGAAACTCAGAAATGGTCGAATACTTTATGCAGGTACAATTGATTCCGTGCGGACATTTGCCGAGTACTTCTTTCATGAGAAGATGCGATTAATTCCGCTTGATATATTTGGTAATATTACAGGACCAGATAAAGAGAATTTGAGACAGCGCTTTCAAAAACTTTGTGGCGAGATCCGCTATCTTGGGGTTGTTAACAGAGAAATATTGAAAAATGTGCAGAAAAGTTATTGTTATCGAGTCGTTATGTGGAATCCGGTGGATGATCAACATCTTTACGCAGCTTCTAATAAGTTCTTTGAAGCTATTGCCGCCGGGGTCCCGCCGATAACGGCTCCTCATCCACAATGCAAAATGTTAGTGCGACGATACAAATGTGGGATTGTGATGGATGACTGGAGTTTCGATTCATTTTATGAAGCTATTCGACAAGCCCTGGAAATCTACGGCACTGACAAGTATGATAGGATGGTTGAAAATTGTCGAAAGGCATTTGTTGAGGAACTCAATTGGGAAAAACAATTTGAAAAGGTAAAACCTTTCTTAAAGGAGGTGAGGTGACATGAAGATAGTAGTTACTGGCGCTACTGGATTCCTTGGTCGTCATCTTATGCCCGTATTAGTCAAGCGGTATGGTGAGAAACAGGTCATAGGTCTCTCCAGCAAAGATTACAACCTTATGGACCCTATCCATGTCCGGCGTATGTTTGAGGAATGTAAACCAGAGATATTAATTCATCTAGCTGCCTACGTGGGTGGCATCGGTGCTAATCGCGCTTTCCCGGCGGACTTTTTCTACCGCAATATTCTAATGGTGGCTAATGTCTTTCAAGCAGCTGCTGAGTATAGAGTTAAGAAGTTAATATACCCTATGGGTGGTTGTAGCTATCCAGCCACAGCCACTTCACCCATTGATGAAAGTCAGATGTGGAATGGTTATCCCCAGCCTGAAAGTGCTGGATATGCTATGGCCAAAAAGATGGGGCTCGTGGCCAGTATTTGTTACAGGCAACAGTATGGGCTGAATTCTGTGGTCATTATTCCAGGAAATATGTATGGAGAGTATGATAATTTTCGAACGGAGGAAGCTCATGTGATTCCCGCTTTAATTCGCAGGTTTTATGAGGCAAAGCGAGCCGGGGCAAAAGAGGTAGTGGTGTGGGGAACCGGTAAACCGGTGCGGGACTTCGTTTATGCAGGCGATGTAGCCGAAACGATCCTCTTCTTCATTGAACATTATGATTCAAGCGAACCAGTGAACATCTCTTCAGGGACAAGCACCTCAATTAAAGAGTTAGCCGAAATGATTAAAGAACTTATCGGCTATGAAGGCCAAATCATATGGGATGCCTCAAAACCCGATGGACAAATGGTAAAGATATTTGATGTCTCACGGATGAAAAGTTTAGGTTTGTCTTGTCCGACGCCTTTACGTGAAGGTTTAAAGCGCACAATTGATTGGTTTGTACGCAATTATGACAATCGCGGTGATGGGATACGTTTGTGAAACTTTGATTAAGCTAAAGGAGGAGATATGATTTTTATCATTGGTGGCAGGGGTTTTGTGGGGTCTGCCTTTGCTCGCATTTGCGAGGCCAAGGGAAAGGAGTATGCAATAATCACCAGGCAAAATTATCATGAGTTTATTGGCAAAAGATGTGAGATAATAATTGATGCCAATGGCAATTCAAAAAAGTTTCTTGCTAAGGAAGCACCTCTTCAAGACTTTGATGCTTCCGTAAGAAGCGTTAGAAGTAATTTGATTAATTTCAAATATGATTGTTACGTTTACCTCTCTTCTTGTGATGTTTATCCAGATTGTTCTTCTCCCTTGATTACCTCAGAAGATGAGAAAATCGATGTGAGCAAACAAAGTCCTTACGGGTTTCATAAATACTTAGCGGAGTTATGTGTTCAGCATGCAGCTAAGCAGTGGTTAATTATCCGTTTCGGTGGTTTTGTTGGTCCTGGCTTAAAGAAAAACGCAATCTACGACATTCTTAATGGCGGTCCACTTTGGCTTGATCCTGAAAGTGAACTACAATACATGTATACTGATCACGCCGCTGAAATCGTGCTAAAACTGCTTGATCTAGGAATAACCAACGAGATTTTCAATATCTGTGGTCGAGGGGTAATTAAATTACAAGAAGTCATAAAAGTGGTAGGTGGTGAGATCCCGGTTTATCCTGGTAGCCCTTATGTGCGGTATGAAGTCAACATAGATAAGATTTCGAAACTGGCTGATATACCCGAGACTCGAGCTACAGTACTGGAGTTCGTCCGTGCCGAAATGAGGCGCCGAGAGGAGGAAAGGAAGCTATGATTATTTCAAAAACGCCTTTTCGGATCAGCTTTTTTGGTGGGGGGACTGATTATCCGGAATATTTCACTAAGTACAACGGCGCAGTCTTGGGTACAGCTATCGATAAGTTTTGTTATGTTTCCGTAATTCCATTCTACTCAAAATTGTTTGACTATTCAATCCGTGTGGCGTATCGACAGGTTGAGTGTGTTAAGAGTTTGGAAGAAATTAAACACGCTGCCTTTCGCGAGTGTCTTCGGTGGTGTGGAATTACAAAAGATATTGAGGTAAATTACACAGCCGAATTACCTGCTTTCTCCGGCCTAGGAACTTCTTCCAGTTTCGTTGTGGGTTTGTTGAATGCGTTATATGCCTATCAGGGTAAAAGCGTCCGTCCGATTGAGCTGGCGTATCAAGCTATTGAAATCGAACGGGAAATCCTTAAGGAGACAGTTGGATGTCAGGATCAAACTTTTGCAGCCGTGGGAGGGTTTAATGTGATTGAATTTCGTGCTACCGATGATATAGTAGTCCATAGAGTGCCACTATCTCGCGAGCGCATCGAAGAATTTGAAGCACATCTTTTAGTTGTGTTTACTGGAATATTGCGCCGGGCGAGCGACATCGCTGCCAAGCAGGTGAAAAGGATTGAGATCAACAAGGGACTCTTGAAGCGAATGAGAGAGATGGTTGACGAGGGTTACGACATTTTAACTGGGTCAGGAGATCTAACAAAGTTTGGTCTATTGTTAGATGAAGCATGGCAGTTGAAAAGTCAATTAGATGAATCGGTTACAAACGATATAATCAAAGTAATCTATGAAGAGGGCAAGAAGGCTGGTGCCATTGGAGGGAAGCTGTTGGGAGCTGGTGGTGGAGGGTTTTTCCTCTTCTTCGTTCCGCCGGAAAAGAAAAAAACGGTACGTGAACGCCTTGGTCTTGAAGAAATTCCGATAAAAGTCAATGCTCCGGGGACTCATATTATACACAGTTAGGATTTGAGGTGGTTGACGGACTGATGAAAGTTTTAGTTTTAGCTGGAGGGATGGGAACACGGCTGCGGGAAATTGTAAAGGATCGGCCAAAGCCTATGGCTTTGATCGGTGGTAGACCGTTTTTAGAGTATTTAATCTTACAGCTAAAGGGACAGGGGTTCGGGGAAATAGTGCTTTGTATCGGATATTTGGGTGAGCAAATTAGAAGTTATTTTGGCGATGGGGACAAATGGGGAGTCCATATCTCATATTCTTATGAGGAGCAGCTTCTTGGTACAGGAGGAGCAATCAAACTGGCTGAGAAAATGGTTCAGGAAGAAAACTTTTTAGTTATGAATGGGGATTCGTTTCTAGATGTCGATATGCATAAATTAATAAATCATCACTTAATGAAGCAAGCTATTGCAACCGTTGCTTTGGTCGAAGTTGAAAATGCGAATAGATATGGAGCAGTAGAGATAAACGAAAAAGGAGAGATTAAAAAGTTCGTAGAAAAAGGAGACATTTCTGCTTCCAAGTTAATCAACGGAGGGGTTTATGTACTGAATCGGAAGATATTTGACTATATTCCGCTTGGAAGAGTGTCTTTAGAAAAAGAAATTTTTCCAAAACTTATTGGTAAAGGTTTCTTTGGTGTACCCATTAAAGGTTTTTTCATTGACATCGGGGTCCCTGAAACTTATAAGATGCTACAAGAAAATCCGCGAATATTGCTCAACGCGTTGTTTCAAAGCAACTCAAAGGAGAAAGAAGATGGAGCAGCTGGATTTCTACCAACTGATTAAAACGAGAATTCAACAGAGTATCGAGATAAAGTCGAAGCTTATGCATGACATTGGGATTATTGCTGAAACAGCCAAGTTAATTATTGAGGCGTATCGAAATGGCAAGAAAGTCATTCTTTTTGGCAATGGTGGTAGTGCGGCTGATGCCCAGCATATTGCTGCTGAACTCGCAGGAAAGTACTATATGGATCGCACGCCCCTTCCAGCAGAGGCCCTTACAGTTAACACATCAACGCTTACAGCTATTGGAAATGACTACGGCTTTGAACAAATCTTCGCTCGCCAGGTAGAAGCATTGGGAACTCCGGGCGATATAGCTATTGGGATTTCCACAAGCGGTAATTCTCCAAATGTAATTGAGGGCATACGCGTGGCCAAGAAGAAGGGAATGATCACCATTGGACTGACGGGTGCGGAGGGAGGGCAACTTAAAAATGAGGTTGACTACTGTATCTGTGTGCCTTCTAAAGACACACCGCGCATTCAAGAAGCGCATATCTTGATTGGGCATATTTGGTGTGAGTTGATAGAGCGGGCCCTTTTTGGCGATGAGAGGGAAGAGGGGGTAGTCACCCCCTAAGGTATTGGTGATGCGGGAAGGTCAAGAATTCCTCCCAGGTCCAGATGGGATCGGTCAACCCAATGGCCATCGCTGGCGTCCGCGGCCGATACCGCCGCCCCTCCGGCAGGCCCTCCTGCGCTTCCCGCAAGGCCCGATGCGGCCGCAGCCAGTTATGCTCAAACAAACAGAGGATC
>Ga0272445_1001278_pt1 | contig 20012 bp, 25 predicted proteins | sample YNPCB0031_FD_194404 | JGI IMG/M metagenome (GOLD analysis project Ga0272445, IMG submission 194404) | Hot spring sediment microbial communities from Yellowstone National Park, WY, United States - YNP-CB-003-1 | ecosystem: Environmental > Aquatic > Thermal springs > Hot (42-90C) > Sediment... | reverse complement strand
CGCTCAGTAGGTGTTTACTTATGAGCACCTACAAGGACCACTTGAAGGCTGCTAGGCACTACCTAGAAGGAGCGTATGAGCTACTAGAGCGTGGAGACCCCTATGACGCAGCTGAGAAGATTTGGGCAACCGTTAAGCATGCGACAACTGCGTTGACTGCAGCAGCTCTTGGAGAGGTTGCCCCGCTGAAAGGCGTTTCTTGGAGGTCCTTCGTGAAGGAAGCCTTCGTCAAAGCCGGCCTCAGCGAGGAGGAGGCGTCTGGGTGGGCATCATACTACATAGACGTTAGGGATAGAGTTCATGGAGGCTGCTTCTACGGGTTGACATATGAAGAGGATGAGCACAGGCCGCTAATGGAGAGGGCTAAAGAGTACGTAGAGCTGGTTGAAAAGCTGCTGGGGGCGATGTCGTGAGCCCATGCCGGCCCGTTTGACCTAATGCCCTTCTCCACCGCTCCTCCAAAGCGGCTGGACGCCCTTCCTCAGCCCAACCGCACCTCATCCCTTATTGAGAATACTTGAAAAGGCAAAGAAGTTAGGAGAGTAGGAGAGATGTGGAGGGCGCTGGAATATGCATCCTGAGTTGGGCGCCGCGCCAGAGCTGCTTGACGTCGTCGATGAAAACGACAACGTAATAGGCCAGGCAACGAGGGAGGAGTGCCATTCCCGGCGGCTCATCCATCGTTGCGCCTTCGTGCTGCTGTATAACTCAAGGGGCGAGCTGCTTCTTTTGAAACGCGCTGCGAAGGTAGATAGATACCCAGGTCTTTATAGCATCGTTGGCGAACACGTTAAGGCTGGAGAAAGTTATGAGGCAGCGGCCAAGAGAGGGATAAAAGAAGAATTGGGAGCCGACGTCTATGTTGAATTCATAGCTAAGATTCCGATGTTCAGCGAGGAAGAAAAGGAGATTGGGGCAATATTTAAAGGGGTTTACGATGGTCCATTTCGCGTCGACCCCGGCGAGGTCGAAAGGATCACGTTCTACCCTCTCGAGGAAGTTTTGGAAAGGTTTCATAGAAACGAGATCCAAGTTACCCCCGGGACGTCATTCGTATTGAAATATTTAAACGAAAAGCGAGTATCAAGGTGAGTTCACTGCAGAGCCTTCAAGCAGGCAGGTGTACGTGCCGTCCATGTTGGCCCTAAAGAGGTTGCGGCAGCCTCTCGACCCTGGCAACTTAACACGTTACACCCGACATCTTAAGTTGCCAGGTCCCGCCTCTCGCACCCATTAAGATAGTTTCGTCACTACCCCTCGACCCTCTTCAGCAGCGCTGCGCGGCTTCGTCGTGCCGTCCGACTTCCCGCTCGATACTCAGTATGTTGGCTCGCCCGCCGACTCGAGCTAGCAGCAGGAGCGCCTCAGCCAGTGGGCCCCTCCTCCCTCACGGACTTCAGCCTGTCGTAGAAGCTGAGGAGCGCCTTGCTCGCCGCAGGCGCGGTGGCATCAAGGCATCCAACAGCCACCGACCCATTGACCGTCAACCGTCTACGTGATGGACTTGTCCCTCGGGAAGGGCTTGAGCGTTTCCACAACGTGTTCAGCCATGGTTTCTAGCGTGAGGCCTGGCAGCTCATCGTGTCACGCTCGCGCCCTAGGATCCGGCAACCTAAGAGGTCGGGCGCGACGTGCTAAATTGTCGGGTCTGAAGGCCTATGCGCGGCTTTCGAGGCACTCCACAAAGTCCCTGAAGGTCTTGGACCTCGCCACGGCGCATCCGACGTCCACTTCCTCGGCCAACCGCCTGTAGGCCTCAGGCCTCTTAACGTAATGCCCACCCCTCCTCCGTATCAACTCCTTGAGCTCCCCCTCAGGGTCGGCGACGTCCTCTGGGCTGCTTGCGGACAGCCCCGCAAGTATCCACGACTCTATGCTCCTCCTAACCTGGATGACATGCGCCTTAAGGCCCTCGAGCCTGCTGACGAGCCTCGCTGCCTCGTCTATGAGGGAGGCCCTATCCACGCCGCCTCTATGAAGATCCTTAAGCACTATGGCCTTGCTGAAGCGCCTCGCCAGGGCCTTCAAGTAGCGGCCCACCTTCTCCGGCCTGTTCCCCCTCATGACGTAGACCTCGCACGCGGCCCCGAGCCTCCTGGCGATGGCATCGACGAAGGCCCTGTCCGTCGCCCCCTCGACCACTACCAAGGCGCCGGTCAAGGGGTCCCGCCCATCATCCCGGAGTACCAGGCCTCGCCCAAGGTGCCGCCCTCCTCTAGGAAGCGCCTCACGGCCTCCAGCTCCTTCATCGCGCTCAGCCTGCCGACCTTCGTCTCCATGCCCTCCTTCTCCACGACGTAGACCTCCTCGGGCCTGGCGTGATCCAGCAGGTACGGCGAGTGCGTCGTAAGGATGACTTGGGGCGGCGAGTCCCTGGCGAGGCTCATGAGGGCCTCGAGCAGGTGGGGGTGCACGCAGTTCTCGGGCTCCTCTAGGACCACGAGGCTTGAGCCGCCGTAGAGGGCGGAGGCTATGGCGAGGGCCCTCAGGGTGCCGTCGGAGACGTTGTGGGGCCTCAGGGGCTCGTCCAAGCCCTTGGCCTTGATCCACACCTCGACGGAGTCCCCCTCTATGTGCGGCACGACCTCCTCGACCTCGGGGATCAGGCTGCGCAGGGCCTCCTCGACGCGCTGGAAGTCCCTGCGCCTCTCGAGGTAGGCGTGGAGCAGGTAGCGGGCTAGGTTCTCGCCGTGGTACCTTAAGGCCGGCTCCTCGGTGATGTGGCTCCTAAGCCGAAGGTCCCTCGGGGAGAAGGAGTGGACGGAGATCCCCCTCAGCTCCGAGGCCAAGCGATGGATCTCTCTCCGACGTCGGAGGGGAGGGCCGTTAACACGCTCCCGTAGATGCTGCCGTAATAGCTAGGGCTAGGCGATGGTAAGCCAAGGCCCCTCGCCGCGCCCTTGATGAGTGCCCCATGGCTGGATCCACGATGAAATACTATCTGCTCGCCGTCTACGCGGACCTCCTCGCTGTACTCCGTGGCGTTCAACCTCAAGACGTACTCGCACCTGCGCCCCTCGACGAGGGCCTCCAGCGCGACCCTTATGTCGACGGCAGGGTCGAACCCGAAGGATAGGTCTCGTAACCTACCGTATCCCTCCAGATAGGGAGCCCCGCCCCTGGCGAGGCCCGCCACGAGCTGCAGCGCCCTCGCGACGTTGCTCTTGCCGCTGGCGTTCGGCCCCACCAGGATGTTGACCTTTCCCAGCTCGAGGCTGACGCCCTTGAGGCTTAGGAAGTTCTCAACGCTGAGGCGCGTGAACATGTGGGCCCTCGCACCCCCGCGCAGCCTCGGCTGTAGCGCCTTCGACGGTTGACGGCACCCTCGGCCCCTTCAAGCGCTCTAAGGCTCCGTAAATTTAAGCCTAGTTTAAATTGGGACCTGGCAGCTTAACATGTCGCGCTGACATCCTAGGCTGCCAGGCTCCTCTTTTCAGATTATCATTGAGGTTGGTGGAACATGCTTGAATTTTACTTCATCGTTTTCAATGTAGATTCCATAGCTTTCCACGATGTTCAGTCCTATTATTGCATCCGCCTCAGGCCCTCAATAACTCCAACTATTTCCCTCTCTCCGGCAGGATGTACCCTTCAACCTCTATGTAGGCTGTCGCGTCTCCCACAAGCTTGCCATAACTCGTCCCTCACAGCCAACGGAACTTCTTTAGGCTCTCCATAGGGCTCGTACCCGATCTTCTCAGCGAAGCCCTTGCTGAGATAGCTCCTCCTTGATCCGGTGTCGAACAGGGCTAGGGCCTCTAAAACCCTGCCATCTCTATGCACTCGGATCCTCCTTTCAACCTTGACCATTTCCACCGCCCCCTAGAGCCATGATTAAATACAAGACGATTTTGAAAGAAAGCCATAGGCATGGAAACCATGCCGAAGCATTGCACGCGGTTAAAGAACATGCCCCTTACGAACTTCATGGACAGGGCGATCTATCGCGGGCGGGCTTGCATCGTGCTTCCTTGAACCTCAAAGCACGGATGCGCGATTAGAAACGAAGCCAACGTGAGCGTGAGCGTCTTTGACGCTCACGTGCGCTTAAATAGCTGGGCGCCAAATCGTGGAGTGCATGGAGAGGTGGAAGGCATACCTAATTGCAAGCATTTTTCTTGATGTTTATCAGACTTCTAGAGGCATATTTCCATTGGTGTTGTGATTGCGCAAGTGGTTACTTAGGTCTGGTTTATCACTTGAAGCATATTCGTTGCTTCGTTCCGTGATGATCGACTTCCTCCTCTTCGGGCTCGGCATCGGGCTTGCGGTAGCAGCTGCTGAGGTGCGTAAACATGAAAGGAAAAGGAAGAAGTTAGGGGGTGAATGAGGTCTCCATTCTCCAGCTCCATGCCCTCACATGGGATCCGTAGGCTGTGCGGACGCCTGATCGGCCTGCCGAGGTGTCGTCTCTTTTGCAGACGGCCTCATAGACGGCGGCAGGTGTGACGTCCACGACGCTGGCCTCGAGGACATCACCGCGCCGCTCGCTCGACGGATAGCTCGCGGCCGTGGTCCTTATGGAGGAGGGCTTGGAGGCCTTGCTTAGATGCCTAGCCGGCTTGGGTAAGGTTGTCGAAAGCTTTTAGCGAAGGCAATAAGCTAATAAGCTAATTGCCGAGGCTCTTCTCTCTAAGTGTTTGAGGTGGATGGTTTTTGATAGAGTTCCTCATAATATTGATGGTCGTTCTCCTTCTCGTAGCCATCTCGGTTCACTATAGGGGCAAGGTAAGGGAGGTTCTAGCTCGTGCCGACTCCATAGCGGCCCAAAGGGCCCAACAACTCTTTGAGGAGTGGAGGGGTAAAGAACTCGAGAGCCTAAAGGGCCAGCTCGAAGCTCAATACAGTAAAGCGCTGGCCGAGAGGTCCGAGGCCTTAAGGAAAGAGTACGAGGCGCTCTTCGAGAGGTGGAAGCAAGAGCACGAGGAGAAGATAAGGCAGGACGCAATTCAGAGGAGCATAGCGACCGTCTTGGGGAGGGTTGGAGAGGAGCTTGCCCCCCTCCTCATATTTAAGAGGCTCGGGGTGGAGCCAAAGGACGTAAGGCACATAGGCTCTCCGATCGATTACGTGGCGTTCAAGGGCCTGTCGGAGGGGAGGGTCGACGAAATACTCCTCATAGAGGTAAAGGCCGGGAAGGCGAAGGTCTTGACCGACGTGGAGAGGGCTGTGAGGAGGGCCGTTGAGGAGAAGAGAGTTGGGTTCGTAGTACTAAACGTAAAAGAAGAGCTGGAGAAGCTGGAGCAAGAAGCAACATCAAGCCCCCTCAAGCACCAAACTATTACTCAGCCGTAACCGCGCAAGCTTTCATGCACACACCCTCATGGCACCTCGACCACCGCTATCCCCTGCTCCAGCTGGGCCGCCTCCTTCAGCTCCCTAGGAGCCCTCCTGCAAATTATCATCGGCCTCGCGAGCCTCCCGTGGATCTTGTGGAGCAGGTACCTATACGTCACGACCTGGCCTATGGCGCTGTAGTTCAGCTCCTCCTCCACCTCCACCACGTATTCATCGCAGTCGACGATATGGATCAGGGCGTCCGCCGAGTACCTTCCCAGCGGATACCCCGTTACGACCCTATCGAGCCCCCTCCTGTGAGCCTCAACATACTTCCTCAACATCTCCATCTCCCTCTCGGCCAGCGGCCTAGCCTCCACCAACTTCGGCAGCCTAGACGACTTGCATACGCTGGCCACCGGGCAGAGGCAGCATAGCGACCTGGCCGCATCCTTGGCGCAGTAGCCCATTATCGAGGCCCTGGAGAGCACGTAGTCGTACTTCGTCGGGTCCTCCGGGTTCAGCCTCCTCAGGAAGCTCGTCGCCTCAAGGACGCCGCGCCAGTTGAGGCCCACGTCCATACCAAAGGCCCTCGAAATGACCCTCCGCAGGTTCGCGTCGAGCGAGACGAGCAGGTGACTCTTGTCGATGAAGCCCCAAAGGCCAAGGTCCGGGTATGGCCTGACGAGCCACCTAAAGAAAAGGTTGAGCCTCTTCAGGCAGCTACTTGCGCTGGTTGGTATGAGCGGCGGGCCTCCGCCGCACTCAAGCAGGGTCCTCTGCGCATCCCTGAGGACTCCCTCCATGGGCTCGGGTTCTCGCTTATGTCGAGCATATGACTCCTTGGCAAAACTCCCCAGCGAACCATGGAATTCGCAGATCCTCCTGAAGGCAGCCAGCAGGTTGATCACGTCGCGGACCTTGACGAACCTATGGGTGAAGCCCCTCCTAGGGCCCCTCGGGGAGGACCACTCAAACTCGGTAAGGATCTTGCCCGCGAGGCCTTCGTCGTAGGCTAGGTCGAGGAAACTCAAGCCCCTCCCCTCGACGTGCTCAGCTAGGCCAGCCAGCATCGGGTTCAAGACGTTGACGACGGGCATCTGGAAGTCGAGCGAGGCGCAGAACAGGGCCCAGAGCTCCCTGTCGGCTGAGTCCCTAGCCGAGTACAGCCTGACGGGGCCGAGGACTGACGTCCTCAAGTAGACGTCCTTCAGGCGTTCGTAAGCCTCATCCAAGACGTAGGCGGCGTAGGACAGCGCCGCATCCACCATTTCGACCTACATCTCGCATCATGTGCGGTCAATTTTAAGCTTGCAGGCTCTAACGCTATTCGGGGAGCGCCGCTCCAAGCTCTGCGTCATGGGCGAGCTTACGCTGCTGCGGCGGCTCCTTGTCGTTTTGCCTACGAAGTAGATGCTACGTCGCCAAAAGGCCATCGAGCTTACCGTGGCGACTAATTGGATGGCTACCCTCCTCGACCTCCTTAACCGACTCCCTAGGCTCTGAGTCCATCAGGACGACGGCTGAGCCCGCTAGGCTCGGACCCTCGCCCCCGCACCCTCGGCTTCCTTAGCACCTGAAGGAGCCCAACTAGCTGGACTGCGGCGCGCATAGCAGATGTAGCGAAGAGGTGCAGGAGCCGGGCTCCTAAAGGGAACCTTCGCCTTCAGAGGTGAGGGGGTCAGCTCATGACTCTCTTGATGCCCTTCAGCTTGTCGAAGTCCGCGTCGAAGGAGTATATCTCCCCGACTCCATGGCGTAACATCACTACGTAAGCTATGGCGTCGGTCAGCTCTACCCTCTTCTCCGTCGCTACCTTTAGCGCCTCGACGCAGGTCTCCCTGTCCACCATGTACACCCACACATTCGGGGCGTGGAGCAGGAAGTGCTCAACCTGATACGCGGCTTCTCCCATGTACTTCTCCAACACGTTCGCGACCTCAACTAATTGCGCGACAGTCATCCCTACTCGCTCGCCCTCGTTGATCCTCCTCACTACGTTCTTCGCTCGCTCTTTGGCCTCAGCCTCGCGTGGCGTGAGTTCCCTTCTAGGCTTTAAGAACGCATAGACGAACACGCTCGCGTCAGCGAACCTCAAGGAGCTCGGCCTTGACGGCCTTCCAGTCCGTGAGCTCGGCCTTTAGATCGACCTCGACCGAGTCGAAGAACTGAGTCAGGTCCGGCAGTTCGAAGGGCTCCACGACGACCTTGACCCCCTCGACCCTCACCAAGACGAGCCCCCTCTTCGCATACCTCTCTCTCCACTCCTTTGGTAGTACCAGTCTGCCTTGCTTATCCAGAGCCTTTATTGCTTCCATTTTAATCATAAGTGGTACATATATGTAATAACCTATAAGCTTTCTGCCCCAAAGCAGATGTGGCAACTTAACGCGCGCAGTAAGGCTTCTAAGGTTGGAGCCGCTAAGCAGATGGAGGAAGACTTGAGCGAGCCCTACGAGAACGTAAGGTACTGGGACGAGGAGAGCTGGAAGAAGTACTTCACCGAAGACCTGGGCTCGCTGTACAGGTCCTCGATTGCGGTAAAGGCGATTGGCGATTGGCTGAGGAGGGAGGTTGGACGCCCCCTCAAGGAGGTCTTGAGGGACGGGACCTTGTTCAAGATATTGCTGGGAGGGCTTAGAGAGGACGGGACGTTCAGCGAGAACGGGCTGGCGGTGTTCTATAGAGAGATCTTCGGGACGGGCATTGATAAGGCTGACGAGTTCATCGGGAGGCTGAAGGCTGGGATGCCGCTCGAGGTCGCGGCCGAGGGCCTTATGGGCGCCGCTCAGCAGACACCATTCCTCAACGCCGTCGATAAGGTAATCGGTAGCTTGGAGAGGGTCTTCCGCCTGCTCAGGGGGAAGGGCTTCAAGGTCGAGGTCAAGGGCGCCGCGCTGGAGCGCGTTAAGGACCCAAACGAAGCCTGCGAGAGGGTGAGGGACTTTCTACAGGCGTGCCTATCGATCTCCCCGAACTACAACCCTCAGACCTTCTTCATAGCCTCGCTTTACAGGATCACGAGGAGGTACATGAAGCTGGCCTACCCGAGGCTTAGCGACGAGGGGACCTTCAACTACGTTAAGGACCTGCTGGGCCTCTCTAAGATCATAGTGCCCGAGACGCCCGACGGGAGCATGAATGAGGAGTACACGGTCTGGGGGTTTGAGGAGGGGTCCGTGGGGTACGAGATAGTCGTGAACGTCGTGAACAGCGCCTGGGACGTCACGGAGCTCGACCCCATCAAGAAGTTCTTCAGCGTGAAGAGTGAGAGGGAAGTATATTTTGAGAGGGCCATCAATGCATGGCTGAGGATCGCATCAGGAGCGCGCGACGTAGTTAGAGAGATGGGTAACTTCGATAATTCAAGCAGGTGGGGCATCCTTCAACTTAAGAACCCTCATATTCATCCAAGAGCATCTTCAAGGGCAGGTTCCTGTAAGCTTGATGGAATAAATTTAGTAGAGCTTAGAAGCCGCAGAGAAATGTTGGAAGAAAGAAAAATTCTGTTAACGGAATTTTTAGACTATCTTTCACCGCAGCTTTTCCTCAACATAGGCTTAGTCGATAGGCGGTATGACTATATAGTGTGGGGAGCGGCGATCCGTTATGAGTAGTGAACTTATTGAAGAGAAGATCGAGGAAGAAAGGGAAAGTGTAAAGAAGATCAGTCCTTCTCAACAACTGCGGCGGGTCGTAAAATCAAGGGTTGAACAACGAGGGGTTGAAGGACTCCCTCTACTTCATGTAGTAGCCATGCCTATAATCTCAAGTACAAACTTGATAAGTGAAATCAGTTTTCCTCGTCAGCACAGGACGCCCCTTTCCATCCCCACCTTTCACTTCACAAGCTTTAGTAAGCCCATCTTCATAAAGCCCCTAACTTCAGGCGTGAGCATCGTCAAAGTAGGCACCCCGATCCTTCAAATTCCCAAGCTAGAGTTTCAATTACCACCCAGGGCTCGTTATGAATTGCCGTTAGAGATCACGAGGTTGCCTAGGCCCCTACAGACGCTCCTTACAGTCCCGCCTCTCCCAACTCTTCCCACGCCCCAGCTGGCGGCCCCCAGCCTTCGCGATGAATGTAAAGTGGAAGTGGAGGTGAGGCGTGAGCGCCCCGCCGCACCACCAACTCCGATTGCACAAACTCAAGCGGCTCCAGAGGCGAGCGAGGCTCGAGCGCCTAAGGTCGACGTCATGGAGGCCCTCAAAGAGCGCGGCGTCGAGAACCTACTTGAACTCCTCCTCAGCTGGCCGAATGAGGAGGAGTTAAAGAGCTTCTTGAACACCCTCTCGAGCCCGAGCTTGATGTGCATCTTCTTGGTGCCAGCCCCTTCTCAAAGGCGCTTTCCGGGAGAGCTCGTGATAAGGAAGACACTAGCCACCGAATACAAGCGCGTTTACGGCGACATAGGCGCTCAGCACGACACACCCAGCGATCTCTCCGATAAAAGCAAGCACGTCATCACGTTCACCTCAAGTCAAGTTGACAGGCTCGTTGAATACGCGATTAAGGCTCACCGCGTTCAGTGAGGGAGGCTCGTGAGCGTGAGGGACGAACGGCGAGACGAAGGGGAGCTCGTGAAGTACTTAGAGGACCTCATGAATCAGGCGGGGATCTTTGAGGAGGAGGTGAAGCTAGTGGTGTTCTGTCCCTCGTCCAAGGACGTCGAGCCCCTCTTCAACCTCGTGCGCAAAAGAATAACTAGTTATAAGCTGATCGCGAAGTACGGCGAGAGGGTGCCGAGGGAGGACTTCAGACGGATGGTAAAGTCGCTAGCATGGCTGTTGAGCGTCGATAAGAGCGAGGACGACCTTAAGTTCGCGGAATGCTTGGGCGACCTAGACGATGCCTTCAATCACTTAGATAAGAAGAGGCGGCACTACTTAGCTAGGGTGAAGGAAGATGAGGACTGGATCCACATCCGAAGGTGGGAAGGGGAGAGCGACGAGCACCACATATTGAAGCTCCTCGTCTACAAGACCATCAAGGACCTGGGCTATAAAGACGAAGACATAAAGGTGGAGGAGGCCTGCAGGAGGGAGGCCGACAAGGTCGTAGCGTACCCCGTGCCGGACCTCCACGTGAGGGGGAAGATCTGGGCGGAGGTCGAGACACTCAGAGGGGTCCGCGACCCGCTGGACCTCCCCCACGAGTTCCAGGGCAAGGCCGATGAGATAAGCAAGTACGAGGAGTTCTGGCTCGTAGTGCCAAGCTTAGAGATAATGATGCATGCCCATAGGATGGGGAGGCTCCTGGAGCATCTTTTCAGGCTCTTCAAGGGAAGAGTTAAGGTCTCGCTATGGTATCCCGACTTAGTCGGCAAGAGGGCTCGCAAATTGGCTGAGATAGGACCAAGCTCGTGAAGGAATTCCTGATTGAAGGACATAAAAACTTCAGACATCGAGGCCCTCTTAGGGCCTCGTAAGACCTGCTGAGCGAGAATCGTATCGTTACGGGCGCACATTGCTTTGAGCGCGACTTAGATCTAAGGGCTCTAGGGCCTCGAGGGCTAGGTAGGGATCGAGGCTGCCGCACTCGACTAGCTCGCGAAGACCACAGGACCGGATTTAAGGGCTATAGCTGACGGCGTCAAGCTGAGGCGAAAGAGGCATGAGCTGGGAGAACGCCCTCCTCAGCGCTCTACTCACCATCCTAGGCGGCTTCATCGCGGGCCTCACGGGTCTCTTGGTTGAGTGGTGGAGGGAGAGGAGGGAGCTGAGGAGGAGGCACCTCATGGATATCAAAGAGAGGTGCCTTAAGCCCCTCCTTGAGGAACTCCACGACCTGAGGCGGAGCTTCGGGGTCGGAGAAAGAACTCGGTTGAGTTCACTCGAGGTGAGGAGGTCCCTCGAGTCCGACGTAGGCCGTTGGTGGGAACTCTTCTCCTTTAGGGGAAGGGTCGACTCCCTCCTATACGAGGATCTGAGAAACCACTTCCCAGAACTCTATAAGGAGCTGGAGGGACTTGAGTCCTGGGTTAGGGCTAAGTACCCCGAGTTCCTGCGGGCCACCTTGAGGCTGCTCGAGCTCATTGAAGGTGACTCCGAGTTCAAGGCGTTTGAGGAGAGGTTTCGGAAGGGGTTCGTGAATGAGGTGAGCTCCTACCCACACGATGCCATCGTCTTCTTAGCGTTAGGCCTCGACAAGTCCTATTGGCCGAACGTATACTCATACATCAGGCCAGCGCTCGGCGAGGTCACACGTCTGGGAGCCAAGTTCTACGAGAGCGCCGAGGCGCGGGATGCGAGGGGACTGATGGGCGAGGCCATGGCGAAGGTAGATGAGTGCATCCGAGGCGTCAGGGAGGCGACGCTGAAGGCCAAGCTGAAGGGGAGGTGTAGGTACCTGCGGTGACGCGCGCAGCGCATACTCGTTCCCTTAAACACGCTGTACAGTAAAGCCAAGTTCAAGTGTGAGTATGGGCTTTCTGAAGGCTTTGGGATCATGTTTGAGGACTTTAAGCAGCTTGTCGAGGAGGGAGTCAAAGCACTTTCCACATGGCTGGTCGAGAAGTGGCCGTTCGCTGAGAAGGGCCTCCCCTTCTTCCTTTAGAAGTACGACGTGAAGCCAAGGATGAGTCTAGGTAGTCATCTTCTTAAACAAGTCTAAGTGAATGGGCAGCCTGCCTTGCCACATCCTTGATGAAGGCCCTGCTGCCTCTAACACGTCTGAAGCGATGTTAGAGTAATGCAGATAAGTTCCCGAGAAGTGGAACCCTTCAACCCCTTCATGAGCAAGAAGACCGCCTTCATAATAGACGTGGTCAGCGAGGTGGACCCAAGCGTGGGGCCGTTCGTCGGCGAGAGAGCTACTACATGAGGGTCGAGGAGGGGAGGGTGGCCCTAGGCCCCCTCAAGGAGGAGGCGTTGAAGGAGTACAGGGAGAGGACGAGGAAGAGGAGGGAGCTGGTGAGGAGGCTTTGGAGGCTCTCCGACGCAATAGGCGAGGAGAGGGTTGAGAAGCTGCTGAACAGGCTCGAAAAGTCGTTGAAGGGTGCCTCGGCTTGAAGGCCCATAAGGCGTGAGGCCTCCAGCCCTTCCATAGGCTAAGGGGGTGGCTTAATGGGCTGGGTCGTCGAGGTGCTTGAGTTCCACGAGGGCCTCCGCGGAGGGAGTTACCACTTCGTCGTCGAGGGCAGGAGGCTCGTCCACATATCGCGCTACGCGTCGAGAGGGGAGAAGAGCCATGGCATGTCCCGGTACTACGTAGATCTAGATAAGATAAGGGGCAGGACGATAATCGAGGTCTCCTCCAGCAGGAGCGGCCCTTTCGAGAGCGTCACGGCATTCCCCGCCGAGGACCTACCGCTAGAGTGGGACAAGAGGAGGAGGCAGTACCTACCAATCACGATCGTGAACGACTACGAGCTGCCCCACCTAGGGCCGAGGGAGAGGCAGTTCCTAAGCGAGTGGGACGGGTACTACAGGCCGATGTTAGGCTACATCAGGAGGGCTGCTGAAGAGCTGGGGCTGCCTGGAGCCTCGCCCCTCCTCAACCTCCACGTGAGGAACGACCTCAGGTACCCAGCGCCCTTCCTGATACCCTACAGCGAGGGTGCTAGGTTCGCATCGCTCAACGCGCTCACTAGGCAGATTCATCAGGCTTGGATCGTCATGAAGATCTTGAAGGAGCTTCCCACCGAGATTCCTTCAAGCTTATTTTGGCGCCTATCTGGCTTCAAGCAGGGCTCCTCACGCCCGATAGCGATGGTCGGCAGCTACGCCATGTGGTACGAGTCGACCTAAACCCCCACACCATGTTTGACGGCGCCCTCTGGCGGCGCAAGGAAGGCCTCCCGCCGGCCATGAAGGCTGTCTACGATAGGGCGAAGGAGGCTAGGAGGAAGTGCAGGGCAGGTCGCTTCACCCTGAGGCCTGACATAGCGTTCACCTACGCCAAGAGCCCCGAGGAGTTCATGCAAAGGCCCGCCATCAAGCTGATACTTGAATGCAAGAATGCCGATTACGCATTTTGGGAGAAGGACGTGGAGGGCCAGGTGAAGCCCTACGCCGAGATCTTCCAGCCCGAGTACATAGCGATAGCGTCGCTGAAGCCCGTGCCTCAATACGTGAAGGAGGGGCTATCGGGCTACGGCGTGGACGTCGTGGACAACGTCCACCCTGGAGGCCTCGGTGAGCGGGAGCTGATAGCATACATTAAGCGCGCGCTTGGGCAAGGTATCATCGGGCTTTAACAACAGACAAGCCCCAGCGTCATTTAGTGTCATCAACCGACCATCCATCATAGCTTTAAGCATCAGTCACTATTCGACGATAGTTAAAAAGTTGCGTGAATTGGGCTTGATGCTTGTAGTAGCTGTCATTAGAGTTAAATAAGGTTTAGCCCCTTAACTGAACGAGGGAGTGAGGTTGGATGTCGGAAGGCGCTCTCCCAAGGGATGACCCCGAGCTCCGCGAGACCCTCCACAATTACTCCATAGACTACGTCAAGGCGCTGGCTGAGGTGTTCGGGTGGAGGGTGAGGGAGGCCAAGGGCCCTCTGAAAGGACCAGACTTAGTCATAGAGGACATCGTCGACGATAGGGTGCAGGCGGTCATGTTCGTAGAGTCCGAGGTCGGGCACGACGAGAGCGAGGGAGTGGGAAAGTACTACGATAGGCTATCCAAGAGGCTGAGGCCCTACATAGAGGAGTACATTAAAGGGGGCGTGAAGGCCTTCTCGCTCGTGGTGATCACCAATGCGCCTAGGAAGCACGCGAATTACGTCAGGGAGTGTAAGCATGAGCTCTCCAAGAAAATGCCCTTCCCAATAGTCGAGGGCCTCACGTTGTTCATAGTGCCTGTACTGTTGGTCAAAGAGGTGATGCCTGCGATATTCGTGAGGGCCTTGGGCGCGGTAGGCCTCCTCGCTCCCTCGATTCCTAAGGTCGAATCCTACTAGCATCAAATCATTTAACGCCATCTAAATTCTGCCTTGACCTCTCGCGCATTAAGGCTCGCCGCGGCCGCGGCCAAGATAGCTGAGCAGCGAGGCACCGCCCTCAAGCAGTCCATCTTTCGGCTGAAGGGGGCTACCTCACTTGAGCCACTCCCGGTACTCTGGCATGAACTTCTCAAGGACCTCGTCCACGAGCGCCTCGCTCACGAACCTGAGCATGTAGTCGGCTGGTACGTACCTCAACGTGACCACGTGGAGCGGGTTTATCGACCCCACGTAGATTATGGAGTCGTCTATCACGACTGCCTTGAAGTGAAACCTGGGCCTCTCGACGACCCTAACCCCGCCTTTCTTGAGGATGTCGATGCACTCCCCATGCTCCTTAGGGTTCTCGACCTCCCTCGGCTCGGAAGGCCTCGTCACGACCGCCACCCTCTTCCCCCTCTTCGACGCGTCCTCGACCTCAGGGAGACCGCAGAACTTCTCGACGGCGAGCCTCTTGAGGTATGACATTAAGAAGCTCGTGAGCGATTGTATTAAGGAGGTAACCTCTGCTCCAAAGCCTTCTCCTCTAACACCCCCGTCAGAGAAAAAACATTCTTGAGGGGGGTTTGAGCGTAGATGCAGCTTCCCATCGGTGAGCGAAGCGCCGAAGCCTCATCTTGTTTGCAGCGAAACGGAGGGTAGGGTTTCAGCCATCGAGACGAACGTGTACCGCGTGACGCGTTAAGTCGTTAGCCTCATCCCTTTAGTGAACCCGCTCTCTCGTGCTTACCTACATTGGAATGACCTTGAAGCTCTAATGAACCTCAAGCCTATGGAACGGTCTCCTCTAGCTCGATTCTGTATTTCTTTAGGTCGATGAGTAGGTCGTCAAGGAAGAACGTGAGGTCTTCAGCGAGTTCGTACCAAGGATCTAGTGCTACGGCTGCCCCTCCCTTCCTTCCAAGCTTTTCTCGCAACCTTCCCCCTATTGCCAAGAGGTAACCTTTCATCATACACTTGGGTGAGGAGAGGAAGATCTTAAGCCCTGCATCAGCAGTCAGTATTAGCATCACTTTATCGCCTACCTTAAAGGCGAAGGTCTTGAGGATGAAAGGAATAGCCTTTCTCTCACTCTTACAGTTCCAATAACTGCGACTATACAGAAGCGAACCCTCGACGCATTCGCCACGTCTTAAAGGCCTCACCTTCGGTTCCTCCTTCACTTCAAATCCATACGTCCTCGCAGAGTCCTTCAACTTGGGGCTCTGAAGGCTCAAGACGCCCTCAAGCACCTGCCTCCAATCTACATTGTGAGGGGCCCTGAACACGAGCGTGGTACTTGCACTAATGCCTCCTAAGAAGAGATGGGCGAAGAGCATGGCCAGGAGCATGAAGGGAAGTATTTCCAAGGCCTTTTCCCCTGCTCCACGTAATACTTCGGCGGGGGGCGCTGTCTGGGTCTCCATGGCATGAGCTAGCATCTTGGCCAAGGCTGAGGCTAAGGTTGCCGCTGTGAATGAAAGAAGTAGCGACGCGAAGAAGAAGTATTTCTCCTTGATCTCATCGACCATGTACTTGGCGATCCCCTTAGCAGTTCTCAATTTAACTCCCCCTAAATCGAATCGACATAAACAGTTTGAGCGATTATTTAAGCGATTGAGGGCAACTCCACCGCGCTCCTCATGGTCACCGAGCCGCGAGGATGGTGATGCACCCCCTGCTACAAAGAGGAAGGTCAGAATAGAGCAGCGCTTTTAAGGCCGGAGGCTGGTTTCTACGTGGGATTATAAGGTTGCCATCATGGGACGTTCACGCAGCCCTCTCGAGAAGGATCTTAGGGATAAGTGAGGCGGTCTCCAAGGAGATAAATAAGCTCGTGGACGGCGAGGACGTCCACGACTTGGGCAGGAGGATGCCGAGGGAGCCGAAGCTTCTTGAGAAGCTCCTCACCCCCGAGCTAGCTGCTACGTGCGCTGCGCGCCTTGCACGCGCTGAGACGAGGCTTTACTCGATACTTTCAAGGGGGCCCGACTATGCCGACGCTTTCTACTTTCACCACGCCCTCGACCTGCTTGCCCCGCGCCTCGTTGCGATACGCATGACTGGCTCGCCTCTAAAAGAGTTCGCCGACAACATCTACAGGGCGGTTTGCCAAGAGCTTAGGGTCGCGTTCAAGGCAGGGCGCGGGCGCGGGCTAGCCAGCTTCTTGGAGAGGTTCGGGTCGAGTTTCATCAAAGTGATAGACGACCTAAGCCTCACCTCATGGGTTGATGAGGCGTATAGGCGAAGGCTGAGCCTCGACTCCGTAGGCATCGAGGCTTACCTAGCGGACCACGCTCAACGGATCCATCAAGAGCGGGGCGCCGAACACCCTCTATGCACCATCCTACCTCCTGAGCTGGCTGAGGAGCTGGCCCTTGCCACGCGCGCCGAGCGGGCCTACGGCTCATTGATGGCCCTCGTATCGCGCTTCTCCTTCCGTAAGTCTCACCTGATGGACTACACCCTCATGACACCCCTCACCTGGTCCTTAATCAGCGAGGAGTTCGTGCGGGTCACTAAAAGGAGGGCCGCAGGCCTTGGGAGGCATGCTCTAAGGGCATGTGAAGATAGCAGCAGCGGGGACGAGGCCCGCTCTTGGATCGTGAAGGAAGCCGAGTCCTACGTCAAGCTTTGGCTCGAGCGGCACGGCGTGCGACCACCTCGAAGCAGTCTCGAGGAATACGCAGAACTGTTCGCCACGGGCTATGAGGTAGTAACTTCCAAGCTTAAGGTAAAGGAACCATCAGGATACCCTTCCATCAAGTTTTCTGCTAAGCTCCTTAGTTACCTTTCAAGTAATTCGATAAGTCGATGGAAATAGCGCACAGCATGGTATTTAAGGCTCGCTTCCTAAACGTCCTTAAGGAGGAGGTACTAATAGAACCTTCTTTTTCACGCGTCCTTCCGCCCTTGTAGTTTTAGGCGCTTCGCGTGCTCCGCGATGATCTTTATGGCTTCTTTAATTCTATCCAGGTCCTCCCTGTTGTCGAGCGGAACCGTATGCCACCTCTCCTTTCTCCGCTTGAAGAGCCTTCGTAGGGCGTCTTGGGTTTCTTGAGGCAGCTCCCACGGGCTTATGGCTGGGTTGCCCGTGTAGTTTATCCATACTTTGCCGTCTCCCTGAACCGCCACGGGGTCAACGCCCCACCCCTTAACGAAGAAGCGCATGGTGAACCACGTCCTGCCTCCGCTCCACCTCACCTCAAACCCCTCTCGCTGGCCGACCTCATCATATAGCTCCTTTATCCACTCGAGCCTCTGCTTATCGACGTTCTCCTCAAGCTGCTCGAAGAACCTATCCTTGTTCACCTCGCCCAGGTCGGGCCTCTCACCATCAAATATGGGTGCTACGCCCCTCCCCCTCAGCTCATCGACGACCTCCTTCAAGGCCATCACCTCAAACTCTATGCCCACCTCCTCGCCGTTACGCCTCGCGATGCAATCGGGAAAGGAGCCGAGGCACCGGTCTATGACGAAGTCGTCCTTCAGGTGCGGGATCAATAGGCCGAAGAGCAGGAGGACCTCGCCTTCGTACGTCGGCTCATAGAGTAAGCCTCTTATGCCATTAACCATGGGCCTCAGTCCAGCAAACTGCAGGAAAGCCGTTATAAGGATTCTTAGCGCAGTCGCTTTGGGGAAGCCCTCAGCCGTCAGGAGGGACAGCCACGACCCATGCCTTCAAGTATTTTAGATGCGCTTCGATGCATGCTAAGCTCAATAAGCTTCGCGATAAACGAGGTGTACCTGAGTAAAGGCTTCGACCTCAAGGACTTCCTAGCCTAGAGAAGACAGTATTGGCAGTAGAGGCGATCAAGAATGCTTAAGTTTACAGAGTGGCAGAACCCTCAGATAGCGAGTACGTATGTTACCTCTATGAGCACTAGTGAGCACCAGGAATGCCGAGCTCAGCCTCTCGCGCCCCTGCGGGGCGGTTTCACAACAGGTTCTACAATAGCTGCAACGCTTGAAAGAAGGTGACTCGCCATGAGCGTTGCGCGATCTTTAAGCGTTGAGCTAAACGTATCTAAATATAATGTTTCTCTTTCATTAAGCAAATTAAGCGGATTGGGTAAAACGCTTTTGAAAACCATCATAGATGACGTCTTAAAAGGGAGAAATTTGCGCCCCTTAAAGACCTTGCAGATTTATCCTGCATTTTTGGATTTATATAACGTAAGGTATACTGAAAAATGGATAGAGAAGCTGGATGTGAATTTCCTGAAATATCATGTTGGTTCGAAGCCGAAGCTTAATATACCTCGTCGTCGGCTACCTAGGAACCTCGAATACTTATCATTCAAGGTCTTCTCAGGTGACGTCTCAGGGATGATAGCAGAAAGCTTATTCGTCTACTTCTTAGATTACCTTGGAGTTAACATCGACCTAGTAGCTCATTTGAGGCCGTATAAAGGAAGGCAAGCCGCATTCGTTCCGGATTTCGCTATATGGGATGGAAGCCTCGCCGCTAAGTCGTTAATCTCGATAAGTAACTATCAGCTGCCGGTTTACGCCGAGGTTAAGGGCTCAGCTCAGGGGATGAATGAGCTGCAGCTTGAGAGGGCGCTTTGCCAGCTTGCTAAGATCATCCAGGCGCCTCAGGATCGCGGCCTCGTATTCATGGCTTACAAAGACCCCAGGGATCTTAACTTTAGGGGAGTGGTTTTTGAGGTAGAGCGATGATGCTGGAGCAAAAAGTCGTGAAGAAAGTGAACCAGATTAAGGACTTCTTATGGTTAGGTGATGTCAAGAAAGTTAGAGAAATTATTTTTGACCTCGTAAAGACGAAAGGGCTCGCCGAGCTACGAAGGTCTTTTGAAGAGGTTAGCCGCTCATTCAAAGTGGTGCAAGAGACGTCTAAGGATCTGACTGAAGAACGAAAAGGTTTAAGGTACGAATTGTCTTTAGCAAAGGAATTTAAAGAACGAATAAAAGATCCTTCAAAAATTAGGGAGGCTGTTGCTGGCCTGCTGGTGCTTGACCAGGAGGAGTTGTTAAGGAAGTTAGAAGGAGTCGAGCTGCTCTGCGAGGTCGTTCAGAAACCCTCCTATCGATATGTAATTTTTGAGAACCCGCCTAAATATGAAGTAAGGGCCTTAATCGAAGGAGTTGCTGAATGTAACATAAAGGAGTTAGTTAGAAGGCTTGATGAAGTGGGATTTAAAGTTTTAAGGGTTGGCGGAGGACGACACGTAGGCGTGGCGGCTTTCTCCACACAAAGCTACGTCGAGGTATGGGCACTCCCTCCAAAAGTTAGCATCAATGTTTCCCTCTTGTCTCCTGAAAAGGAGAAAGCGCGAGAATTGGGAGAGATGGTAATGGATGCTCTGACAAGTTAAAGATAATGGAGATTGCATGAAGTGAGGCTCGCCGCCAGGCAACGAGAGGCGGCTTTAGCTGAAGGCCTGCTCCATAGGCTTTAGGTGAAGAAGCTGAGCGCGATCGCCGAGGCCTAAAGGACGCGCTCAGGCTGAAGGCAAAATTCTATGGTAGGCGGGTCGGACCTCTTTCATTGCAATCAACAAGATAAGGATAAGGTGGATGCGGACAAGATTATCGTGAAGCAGCGTCTAGGGGGCCCTACATATGATGGCCATCAAACGAGCGCTTACCGGCGTGGAGTTTAAGGGGGCTAAGGGCGTAACGATCCACGTTAAAAGAGGAAAAGCCCGTAAGGCCAGCAGCTCACCGCGCGGCAGTGAATCTGCCGTGAGGTTAAATACTGCCTGAGGACACGGGCCTAGGAGGTCCTGCTCGGCTTGGAGGCTAGGATGGGCTGGGATGAGTACTTCATGGAGATGGCCAAGCT
>Ga0272445_1001276_pt1 | contig 20029 bp, 18 predicted proteins | sample YNPCB0031_FD_194404 | JGI IMG/M metagenome (GOLD analysis project Ga0272445, IMG submission 194404) | Hot spring sediment microbial communities from Yellowstone National Park, WY, United States - YNP-CB-003-1 | ecosystem: Environmental > Aquatic > Thermal springs > Hot (42-90C) > Sediment... | reverse complement strand
GAGAATAACATAAATGCGCTTAAAGGCCCAAATGCGATTACCCGTGCCTTTGGCGTAGATAAAGAGGCCGTACACGCCGCTCTTGCTCAGTTGAAGCCGAGCCTGACGAAGGGCACCCGTAGGAGGTAGCCCTATCCATGCCAAGGGCCCTAAGGCATTGCGCACTAAAAGCAAAAAAGTATCTCGCTCGTATCCGGCGGGCACCCGATATTGGATGTGGAGGTAGGCTGGGGCCTTCTCAAAACGGAAGATGGTATCTATCCCGAGGAGTTTGCCTTCTGGGGAGAGGGTACGACCAATGAAGAGCACCTGAGCGCTTACCAGAGTAGGCCCTAAGAGGAGGATGCGCATTATTTCAAAGTTAGGATTTATGAGTGAAAGGCGCATAAGTGCGAACTTTGTGGTGGTGGAGGGCGTTTCGGTTCGTCAGCGGATACTAACAGCGGCGCAGCGGTTGTTTGCGCAGGAAGGGTACTTGGCGGTATCTATGCGGGCGCTGGCCCGGGCGGTTGGGGTGAGTCCTGCTACGTTGTACCATTACTTTCCGACCAAGGAGGCGCTTTTACGGGAGTTAGCATTTGAGATAGCGGAGCGTTTTTTGCGGGCCGTAGCGGGAATTGCGGGGAGCTCGTCGGAAGTGACGCATAAGCTGGAGCGGTTTTGTGCGGCTCATTTAGAGACACTTTTGCGTGAACCTTCGCAGGCGGTGATATTTTTACGGGAGGCGCCGCAGCACTTGGGAGAGCCCGACCGAAGCGAGTTTCTGGCTAAGCAGCGGCAATATGAGGCGCAGTTGGAGCATATTCTGCGAGAAGGCCTTCATCGGAATCTCTTTCGGGATTTTGAGCCGCGGTTTATGACTTTATCGCTTTTAGCGGCCCTCAATGCTACAGCCACCTGGTATCAGCCAGAAGGCCCCCTTCGCCCCCATGAAGTAGCAGATATTTTAGCCAATACCTTTTTGCACGGGCTGATTCGGACCTGGTAGAGGAGTGGGTGATTTGTATGTAGTTTTGTGGAATGCGAGGTTTACTCGGCCTGTGGGTGGGATTGGGAGTCTGGGTGTATGGACAGCAAGCGAAGTTGGATACTCTGCATGTCAAGAGTTCGGTGGTGTGCCAGACGTGCCGTCGGACGATTATTAAGGGATTATCTACGCAGAAAGGTATTCGGCAGGTGGAGGTGGATGTGCCGGCCCAGATGATAACAGTAATCTATCGTCCCGACAAGACTACCCCTGAGGCTATTCGGGAGGCTATCCGAAAGCTGGGTTATGATGCAGACTCTTTGCCGCGAGATGCGGCTGCCTATGAGCGTCTTCCTGCTTGTTGTAAGAGGGATAAAGTTCATTAGGGGTGCAAAGGTGTAGGCCAATTCGGGAGGCTTTTTCTGGCGGCTGAGGCTCCTTTCTCTGAGTTGGAGAAGTTCAGGTAGGCTGGCTTAGAGGATGAGCTCGGTTTTTTTCTTGGGGTGGAGAGCCTGATAGCCGAAGCCCAGCAGGATAATAGCGAGAGAGAGGGCTACGCCTGTATGGGTGGAGATAGGGGGGAGCGTGATAGCTTGGCCGGGCAGGGTGCTAATGAAGGCTACTGTGCCGATTAGACTTTCTGCTAAGAGGGTAGTAGCCCAGCTTAGGAGGGTACCGAGGAGGGGTATTTTTAGGGCAATAAGCCATAGGACGCCCGTGTAGCTAAGGAGGGTGGCCAAGGGAATAGCAAAGAGGTTGGCCAAGAGGAAGTAAAGGGGGAATTGCGTGAAATAAGCCCAGGAGAGGCCGAGGGTGCCGAGCTGCGCCGCCAAAGAGACGGCTAAGAGGTCTCTCAGGTAGCTTCCTCCGTAGGGGAGGTGCTCCAGCTTATTTAGGAGGTGTCTGAAAGGGTCGTACCAGGCTAAGATGCCGGCGACGGCGGCATAGGAGAGTTGGAAGCCTAAGTTGTAGAGGAGGTTGGGTTTGAAGAGGAGTTGGAGGAAGGCGGCAAAGCCTAAGGCGTTGAGGGCGGCGTAGGGGCGATAGAGCATTCGGGCCAGGAGGGCTATGCTTCCCATGATTACGGCCCGCATAGCTGAGGGAGAAGCGGCCGTTAGAAAGCCGTAAAAGAAAAGGAGTCCCATGAGGGGGATAGCTACATAAGGCTGGCGGTCGCTACTGGGTGGCAGGAGGTGTCGGATGAGGAAGAGCGCCAGGGTCAAAACTAGGCCCACATGCAGGCCGGAGACGGCGAGGATATGGGCGGTCCCTGAAAGTTGAAAAGCATGGCGAGTTTCGGGGTCCAGGCCGCGCTTGTAGCCTAAGAGGAGGGCTTCGGTGAGGGCTCGGGCCGATGGGGATCCTGGGAAGTGGGTCCTCATAGTTTGAATGAGGTGGTACCTCCAGCGGTAAAAGTAGCCCATGAGGTAGGTTTTTTCGGGGCCGAGGGGCTGCCAGGTGTCGGAGAAGGTGCTCACATAGACGCCTTGGGCGTTCCAGTAGGTTTGGCCGAATCGCAGGCTATCCAGCTGGGCGAGGAGGCGGATCTTTTCACCGGGCAGCAGGCGAAGGGCTGTCGTATCTCGGGTGTAGAGGAGGAGCTTTCCTTCGGTCGGATAGGGGTGGGTATCTTGAGGCAGCTGGAAAGCCGAGATCTGCAGGAGAAGGCGGACGGCTTTTGGCGTGCGGAGGGGTTCTTCCAGGAGGTAACCGTGTAGGTAGCCGGTTTTGCCGATGAGGTGGGAGATAGGGTTAGGGGGTGGTTGGTTATCCCACCAGGCTCTGAGCCAGCCCAATAGGGCGAAAAGACCAAAGCCCCACACGCCGCGATCGGTCCAGCCTATCCACCAGAGGATAAGGGCCCCCGCGGCTATTCCGGCAGCGGCAACAAGGCCCCATAAGGAGGCTTGGCCCAGCAAAATACCTACTGCGCTCCCCACGCCAATCCATAGGAATGGGTGTGGAGAGCGCAAAAGCATGCGGTTATTCCACGGTGACGGACTTTGCTAAGTTTCGGGGTTGGTCTACATCACAGCCGCGCTGGACTGCCACATGGTAAGCCAAGAGCTGGAGGGGCAGCACCGTAAGAAGAGGGTAAAGGGGTTCGGGTACGGCAGGTACGTAGAGGACTTCGTCGGCGAGGGTGGGGAGGCGGTTATCGCCTTCGGTGGCGATGGCGATGACGTAACCTTTACGGGCTTTGACTTCTTGGAGGTTGCTGAGGACTTTTTCGTAGGTGCGGTCTTGGACGGCGATGATGAGGACGGGCATATTTTCGTCGATGAGGGCGATGGGGCCATGTTTCATTTCGCCGGCGGGGTAGCCTTCGGCGTGGATATAGGAGATTTCTTTAAGTTTGAGGGCGCCTTCGAGGGCGACGGGGTAGTTGTAGCCGCGTCCGAGGAAGAGGCAATGGTCTTTTTGGGCGAGTTTTGGGGCGAGGGCTTGGATTTGGGGGTGGAGGGTTTTGAGGGTGGTTTCTACGAGGGAGGGGATTTTGAGGAGGGCATGAATAAGGGTGTCGTGGAGGTGGCGGTCTATCTTGTAGCGGGCGGCGCCTAAGTGGAGGGCGAGGAGGGTGAGAGCGGTCAGCTGTCCAGTAAAGGCTTTGGTAGAGGCTACGCCGATTTCAGGTCCTGCATGGATATAAACGCCGGCGTCGGTAATTCGGGGGATGCTGGACCCCACGACATTGGTGATGCCGAGGACGAGGGCCCCGCGCTCGCGCGCCTGCCGAAGGGCAGCCAAGGTATCAGCCGTCTCCCCACTCTGGCTAATGCCCAGCACTACATCATTCGGCCCCAGAACCATATCCCGATACCGAAACTCAGAGGCATATTCTACATCCACAGGTAGCTGCGCTAAATGCTCCAGAAGATACTTCCCCACCAAGCCCGCATGATAGCTGGTGCCACAGGCCGTGATAATCATCCGGGGAGCTGTAAGCAGACGCTCTAAGACACTGGCAATCCCACCTAAGCGCACCTCTTCGGGTTCTTTGCGGATGCGGCCGCGCATGCAGTCTTGGATGGAACGGGGCTGCTCAAAAATCTCTTTGAGCATGTAGTGCGGGTAGCCTTCTTTTTCTATTTCGTTAATGTCCCAGTCAATGTATTCTATTTTTCGGTGGCGTTGGCGGGCGGTAAAGGTATGGATTTCGGGTTCGGGGAAAGTAGGATTGAGGACGGCAAATTCGTCATCCTCCAAGCGGAGTACTTCTCGCGTGTGGGCGACGAGGGGAGTGGCGTCTGAAGCGGCCATGTATCCATGGGAAAGAAAACCGATAACAATAGGACTGAATCGGCGCACGAGCGTAACCTCTTGGGGGGCTTTTCGGCGAAGAATGGCTATGCCAAAGGTGCCTTCTACTTCTTGAAAAGCCTTTCGAAGGACTTCTGGCCAAGAGAGGGTGGGGTTTTCGGCCTCCACATATGCAATCCAGTTGCAAAGGACCTCCGTATCGGTTTCGCTGAGAAAGGGGATGCCCTTCTCGGTAAGGCGGCGCTTGAGGTGTTCGTAGTTTTCTATGATGCCATTATGCACGAGCACGATTTCTTCGTTGAAGCTGAGGTGGGGGTGGGCATTGATATGGGTGGGGGCGCCATGAGTGGCCCAACGCGTATGAGCAATCCCCGCATAAGCAGTCGGAGCGCTATTGCCCACCGCTTCCTGAAGAGCAGAGACTTTGCCGCTCTGTTTGCGAATGAAGAATTCACCCCTCGGAGTGATAAGGGCAAGGCCCGCAGAGTCATAGCCCCGATACTCTAAGCGCTTGAGGCCTTCCAGCAGGAGATTAGCACAGGATTGTGTCCCCGTATAGGCGACAATGCCACACATTACAGCGAAGTTACAGAATTTATCAAGAGAAGGTGATGAGGCGAAGGGGAATGATATGCCCCCGCTGCTAAATTTTCCCCCACATGACATGCACTTCAAAGGTTATCCGTCGCAGCTTTGTGCCTTCGTAGTTGCCGGTTTCGCCGGCTGGTCGCTTGAGGTGGTTGGTTAGCCCGATTTCGTAATAGCCACTAAACCCCGTTGTTCCGAAGCTTGTGGGCAGCTCTATGCTCAGTCCTAATGGCAAAGTGGCATACCATCGGTTAGGCGAACGGCCACTCTGAGGGTCCGAGAGATGGAGCTGCTGGTAGCGATATCCTGCTACCAGCCCCGTCCGGGGATAAAAGACCTTCCATCGGGGCCCAAACCGAAAAGCCCCCTCCACTGCTTTGTAGGCGGTAATTTGCCCTTGACGGAAGTCTCTATTGATGAGGGGAAGGCGCACCTCCTGAGGACCACCTTTATAAACCCAGACTACCCCCGCTTCAAATCCCGCCCCCCACCAGTAGTTCTTATAGGTAGCCCCGATAGCCCCATCGGAAAACCAGCCCATCGGGACAGGTTCTCCTGTATCTGTAAAGTGGTTAAATCGGCCCTGAAAAGACAGGCCAAACCCCCGCTGGGCCAATGCCAGGCTCCACAGGCCCATCCAAATAGCATAGCAACGCATGGCAGCTCAATATAGCTGTTTTATGGGGATTTTTGCTGGCTGGGCCGGGAGGCTCAAGGTGTTTGTAATGGGTGGGAGAAAGCTTTTTTGGAGTGGAGATTTTATGGGCTGGGGTTCTGTGGGGCTTTTTTTGAGGGGGGGAGCTAAGGGGGTGCTAGCGCAGCTGGATGGTGGAGGCTTGGGAGGGGTCTAATTTACCAGCCATGATGAGGCGTAGTTCGCGTCGGCGGAGGGCCTCTTCGTACTGGCGGCGTTCTTCTTCCGTCTCTGGCTCAATAGGAGGGACGGGGATCGGGCATCCACTCTGATCGATGGCTACGAAGGTGTAGTAGGCTTCATTGCAGAGGCGGCGAATGTTATTGGGGAGGGTTTCCGCAAAGACCCGAAGATAGACCTCCATGGAGGTGTGAAAAGCGCGCGTAACATACGCCTCTATGGTTACGAGCTCTCCTACGCGGATAGCCGAGCGAAAGCTCACATAGTCCACGGCGGCGGTTACACACACCCGCTGCGAATGCCGATAAGCCGCTACCGCCGCCGCAATATCCATCCAATAGAGGAGCTGTCCCCCCATGAGGTTGCCCAGAGCATTGGCATGGTTGGGAAAAACCATCTCCGTAAGCACGGTAAAGGATTCTGAGGGCTTCTTCGGGCTCATAAGGCAAAGGTAGAAAATCCCCATGGCCTTCTTGTTTTTTGGGGAAGTGGGCGGTAGAAGCCTTTCCTTAAAGTCTGAAACTTAGTTGGGCTTTTGGATGGGTGTTTCTGGTGAATAGAGGAGCAGGGGCTCGGGGTCTTATGGGATGAGAAGCCGAGCTTCCCAGCTTAGGAAGGCGGCGGCGACCCACTCTGCGGCTAAATGCACCCGCTCTTGCGCTTGTTTGAGGGTATTAGGCGTCAAGATTCCCAAGATGATCGGGATGCCGCTATCGCGGTTGAGTTCGGCCAGGCTTTGGAATACGGCCTGGGCTAAAAAGCGATTATGTTCGGTTTCACCTTTGAGGATACATCCCATGACGATGATGGCGGGCAATTCTTCTAAGGCGGTGGGCTCGTAAGGCTGTGGATACTTGATTTCGCCAGGAGAGAAGAGCTCAAATTGCGATTCTAACTTGGAGTCAAAGCTCCCTTGGAAGATGGGGGGGAGTCGGAGATTGCTTTGGATGTGGGTAGGGCCGGTGATGCGGACAACTTGGCGAAAACCTGCTTGCCAGGTATAGCGACGCACAATAGCGCCCGCCAAGCCGGGCAGCTCAAAAGCCCCCGCCACCGTAAGATAATGAACTCTCTCGGAAGGAACGCCATATTCTTTGAGGCGGGCTTCGGCGTGGGCTTCCATTTGGCTCAAGAGGTCGCTATGCCAGCGCGTACGCAGAATGTAAAGCCGGATACGGTCTAAGAGCCAGGGGGGAGGGGCGTAGTTTAGGCTTTCACGGCGCATAGGCCTCTACGCGGGCTAAGTGCTTTTGGGCGGTGGGGGCTTCTCCCGCTAACGGATAGCGAGCTAAGAGCCCCCGATAAACCCGAGCCGCATTCTTATATTCCCCTGCGAGCTCATAAGATAGCCCAGCATAAAGCAGATACATCGGCGAAGTTTGAGAGTTATTATGGATTTCAGCGGCTTTTTCGTAGGTTTTAGCGGCTTTGGCGAAGTTTTTAGTTTCGGCATAGGCGGCGGCTAAGGCGCCATAAGCGGCCCCGCCTAAGTAAGTGTCCGGGATGTCGCAGGCTTCTAAGGCCTCAATAGCCGCCTCATATTGACCTAATTTGAGATGGCAGAGGCCTTGATAGAGACGGCATAAGTTACCTGCTTTGGTCCAGCGGTATTCCCGGGCTAATTGCTCAAAACCCATAAAGCTAATAGAGCCTTTGAGCGCTTTTTCAAAGGAGTCCTGACGGAAGTACTCTTCGGCATAACGCATTTCGCGTAGAGCCTCTTTATTCTGGCTGGATAAGTAAAAACGGGCCCCTATCCAGAGGAAAACGGCTAAGAGAATGACCGTGGTGCCGATGGAGACATAACGGTTATTCACAAAGCGGGCCCAGAGGTCGCGCCAGCTTTCTAATTTTATGGGTGAGGTTTCGGCAGAGGTCTCTGAGGAGGGGGTTTTTTCTTTGCTCATGGGATGCAAAGATAGCGGGTTTAGAGCGGCCAGTGGCGCACCCAACGGCGAGTTTTGGGGTCATAACGCGTATGGGCATCGGGGAAGGCGACACAGCACTCTAAGAAGGCGCTGGTATCCCAAGTGCCCCGCTTGTAGTGCTCCAAAAGACTTTGCATGACTATGGGAAGCGTGTCTTCTCGGAAGCGGTAAGTCCAAAAGAGCTCCTCATAGTAAGCGAAGCCTGTGTCTGCAGGAACGAAGCGGCCTACGACGCCCTCGCGTTGGCCCTTATAGAGACTGCGGGCCGGCCGACTGATACCGAAGTAGATGGTGTCGTTTAGCTTTTCGGCGATTTCCCAGCGATAAGAAGCGATGCTATCGCGGGCGGCCCGAGGGCCGGCGAGGTAGGGATAGAGGCGGATTTTATAAGCGACTAGTAGGCTCTCAGGAAGGGCTAAAGAAGGGGAGTGCGCCGGCGTTTTTTGGCATCCTATCCCCACCAAAAGCAAGAGGGGTAGGCCCCATAGGCCCACCCCTCGGCCTATCCAGAAAGGCTTAGTACTGTGCATTTTGGGGGTCAAAGTGAGACCATCCCCGTGTCCAGTCGGTGCTTGGGCTGAGCGCCCCCCGGAAAGGCACATTTTCAAAAAATCCACCCGATAGCTTAGAATGAGAGAAGTCAGCCCCTGTGGCTAAGGGTGACCCTGCAGGAAGCTGGAACGTGGGCTGAGCCTGCCCTTCTAAGAATCGGAAGAAGGGCATTGGATTGGTGGGGCTGTATCCTGCCAAGATAGCCAGATTGGTATCTACCATGGTCTGATTACCCACTCCCAGCGTTTCCCAGATGGCCTTAGCGGCGGAATCGGTTGAGCCTGCGCTGCCCTTGTAGCGATTGGCGACATTACCCGAATCTACGAGGAGGACATTATGCGCTACGATAGCGTCGCCATTTCGGTAGTGATCGGCCGTGACACTTCCATCCACTCGGAAGCCCGTGGGAAAGCCTGCTATGACGGAGTTGAAGAGCGAGACGCCCGCACTCCGACGGAAGTGGATAGCATTCTGATAGTTTGCGCTGCGACCAGCGCCTCTCTTATCTATGGGGCCTAAAACCGTGATATTAGAAAAGACAGGCATGGTGAAGGGCTGTGCGGTGGAGCCGGCGGCATCGTTGTCGCACTCAAAGCCGTTAGACCCCGACTGGTCCGCCCCAAAAGGATCCCGAATCGCCAGACCAAACTGCACCCGCCCCTGATAACCCAAATCCACATCAAAGTCATCATCCCAGGTGGCATAAGAGATGAGGTACTTCGCATCTACCGTTCCGCCAAACCACTCAAATCCATCGTCGCCTCCATAAGAGACCTGAACATGGTGAATTTCGGTGCCGCGACCAACTCCGCCCAGGGTAAGGGAATTGACTTCGTTATTAGGTGTAAGCGCTACCCCTGCAAACTCAATCCGCACATACTTGAATACACCCGAATTGTCATTAGGGTCGCTGCCGCCATATTCAATGGGAGGTGAGATGCCCTCAATGGTGACATTAGATTGATTGACGGGGGCTTTTCCTAAGATGATCACGCCGCCCCAGTCACCCCGGTCTCGTTCCCCAGGTCCAAACTTAGAGGTAAAGATGATAGGCTTTTCGGGGGTTCCTTCTGCGAAGATTTTACCGCCTCGGTCAATGATGAGGGTTCCTTTTGTAGCTCGATCCCCGAAGATAATCGTTCCTGCTGGGATGCGGAGGACGCCCCCTTCTCGCACGATGTACTGGCCTTTGAGGAGGTACTTCTTGGCGGGGTCTAAGGTCTTTTCCGTTCGGAGCTCGCCCTCCAAAACCTCCTCCTGCAAGGGGGGTGTGGGCTTTTCTTCTTTCTTCTTGCAGCTGACCACGAAGGTCAGCCCGATAACCGTGCTGACAAGCCATACTTGCGTTTTCATACGCCATCCGAACGTTTTCATACCGCCCTAAAAGACTATCCCTACCGTGAACTATCCGTAGACTCTATGTAAAAATGCAGCAAAAGATGGGGGGCGGGTGCTTTCTCGGGAGCGACAGGAGCATCGCCGCATAACTCTGATGCTTCGTTTGCCCGTAGCGCAGGCCGAGAGCGTTGTTATCAAGATCAAATCTCTGGGTTATGTCTTTGGGGAGGAAGTCAAGCGCACCGATGGGGGCTAGTCGTTCTCCAGCATAGAGTCTCAGATTCGTCTGAAGGAGGAGGCTACTCTTCGCTATCGGGAGCTGTTTAAGAACGCTCGCACGTCCACCGAAATCCTGGAAATAGAAAAGGCCCTTAGTGCGACTCTTCAAGAGCGAGACTCTCTTGTGAGCCTCTTGGAAGGGCTACGTGCTGAGATTGGCACGGTGCTTATTTTAGTTCAGCTTGTGAATGCGCGGTACGCAGGTATGGGGGCAGGTGGGAGTTTTTGGAGTCAGTTTGGGCGGGCTCTCGTGGAGGGGTGGGACCTTTTTCAGGAGTTTCTCATTGGTTTGGGGTATTTATGGTGGCTATGGGTGGGGGCAGCCCTCTTTATCTACTTGCTTATCCGATATAATCGCCGTACGGGTGCTAAGAAGCCATCTTCTCTGCTTCCGTCGTCTGGGGAAAGGGCTCCTTCTTGAGGAAGGGGGCCTTAGGAAGGTATGGGGGGTGTCGTGCTGTGGGGGTTGCAGAGGCTTTCGTAGAGGGAGGTGATGTCGTGAATTAAGCGGCGGTAGTCGTAGGTAGCTATGATATGGGGCTGGGCGGCTTGGGCTTGGGTTTTCCAGTAGGAGAGGCGGGAGAGAAAATTCTGCAGGGCCGGGGTCCAGTTGGTTTGGGGGGGTACGAGGTAGCCCCACTGTCCGTTGTTTAGGACATCGGGGACGCCACCCACGGCGGCGGCGATGACGGGCACACCACAAGCTAAGGCCTCTATAAGGACAACGGGGGTTCCTTCGTTGCGGGAGGGCAAAGTCACGGCATCTATGGCCCGATAGAGGGTGGGCATATCTTCAATGGGGCCTGTCCAGAGGCAGGCGTCTGCTATGTTTAGGCGGTGGGCCAGACGCTGGAGGCGGGGGCGTTCGGGGCCTTCGCCAACCAAGAGGAGCTTGAGGGGCATGCCTGTGCGAATGAGGGGGGCAGCGGCTTCTAAGAGGGTTTCTACCTGTTTGATGGGGACCATGCGGCCTATCCAGGCTAGGAGGGTTTCGCCGTGTGGAGCCCAGCTCTGCCGCCAAAGGCGAGCTTTTTCAACGTCGTATTTAGCCCATTGCTCCATTTCGAAGCCCAGCCGGATGACTGTAAAGCGCTCTGGGGGAGCGATCCGAAAGCGCTCTACGAGTTCCGTTTGGAGGGCGGGGCTTATAGTGATGAGGCGAGTAGAGAGGCGAGCTAAGAGCCGTTCTATCCACCGGTAAGCCCAGGAGACAGGCGCAGGAAAATAGCCGTAGAGGGAGTGGCCGTGGAAAGTATGGACTCGGATGGGTACGCCGGCTATCCACCCGGCTAAGCGGCCAAGAGCTCCCGCTTTGGCCGTGTGCGTGTGGAGAATATGGGGCTTGTAGGTGCGTATGAGCCTGTAGAGCTGCCATAGGGCCAAGAGGTCATGCCATAGGTTAGGCGTCCTCCGGAGGGCTGGGAGGTAGTGCACAGGCACCTGATATTGAGCGGCCCATTTTTCGGCCCGCAGTTCCCCTGCAGGTTCTTGACCAGCGACTAAGAGCGTCTCATACCGATCAGCGGGTAGATGTTTCGTCAGAAGGAGCACATGATGGGCCGGCCCCCCAATATTGAGCCGACTGATGAGCCGAAGAACCCGTATCTTTGACACAGAAGCAAAAGTACATGAGGCGTTGGGTGTGGTTTGCTTTGGGGGTGGGTTTATGGGGGCAAAGCCCCGACTCTGCTTGGGCACCAAACCCCCGCACCGCCTTAGCCTTGTCTCTTTTTCTTCCGGGCGCCGGTCAAATTTACAACCGAGCCTACTGGAAAGCTCCCATCGTCTGGGTGGCCTTGGGCTTGCCTGCCTACCTCACTTACCGAGAACATCAGAGCTACCTCTATTACCGCCAGGCTTACCAGAGCAGTCTTCAGGACCCTACGACTTTTAGTATGCCTCCCGAAAACCTCCGGCGCTTGCGCGAATACCACCGCCAAAATCGGGATATTTTTTTACTGACGACGGTAGTTTTGTATGGATTAGCGGCTGGTGAAGCGTATGCCGATGCCCATCTTTATGGCTTTCGTGTGGAGGCCCGTCTCAACCCGGCAGGGGTGTTTTTTGCCCTCTCATGGTAAAAGCCTTCTGGGAAAGGGCCTTCCCCACCCTCATGCATCCGGCGATCTGGCAGGCCGCCTTTATTTCTTACTGGAGTCGGTGGCAAGTGGGCTGGGTCGTGGCAAGCTGGGCCTTTCTCGTGGGTCTGAGTGGCCTCCTGTATTATGTAAGTCTCTATGCTCCCCAAGTGCTGGACATTCTCACTCTTTTTCGGAGTAGGCGGCAATTTCTTATTTTCTGGCAGCTTTTGACCCTATTAGGTTTGCGGGCGGCGACGGTTGAACCCATCATTACTTACTGGCTAAACTTTTTCCTCTGGCATACGGCGTTGGCCTGGCTTGGGCATTGGCGTTGGACTTTTTCCTTACATGCGCAGGGGTGGGCGGGCTTGGCTACTTTTTTCCTGTGGTATGGGCGCAGTTATGCTGTGGTGGCGGCTTTGTGTGTGGGGCTCTGGGCAATTGTAGTTTATCAAAGGTGGCAAACTAAGGCCCATACTCTCTCTGAAGTGGCTTTGGGTAGTGTTATTGGGGGTGTGGCAACGGTAAGCTATATTCTGGTGTGAGGGGCAGGGAGTTTTTTTTAGAGGCTTGGGGTGGGGGTGGGGATGCCTAAGCTTTGGAGGTGTCGGTGGGCTTTGAGTAGGGTTTCTTCCCATTCGGCGCGGGGTTGGGAGTCGTAGGTGATGCCGCTGCCTACTTGGAGGAGGAGTTTTTTGGCGCGGGCATCATAGACCCAGCTGCGGATTACTACAGCAAAGTCGCCTTCTCCTTCGGGCGTGAGGTAGCCCAACGCCCCAGAATAAATCCCCCGTGCAATCGGCTCGTACCGCTCAATAAAGCCTTGGGCAGCCTCTTGCGGTGCCCCCGTCATAGAGGCCGCCGGAAAAATAGCCCGAATAGCCTCTAAAAAACTTACCTCCGAGCGCTTCTGCCCGCTCACCCCAGATACCAGATGATGCACCCCCGGGTAAGTATGTACAGCCGCCCAACGATATACCACTACACTCTCTGGCGTGCAAAAACGATAAAAGTTATTGCGCACCATATCTACGATCATGGTGTTTTCGGCTATCTCTTTGGGATTTTTGCGGAGGTTGAGCAGGAGCTGATTGTCTTCTTCTAAGGTTTGTCCGCGGCGGGCGGTGCCTTTGATGGGTTGTTGCGCGAAAATATTGCGCCAGATTAGACAAAACCGTTCTGGCGAAGCGCCTATTACATAGCGATTTCGCCACTTGAAGAGGTAGTTGTAGAGGGTGGGGTTATGGAAGAGGAGGTGGAGGTAAGTGGTGATGGGGTCTATGGTGCCTTCCCATAGGAAGGCTGTGGTGAGGTTGACTTGATAGACTTCGCCGTGGTAGATGTGTTGGCGCAGGACTTCTACGGTGCCCTCAAAGGTTCGGCGGTCTAAGCTGGCTTGGAGGTAACGTAGATTGGGGCGAAGGGGGGGCAGGTCTTCTGGCGTCCAGTTAGGGGCTTCTTCGGTAGCTATGACGATTTGGGGCTGGAAGAAAGCTACCTGAGGGAAGTCTATCCACGGGGTTTTCGGGGATTTTTCAAAAGGGAGGCCCCATTAGTAGCGCCATCCGCCAAGGTACCAGTTTCCGGGGGTCAGGGGCCCTTTGTGGGGTTTATGGCCTACGCCCAAGACCCAGCGATGTAAGATAACCTCCTCTTGGGGATCATTTTGAAGGAGGAAGTAAAAGTACGGATAGCGGTCAGCCCAACGCAAGATTTTACTGAGCTTCATCAGGCGAAGGGGCGATAGTAGAGGTTTTCAATGAGGTGCTGCAGGTTTGGGGCGACGGGAGCCCGAAGGTTGGGCGGATAGCCCCGCCAAGCCATATAAACCCCCCCTCCCTCCAAGTCCCAGAAGAGAATGTTCCCAAAGGCATCATACCCCAAAGGTAACCATGCAGGCGGAAACTCATCTCGCAAGCGCTGCCAGTGGGCAAAAATATCCCATGGAGAACCCCTTTCAGGCCGTAAAATATGCAGGAGTCGGACCGAACACAAACGTCCCTCCCGCCATACATCAAACATAGGATACCGACTCACCGCCCTTATCCACTCGTGAAACACTTCTGGCAGCGTAAGAGTCTCCCTGCCCACACTCAAATATAAGTAAAGTTTGGGGAGAGCAAGCGATTGCGAGTGTACCCCCAGCAGTCGCAGATCTCGGCACCAGAAACCTTGTACTTATCTGGCAAGGGGAAAGAGCGGGAGGAGGAGGGATTATTTCTGCTGGAGGTTCACTTCTACGGCTTTTTCAATGGGGATAGGGTCGTAGGGGAGCATAGCATCAAAGGGGTCAGGTTGGAAAGGAACAGCCTGCTCAACCCGCCACTCACTGAGAAGCGTCCCCTCCGCACTAAAATGCTGCCAGAGAAGGGGTAGCCCTTCGGTAAAGCCTGCCTCTAAAATAGCCCTTAGGCGTGGGTCTCTTAGGTGCTCTTTCCACGGTCGCCAGTCAAAAGAAACCCCCTTTGTCCAAAGAAAAATCAGCTCTGAGCCGTCGGAGAGCTTTAGGCGATACCTTTCACCAGCATAACCTAAGTAAGACTCCTTTTTGAGAAGCTCGGGACTCGCTACAGCGCGCACTTGGGGCAAGTCGGGCTTGAGGAGGTAACTGGCCTTTTTCTGGTGGTCTAAGAGATAGCTGCCCTCGGGACGAGTAAGGATGTCCATCAGAGGTAGGTCGCGTCCGCCCCAGGTTCCTGTGTAGAGCCAGCGGAGGTACTGAGGGGTGAGTTGGGCTTCTACTTGGAGGCTGGTTTTCTGGGGGGGTTCTTCTAAGCGGGCTTCTATGCGCACTTGCGCAGTGAGCAGAGAGGTCAGCAGTATGGTAAGGTTGCGGGTCATAGGCGGTTGGATTTAGGGACCGATGCGTCCTTTGATGAAGTTGGTGAGGTAAGGGGCATCTGGGTAGGGGAAAAGTGGGGCTCCGCCTAAGCGACGCACCGCATAGCCGGGCTGGCCTCCGGGCTGAAAACTCACCCCACCCGAGGGATAACAGCCTAAGGGGATGGTAATCGTGCCTAAGAGAGGCACAGTAGCCGACGCCTGCGCGCAAGCAAAGATGAATCCCGTAGTTCCGGGGTATCCATAATCTCCGCCATCTCCGCCTTGGGCAGTCGGGGTCAGAGTTACGGTTACAGGCCCCAAGGGAAAGTTGATCGGCGTGTACATGCGTCCTCCTAAGCCCCCCCGACCTGTCAAGCCGCCTGTTCCATCTTGTCCGGGGAAAAATAAAGGGGGTGGTGTAGCGGAGGTGCCGCCCGGTCCATTGCCTGCGCCGCCGCCTCCCCCCACCCCAAAGTCAAAACTGAAATTCCCTAAAACAGGCACATTGAAGCTCCAAGAGATACCTACGGAGGCGCCGCCTCCCCCACCCCCAAAGAGATACCCATTCCGCAAATACAGGTAAGTGCGGCAAGTTATATGCATCGCATCGCCGCCATCGCCGCCCGGATTGCTGAAAGTAGGGGAAGCCCCGCCCGACGCTCCCGCTCCCCCTTTCCCCAAAAACGCCCCCTCATGAATCAGCGCCACCACCGATTGGGGATGCAGCCCCCCCGTCGTAAAAGCCGGATTAGCCACATTCGTAGAACTGACCTCCACCCCCGGATAAGTACGAACCACTACACAAACAGGCACATTCGTGGGAATTTGGGGATTTTGGTTGGTCAGATGGTAGTCGGTCGTGCTATTGAGAATCTGGACATAATAGCAGGTGTCTATGGTGAGGGTGTAAACGGCATTCTTGATGGTGCGGCCGCACACAGCCTGAACGATGATGGGATAAGTGCCTCCCGGCGCAATCGGCTCTGCCCGAATCGTCAGCGTAGAACTCCCCGAACCTGTAAGTACCGTCGGCGAAAAAGTATAACTCACATACGGCGGCAAAACCGAATACACCTGCAGAGCAATACTCTGCGGCGTGCCGGCCGTTTGGGTTACAGTAACCGTCACCTGCACGGAGTCCCTAGTAATGTGGTCAATATTGCCGCTATAATCGGAGAGCGTGAGGGTGAAGTTACAATCTTCGCAGGACTCCTGGTAGGCATTGAGCCAGCAGCGGCCATTGAAGTACTGGAGGACGCTATCGGTGGTATTGAAGATGACGAGGCTCCAAGGGGGGTTGGGAATAGCGTCCCGCTGAGCCGTACTCAAACGAGGGATGAGAAGCCCCTTCCGGTCCGACTCTAAATGCAGAATGGCCGCTGAGTCAGGAACCAAAATACCTATGCCTACCCCTTGCGCCCAAAGCCCCACAAGCCCAAACAGGAAATACCTCCCTACCCGCATCTTGCCAAAGATAAGCATTCTTTATCATTTAGGGCTATAGCAAGGGCCCACTTGAAATGCGGGCCTTGCACCGAGCTGGTAGAAGGGGGCTTCTTGGTGAATGGTTTATTCTGAGGAAAGGAAGTAGGGCTGTGCACTGGGAATTAAACTTTTCTGCGGCGGCTTTTTTGAGGTAGGCCGCCGCAGAAAGGGTTGGCTGGATGATGAGGGGTTTCTCAGGCTTGGTGGCTGCTGATGGGGGCAGGCTCGCGGGTTAGGGTCTTAGTACCACAGAAGGCGGTAGGTTCGGTGGAGGTCGCCTCCCACGACTTCCAGCAGATAGATTCCGGTGGCGTTGGGGGAGGGGATGAGGTGGCTTCCTTCGGTGGAGGAGGTGTGGTGGGTATAGAGCTGGCGGCCCGCCCGATCATACAGCGTCAGGGTCAAAGGCTCCGCAGCCGAGCGAATCCAGCTTACCAGCATAGCTTCTCCCAGCGGAGCACTGCCACCATGCACATAGAACTCTGTCTCCGAAACTGGATGCACCACCACCTCCACCGCCTCGCTCTCTGTGCGCCCGCCCGAGGGAAGCTCTTGCACCACCTTATAGAGGTAGCTATTAGGAGAGAGGTCTCGGTCCACATAGGAGTACTGGTATCCCTCCAGGGTGGCTATCGGCTCAAAAGTGCGGCTCATCCGAGTAGCTCGCATAATCTGGAAGCGCTGAAGGGAGTCTGCCACATTCACAGCCCAGGTGAGCCGCACATCCCGCCCTTGCCGCTGCGCCGAAAGCGATACATCCGCACTGCTCATCACACAAGTAACCGTATAGCTATGCGAGACCGTGTGACAGCACCCCCCGAAAGGCTCGCACAGCGTAAACTGCACCGTATACTCGCCCGGCGATGGGAAGGTAACAGTAATGGAGTTGAGCGAGCTGGACCCCGGCCCTTGCAGCACAAGATAGGGCGATACGGGCAGCAGCCACATACTGGTGTGCCCGCACGCCGCTGACTGGCAGGTGATGAACAAACCACAATCGGAGTTATTATCACACGCGAAAATGCATGATCCGCCACAGGATCGCACATACTGGGAGCAGGAGGGGTTGAAGGTGACGGACTGGCCGGCGCAGAAGGGATTGGGAGTAGCGGTGAAGCAGGCGGTGGGGGCGCGATTGACGGTGACGGTGGTGGTAGCGGTGGCATCTCCGCAGCCGCCCCCAAAGGTGGCTCGCACGCAGTAGGTCGTGGTCGTAGTGGGACTGACGTTAACTTGATTCACGCCGGCGCCCGAGGCAAAGGGTGTGCCGGTACAGCTTCCGTTTGCGTACCATTGGTAGTTTGTAACGGTGAGGTTGGCATTAGCGGTGAGGGTGATAGTCTGGCCTCGGCAGATGGTGGGGTTACTGGGGGAGATGGAGACGCCACCCGAAGAAGGGGGGACGGGGATGTTGAAGTCGGAGTTATTCGGTATGCAGGAGCCGGCGGCAGTGCAGATACCGCAGAGGGTATTGCCGTCTGTGCCATTTTTGATGCGGAGGGTGTAGATGGTGCCGGGGTTGAGGGTACCGCTGAGGGTGAGCTGGATTTGGGTGGTGGCGGTGGCGCCGGGCGCCGAGCAGCCAATACCCGTCGCTCCCGTAATACTCGGAGCCCCTGCCGGTGCCGTGAACTGAAAGTCGCTCCCATTCGCAGCGATGGTATTGCACCGCACAGGGCGGTCAAAATTCACGATTACCGTGGTCGCTCCGCACTGATAGTTAAAGGATATGGGCTGAGGTGGGGTGGGAGGCTCCACCAGGATGGTGTAGCCGTAGGTATTTTGGCGTTTGACGGGGCAGGAGTTGTCCTCTACGGTAACGGTGAAGTTATAGGTGCCGGCGGTAGTGGGCGTCCAGCAGAGCTGGCCCGTAGCATTAGTGGTATTGTTACCTATAACATTCCAGGTGGCACCGGCCGGCAGGCCCGTAGGGGGTAGAACCGTGACGGGCTGACCGTCTGGATCCTTGAAGTTGATAGTGAAGCAGAAGTTTTGATTGACGCAGGTGACGTAAGTGTAGGTGCCGGGGTCGCTGGGGTTATACGGCTGTGCGAAGAGGGTACCGTTGATGGCGCTGGCTTGAGGGGGATTGCCGCTGCAGTTTTGCACTTGGATTTGCATATCGCGTAGATACTCGCCGATTTTCGTGCCGCCTCGGTACTCCTCTATGAGGAGGCAGACGGGGCCGACAGCGGTGGCATTGGGTTGGAGGCAGACGGTGCCGTTCGTGCTATTGATGGAGGTGCCGCTACTGGTAGGTAGGGGATTCAAGCCGCTACAGGTGCCGTTACAAGAGTTGTTGTAGGTAATGGTAGTATTGACGTCTGTGGTGCGGCAGTGTGTGAGTCTAAACACGAGGCTGTCTCCATCTGGGTCTGATACGCCGGGATTGAAGCAGAAGGACTGGTTATTACATAGGAGCGCAGCGGGGCGGTTACTATATCTCGGGGAGTTATTACAGGGTGCGGCTTGCGTATTGACCTGGATGTAGATGTAAAAATCTTCATCATTGGAGCCCGTGGTGATTGAGCTGTTGCGACAGCAGTCGGTTGTGGAGATAACCCAGTCGGTACAGGCTTGGAGCTGGATGTTGCTACTCTCGTAGACGTGCTCCTCCCAGCCAATATTAGGGCTACTGGAGTTTTGACAGAGGCTTTGCTGACCCGGACAGAGGGGGGTAAAGTCCGTGATGCTGACTCGGTTGAGCGTGATGGTCTGATTGACATTACAGCTGCTGGACTGGTATCGTACGGTAATGGTAGAGGGCTGCTCAATCCCCGCACAGTCCCGATAGATACGCACCCGAATCTTATAGGTAGGCGGAGTGGTACCAGGGTTGACGCAAATTAGCTCTATCTCCCCCCCCATGAGGTGGGTGGCATAAAGGGATGTCGTCCCCATGAGGAGTAGTCCATACACGCCCAAGCGCCGCAAGCCTGTAAGTAGTGTCCGGCGTGTCATACCTCGGCAAAGTTAACGCTTTTTTAGCACCTCTCACATGATTTCCTGATCCCCCCCTCCTCCGGCGGGTGTAGCGGTTCATCTGGGCCGGTGCGTGGGGCAAGGCAGGGTGTGTATCTTTGCTTAGTGGAGCTGGGAAGCTGGGCGGATAAACTCCCCGACCTACCTGGCGTGTATAAGTTCATGCGCGCGGGGGGAGAAGTGCTTTACGTGGGAAAGGCACGCAGTCTGCGGCGGCGGGTGCTCTCGTACTTTCAGCGCATCAGAGACCCTCGCTGTGACTACAAAACCCGCCTCCTGGTGCAAAGTGCCCACCATGTAGAGTGGATCGTAACGGAGAGCGAATGGGATGCCCTGCTCTTAGAAAATAATCTTATCAAGAGCTATCAGCCGCGGTATAATGTTTTGCTCAAAGACGGCAAGACCTATCCGTATTTATGCATTACGGAGGAGCCGTACCCGAGGTTATTGTTTTTACGGCAGAAGGTGGTAGCGGGGCGGTATTATGGGCCGTTTCCGGGGGGCTGGATGGTGCGTACGTTGTTAGACCTTTTTCGGGGTTTGTATGGGGTTCGGGATTGTGATTTGGCGCTGACGCCGGAGGGGGTGGCGGCTGGGCGGTATCGGGCTTGTGTGCGGGCCTACATGGGTACTTGCACGGCACCCTGCATAGGTCGCCAGTCCCATGCGGAATATTTGGACACCATTGCCGAGATCCAAGCCCTTTTAGAGGGGCGCTGGGAAGAGGTCTTACACCGCATAGAGGCGGAAATTCAGGAGGCGGTAGCGGAGTTAGCGTTTGAGCGGGCGCACGAGCTTAAGAAGCGCTTAGAGCAGCTGCGAGAGTACCAGCAGAGGAGCTTAGTCATTGATGAAGCCTACGGGGATGCGG
>Ga0272445_1001275_pt1 | contig 20065 bp, 16 predicted proteins | sample YNPCB0031_FD_194404 | JGI IMG/M metagenome (GOLD analysis project Ga0272445, IMG submission 194404) | Hot spring sediment microbial communities from Yellowstone National Park, WY, United States - YNP-CB-003-1 | ecosystem: Environmental > Aquatic > Thermal springs > Hot (42-90C) > Sediment... | reverse complement strand
GAACCTCGGACTAATGATTTGCTACGACGCCGTATTTCCAGAGCTGTCTAGGAGCTTGGCACTCCTAGACTCTGAAATTATCCTGCATTGCAGCGCCTGGTACAGCATTCCACGAGAGATGGACTGGGGAGCGAGGCACTACGAAATACTTGTAAATGCTAGGGCCATAGAGAACACCGTATTTATCGTGTCCTCCAACAGGACTGGAGTTGAGGGAGAGTTCAGCTTCGTCGGCCACTCATGCATAGCCGCGCCCTGGGGAGACATCCTCGCTCAGAAAAAGGAAGGAGAAGGCTACGTCTCAATAACCATCGACCTAGACCTCATCAAAAAGTGCAGGACAATTCATCCCTGCCTAGGTGAAAGAAGACCGGAAAGTTACATTATGCTAAACAATAGAAAACCAATCTAAACTCTTTACGGATATTAATGTTTATTACTATTGTAGGTTCTCAATCTTTCAAAATAAATTATCATACTTAAAAGCACTTTTCTAGAAGATGAATTAGAGTATTTACATCATCCTCATTCATGGGTATTTGAAAAATATGGTTTTGTTATTGCTCCAATAGCGGATGACTGCACCATTGAAGCATATTTAGCTAGAAGACCATGTGTATATTTAGGAGGCTTTATCTTCACTCTCTTTATTCTTTCGGCAATTTCTTCTTTAGTTAAATCAACATCAAGCCGTCCTTTCTCAACATCAATACATATCATATCTCCATTTTCAACAATTGATATTGGCCCTCCGCTAGCTGCTTCTGGGGCTACGTGTCCCACCATTAAGCCCTTTGTCGCACCACTAAACCTTCCATCAGTCACGAGCGCTATCTGTTTTCCTAATCCTGCTCCTACAATTGCTGCAGTTACTCTAAGCATTTCAGGCATGCCTGGACTGCCACGCGGACCTTCATATCTAATTACAACGACGTGGCCTGGCTGTATTTTACCTGATTTCACTGCCTCAAAGGCCTCTTCCTCACTATCAAATATTATTGCTGGTCCTTCAAACTTTCTAACCTCTGTTGCTGCTACTTTCAATACAGCTCCATCAGGTGCCAGTGAACCTTTTAATATTATAATACCACCTGTTGGTTTAAATGGGTTGTCGGGACTTCTTACAATTTGTGAGTGATCCACATCTAGGAACTTATATTCATTAAGACTTTCCTTTAATGTTTTTCCACTTACTGTCGGTACATCACCATTTAGTAGTCCAGCATCGAGAAGCTTTTTAAGAACTATGGGTACGCCGCCAAATCTGTCAAGCTCAGCCATTACATAATTACCAAAAGGTACCATGTTAACGATGAGCGGTATCTTTTTCGATAATTTATCAAAGTCCTCTAGTGTTAATTTGACTCGTGCTTCATAAGCAATGGCCAAAAGGTGGAGTATGGCATTAGTTGACCCCCCCATTGCCATTAATAATGAGATGGCGTTAAGAAAAGCCTCATATGTCAATATATCTCGAGATTTTATTCCATTCTCGATTAACTTATTCAGCGCTAATCCCGTCAAATAGGCATACTGTGCCCGTCTGCTACTGTTGGCAGGAGGAGTGGCACTTCCTAATAGAGCGATGCCCAATGCTTCAGAGAGTGAAGCCATTGTGTTGGCGGTGAAAAGACCAGCACATGTTCCATAAGTTGGATGCACTATGTTTTCTAGTATGTATAAATAGTCTTCCTTTACTTCTCCTTTTAAATAACCTCCTAATGCTTCGTGAATGTCTTCAATAGTTAATTTTTTCTCACCGAGAAAACCAGGTTGTGCTGTACCACCATAAAGATAAATTGATGGTATGTTTATTCTAGCCATGGCCATCATTATACCAGGCTGAGTCTTATCACACCCACCAATCCCAATGAATCCATCAAATGCATGAGCAACTATTTGAGCCTCTATGGTATCCGCTATCAATTCCCTACTAACTAAGCTATATCTCATCCCCTCTGTACCCATAGTTATGCAATCATTTACAACAATTGTGGGCATAGATAGTGGTACGCCTCCAGACGATCTTACTCCCTCTTTTACGTAATTAATTAGATTCAGTGTATGAAAATTGCATGGACCTACTTCGCTCCAAGCTACGACAACACCGCAGAAAGGCTTACCTACATCGCTATCAACTAGACCAATCGATTTCAAGAATGCCCTATGAGCCGTGTTAACAATCCCTAAAAATCTATTAATGCTTGGTCGTGTAAAATCCATTCCCCTTTGACTCATCACTAACTGATGACGTATAGTTATTTATTAATTTTATTTTTGTTTACGTTTGTTCAAAAGATTTGTTGCTTTTATTTTGTAGCAATAGAACCGCTATTGTTTGATTCATCTCGTTCCATAAAATGTATGTGAGTATAAACTAGAGTTTAACTTTGAAATCTCATATTCTATTGCATTTAGTAGTTTTTCTAATGATCCTGGAGCTAGTAGCGATACTTGCTCTTGATAAATCCCTTTACCATACAGATCAGATGGTGGAATATAACCGACCAACCAGCTTCCACACAATGTAACCACTATAACTACAAATTCAGGGAACCTCTTACGCAGCTCGGTTTGAAGCTTATTATATATCTCTCCTTCGATAAAGACCCAAATAGAATCACCAATACGATAAACATGGAATGTAAGTGGGTAATATGTTAAATTGCTCAACTTGTTTAACCTCGCTATTAATCGCTTACATCTTTCAGCATATGCACCAGCGTCTCTTGCTGTTTTTTCGTCTCCTTTTTTAATAGCCTCGTTTTGGATGTTTAGCCAATTATTCATTTGTTCTTTAAGTTTTTCAATGGTAGGTAGTTCTTCTTTAATAGGTAGATTAACTTCACACCGCTTACCCATAAATACTGATGATTGTTGCATCCTCTCTTCATTAAAAGGTACATAGGACCATGTTCCTAACCGTGCACCAGACTCAACATAACCTGTATATTGATAGTCCATTTCCGGTGGGCCCATCGATTCTAAAATTGATAGTACCGAGTACCCCAGTTGCCTTCCATTTTTATCTGCTATTGCTGTATCACCAGTATATCCTTCTCGTGGTGCCAGATTACCTGATGCTCCTTGAAGAAAGATGCATGGAGAGCCAGTTTTTTGCTCCACAGTCTCGCGCATAGAACCAATGAAGTCAGGACTAGACAAAGTGTTCTGCCACGCTAGCGTGGTAGGATGACAAGCATAATTAACAATCGTTGCCATTATTTTGCCTTGTTTATCAGCAACCCTACCAACTATAACTGTATCCTCAGCGGGTACATCAGGGTTATAGCCACATACATATGCGCTTGCTTCTTCGTCCCAAAAATCCCTATTAACTGCAAGACTACATTTACCCGCTGAGTATGTGATTGTCGCTTCCTTCATATTTGAGAGGGCTTGCTTGCTAGCATTCGCTATCTTTGTGCTTATACTTTGAAGATATGGCTTAATCATTTCTGTTCCTGGATATTGGTATTCTTCAGGTTCAATGAGCCAGCCAAAAGAGTGGGTATGTGAAAAAGTTATGATTAGGTTTTGGTTTGGTACATTGGCTGCTTTGCTGATAGTGTTAACCATGAAACTATAATCATTTGGTAGCATAGTACACATATCAAGTTCAATCAATAGTAGTGGTGTATTAGCCCTTCCAGACGCATTTAATGCTACAATGTCTCCATAAAGCGGTCTATGGATCCCCGTTGATTGATAATGTTTAGCAGCTCCCCATAGACGTTGAAAGATGCCGACAGGTGGTGTGATGTCAACACGCTCATGATCAAATAAGACTTTTGATGCATGAATACGAACCTTTCTTTGCTTCATTTCAACTTAGATTAAAGTTACTTCCTACATAAATATTATTTAGTGTTTTATATAAAATTTAAATATAAGTTTTAATTATTATTTGCTTTGATGGGGTGATGAGAAAATGAGTGAGGGTAAGAAGGTGGATAGGAGGAAGTTTTTGGTTGCTGGTCTTGGTGCGGGAATTGTCGTGGTGGGTGGTGTTGCGGCGTATTTGGCTAGTAGGCCGCCCCAGGTCGTAGAGAAGGTTGTTGAGAAGACGGTGCCGGTTGAGAGGACTGTCGAGAAGGTTGTTGAGAGGACGGTTCAAACCACTATTGCGGGTACGCCTACCGTTATTACTCGTCAGGAGACTGTCAGGGAGACTGTTGTAGTAACGCCTGAGGAACAGCCGGGTTATGGAGGTGAACTCAAGGTCGCTACTTGGGGCGCTATAAACACGGCAGATCCGCATAATGCTCCATCCCATCAAGATTTAGTAATTACCCTCGCAGGTTATGATACATTGTTTAGGTTTGACGAAAACTTTAATGTGATTCCTTGGTTGGCGGAAAGGTATGAGGTTTCAAGTGATGGGCTTGAATATACATTCTATATCAGGAAGGGCGTATATTGGCAAGTGATAGATAGGGAACTGACAGCGGAGGATGTCGCATACTCATTAAATAGGATACAACAGTCAGCAATTGCAAAAGCTTATTTCCCTGTATGGGGTGAGGCAGTAGCTGTTGATAGGTATACCGTAAAAGTGAGATTACCTAAACGTTTTGTACCATTGATTAACGATTTGGCAAATCCTGGATCTAGGGGATCTATGATTGTTCCAAAGTTGTCAGAGGAAGATTTTAAAAAGCTAGGTATGACATCTAAGGAGTTCGAAGAGAAGGGTGGTTTTGCGACAATTATGATTGGTACGGGACCGTTTAGGCTTGTAGATTTTAAGAGGGGGGAGTATGAGAGGTTTGAAAAACATAAGAAGTATTGGAGGAGAGATGAGAAAGGAAGACAATTGCCCTATTTGGATAAGTTGGAATTTATTCCTCAGCCAGATGCTTCTGTCAGAGCGATGCAGCTCAGAGCAGGCTCGGTAGATATTGCTACGATAGTAGATCCTAAAGATGTGCCAACATTGGAAGCGACTAAGGGTATAAAAGTTATGGGGATGATAGGTACATATTTTGGTCAACTAGGAATGTGTTGGCAACATCCTCCCTTCAATGATAAGAGAGTGAGGCAGGCCGTGGCTCACGCCATAAATAGGGATGAGATAGTTAGACTTGCTTTGTCTGGTGGTGGTGAGCCAGCATGGTCGCCTCTACCTAGCTGGAATAAGTATCATAAAGAATTCAGGATCTATGAGTATAATCCAAAGAGAGCTAAGGAGTTGTTGGAGGAGGCGGGTGTTAAGGAAATAACTGGAACGCTATACGGCTACTCTATTACTCCAGCTCCTGAGACGCTTACCGTTGTTCAGAAGCAGTTAGCTGCTGTGAACATTAACTTGGAAATTAATATTGTCGACCTCGGAACGTATGTTGCTGAATTAAAGAATAGGGATCCTAAGAAACACACAATCACGATTCATATATGGGTAGATAAGATAGATCCCTGGATTAGCCTATGTCAAAGGTTTTATCCTCCAACAGGTAGTGCATTTATTGAGGGCATAATGCCTGACGTTGAAGGTACTGGGTTAGCGCGGGTGAGGGATGCATTAGCTGAAGAATTGGATCCAGAGAAGTATGCTAAGCTTGTAGAAGAACTTCAGAGAATATGGGTTGAAGAGGTTATTACAGTACCTCTCTGGTTTAGAGCTAACTATATGGCCTTTAATGAAAAAGTCAGAAACTTCAGCTTTGAACCACAATGCGTGCAATATAGCTGGGATGTGATGTGGAAGGCACTGTAGGTTCAAGATATGCATTTATTTATAGGAGATTAATCACCTTTTTTCCCACAATTTTTATTACTATAACAATCATCTTTTTTTTGGTTGAAATCGTACCTGGTGATGTAGCAGAAGTATTAGCAGGTCCTGGTGCAAGTATGCTAGAGGTAGAGACACTTAGAAAAATGCTAGGTCTTGACTTGCCAGCCCATGAGAGATATTTCCGCTTTCTCTCAAGGTTAATCACAGGTGATCTAGGGAAAAGTCTAGTGACTCCTTTGCCGGTTAGTAAGCTTATTTTAGATTCTCTACCAGTCACACTTACACTAGCATTTTCTTCGATGACTTGGGCATTATTAATAGGTCTGCCAGCTGGTATAATTTCTGCTTTAAAAAGAAACACGAAATTCGATTTATTGGTTTCATTTGGAGCTCTTATGGGGATTTCAATACCCGGTTTTTGGTTAGGATTAATACTAATACTAGTGTTTTGTGTGCAGTTAAGACTTTTACCTGCTGCAGGCTTTGTAAACCCACTAATCGATCCGATAAATGGATTTAAATACATTATATTACCATCATTTACGCTTGGATTGATCTTGAGTGCCTATATTGCTAGAATAACACGTTCTTCTCTTATTGAAGTCATGCTTCAAGACTATATACTGACCGCGAGAGCAAAAGGTTTGTCTGAAAGGATTGTAATTTATAGACACGCTTTAAAAAACGCTCTCATCCCAGTTGTAACTGTAGTTGGTTTTCAATTTGGTGGATTATTAGGCGGCTCTATTATCGTAGAAACAATATTTAGTATGGCTGGGATGGGAAAATTACTTTACACATCCATACTTAATAGAGACTATCCTGTTATCGAAGGAGTGGCAATAACCATGGTTGCAATTTATATTTTTCTTAATATGTTTGTGGACTTGATATATATGTATTTAGATCCGAGGGTTAGATATGGTTGATTTTCCGATAATTTCGCCAATATGGGATTTTTTAAAAAGATTGCGGAAAAACCCAAAGGGATTCCTTGGCTTTATAATCTTGATAATTTTTGTAATTATGGGACTTTTTGCCGATTTAATTGCACCTTATGACCCAAATGAAATAGTACCAGGAGATAGATTGGAGCCACCTTCTCTGAGACATCTTTTCGGAACGGATCAATATGGTAGAGACATATACAGCCGGGTAATACATGGTGCCAGAATATCGATATATGTTGGCTTATTGTCATCAATTATTGCTTTAGCATTAGGCACTACTATGGGACTCTTAGCAGGTTATTACAGAAAATATATTGATGAAACTATAAGTAGAGTTGTAGATATATTACTAGCATTCCCAGCACTTCTTCTTGCTATTCTTATAGCGACTATACTGGGGCCGAACCTCTTCAATATTTGTATAAGTGTAGGGATAGTATATACGCCGCAATTTGCAAGGATCGTAAGAGCCGGTGTACTCTCAGTAAGAGAAAAGGAATTTGTCCATGCAGCTATTGTAGCAGGTGATAGAGATTTGACAATAATGTTTTCCGAAATCCTGCCAAACACGATCGCTCCATTGATTGTACAGACAAGTATTACCTTTGCATTAGCAATATTGACTGAGGCAGCATTAAGTTTCTTAGGTTTAGGAATACCACCACCAACACCCGCTTGGGGGAGCATGCTCTATGAAGCAAGGGGATACATGGAGATTGCACCATGGTGGACAATAGCGCCGGGAGTGGCAATCTTTTTAGCCGTGCTTGGTTTTAATATGTTTGGTGACGGAATGCGAGACATTCTTGACCCAAGGTTAAGAATAGAATGAGCAGAAAAAATAATAAAAAGGAAGAAGGACCTGAATTGAAAGACTACATTGCAATATTTATCGCACTGCTTGAAACAACATTTTTACCAGTAGTTATAACAATATTAATTTTAATTTTTATCACTATTATTTTATTGCTCATCTAAACATTATTTGTATAAGTGACAAGCAACATAATGCCCATCTTTAACTTCTATAAACTTTGGTTCAATACTCTTACACTCATTAAATACATGTGGACATCTCGTATGAAATACGCAGCCTGAAGGTAAAGATATCGGACTAGGTATTTCTCCCTTTAAAATAATCCTATTTCTACTGATATCAGGGTCTGGAATAGGAACAGCAGAAAGCAATGATTGTGTATATGGATGCATAGGGGATGAGTAAAGTCTTTCAGTAGAACTTAATTCTAGAATCTTTCCCAAATACATAACTGCAACTCTATCACTCACGTATCTGATTACCCCTAAATCATGAGAAATGAAAAGGTAAGTCAAATTAAATTTCTTTTTCAACTCTATCAAAAGATTTAGTATTTGAGACTGCACCGATACATCTAGCGCAGAAACTGGCTCGTCAGCCACTATAAACTCAGGCTGAATAGCTATTGCTCTTGCAATAGCTATTCTTTGTCTTTGCCCACCACTAAATTGGTGTGGATATCTATTGTAATGTTCTCTTGACAACCCGACAAGTTCCAAGATTTCAGTTACTTTCCTTTTCGCATCCTCCCCAAAAGCAATATTATGAAGCTCTAACATGTGTTTTATAATGTTACCAACTGTCTTCCGAGGGTTTAATGAAGAATAAGGATCTTGAAATATAATTTGCATCCTCCTCCTATACCTTCTCATCTCATTATGATTAAGCTTAGTTATATCTACACCGTCGAATAAAATTTTTCCTGCTGTTGGATCAATAAGTCTTATAACACATTTACCTAAGGTAGATTTACCAGACCCACTTTCGCCCACCAAGCCTAAGGTTTCACCTTTAAATATATTTAGTGTAACATCATTCACAGCATGAATGTATCTTGGTTTTTTCCCCAATAGCCTATTAGAAATAGTAGATATAATCCCGCTTTCTAGGGGGAATTTTTTAGTTAAATTGATTACTTCGATTAATTTGTCACTCATTTTTCGTATAGATGACATGCGACAGCGTGATTTAAACTTACTTCTCTTAGCTCAGGCTCTCTATTGTAGCAATCTTCAAAAGCATAAGTACACCTAGGATGAAATCGGCAACCTGTGGGTAGATTAAAAGGGTCTGGTAAACTTCCTTTTATGAAAGAAAGTTTTTTGGATCTACCGGTTACATCTGGGATACATTCTAATAGCGCTTTAGTGTAAGGATGCTTTGGATTTTTAAGAACATCTCTCATATTCGCATATTCTACTAATTTACCTGCATACATAACTGCTACTGTGTCGCATAACTCTGCTACTAGCCCTAGATGATGAGTTATTAACATGATAGAAGTAGAAAACCTACTCTTTAAATCTTTCAATAACTCTAATATCTGGGCCTGTATTGTAACGTCTAAATTAGTTGTTGGTTCATCTGCTATCAAAAGTTTCGGTTTGCATGCCAAAGCCATGGCAATCATAACTCTCTGCTTCATTCCACCGCTTAGTTGATGTGGATAATCTTTTAATCTTTCTTGACTTGATGGAATACCAACCAAATCTAACATTTCTTTAGCAGCTTTATATGCCTCAGACTTTGACATATTCTCATGAATCTGAAATACTTCAGCTAATTGATCTCCTATCGTTAATGTTGGATTTAAGGCTGTAGTTGGGTCTTGGAAAATCATAGCTATTTTTTTCCCTCTTGTTTTTCTTATTTCTTCTTCTTTAAGCTTTAAGAGATCCACACCGTCAAATATTACACTACCTTCAACTATCTTGCCAGGATATGGTACTAACCTCATGATCGATAAAGCTGTCACACTTTTCCCACATCCACTTTCGCCTACTAATCCCAAACTTTCACCAATTTTTATTTTAAGATCAATTCCATCGACGGCTTTAACTACTCCTCTTTCTAAAAAGAAGTAAGTTTTTAATTTTTTTACATCTAATAGCGCAACCATTTTCTGACATGGGAAATTTAAAATTCTGCTTAATAAGTCTTTATTTTATATTTTAATAAAATTTTAAATAAAGTGAATGCATTGAGATAAAACGTATGAGAATAAAAGAAGTCAAAACGATAATAGTAAATGCGAATTGGAGGAATTGGGTTTTTGTAAAGATATACTGCGATAACGATTTAGTGGGCATAGGTGAAGCCACTCTTGAAAATTTTGAAAATTCCGTAGTAGCAGCAATAGAGCATTTAAAGAGACTAGTCATAGGAGAAGATCCACTTAACATTGAGTTACTAACGCGAAAGATGTATGTCTATCCTTTTTGGCGAGGAGGACCTATATTGCAAACCGCGATCAGCGGAATTGAAATAGCTCTGTGGGATATACTCGGTAAGTCGCTAGGCTCACCCATATTTAGGTTATTAGGCGGGAAGTATCGTGAAAAGATCCAACTTTATGCAAATGGCTGGTGCTCTGGAATAGCATCTGCGGAGGAATTTGCAGAAGCAGCTAAAAAAACTGTACAGAAAGGTTTTAGAGCCTTAAAATTTGACCCATTCGGGGCATCCGACCAGACAATTGATGAAAAAACGCTTAAAGAAGCAATTGACAGAATTAGCGCAGTAAGAGAGGCAGTAGGTAATAATGTTGATTTAATGATTGAGGCTCATGGAAGATTTAATACAAGGACCGCCAAAAGAATTGCGGAGAAAATCGAGCCATATGACATAGCATGGCTAGAAGAGCCGGTCTTTCCAGACAACATTAACCAACTTTTAGAGGTAAAAAGATCAACAAATATTCCCATTGCTGCTGGTGAGAGATTATATACTCGCTATGACTTTTGGCAATTATTTTCAAATGGATGTGTTGACGTAGCTCAGCCCGATGTGTGTCACGTGGGGGGTGTCATGGAGTTAAAGAAAATCGCTGCGATGGCTGAAGTGAATTATGTTATGATGGCCCCGCATATAGGTGGTGATGGCCCCATCGCTACGACTACCTGTTTGCATATAATGAGTAATATACCTAATGGCATGATCCTAGAACATTTTATCGATATCCCTTGGCGAAATGAAGTTATTTTACCACCGCTAAAAATTGAAAATGGATACGCATACGTACCTGAAAAACCTGGACTTGGAGTTGAAATTAATGAAGAAATAGTAAGTAAGTATCCATACAAAGAAAGCTATATAGATTTATATTCACCACACTATAAGTATCATCAACACTAAAAAGATAATGAACATAATTTAATTATTTTTGGTCAAATATAATTTCTTCAACATCGAAAATAATCCCCGGTGACAAAATACACCTTGGATCTATATTCCTTTTTATTTTAAGTAATAATTCATATACGCCACCGTACTGTATACGCATGTACTGTTTCTTATGAGTACCAATACCGTGTTCTCCAGATACTGCACCACCAATTGATATTGCCCACTTATTCAATTCGTCAATAGCTTTATGTAAAAGTTCTTTCCCGTAAAGATCATCATTGGTTCCCCAAACAATATGTAAATTTCCATCACCAAAATGTCCTAAACACGATGTCTTCAATTGATATTTTTTACCGATCGTGTACGCCATTTCTACTGCAGCTTCAAGACTTGAAAGAGGGATGGCCACATCACTTTCAATTGTGTATTTACCTAACTGCTGAAGCAGTCGATGAGCTCCCTTACGTGCTGACCAAAGTTTTTCCCGTTCATCTTTATTATTAGCAAGCCAAATTTCTACGGCTTCATTATTCTTCAAAATTTCAATACATTTGTCTATTGACTCTGAAGAGGCTTTCTCACTTCCTTCAGTTTCGATCAATAAAATCGCTTCGCCACTCCTAGGATTTATGTTTTCAAATTCTGATATCCCACTTATAGCATTTTTGTCCATAAATTCTAATGCAGCTACATCCAATCCTTGCCTGATTATTTTGTAAATTGATTTAATAGCTGAAACAGTTGAATTAAATATAGAAACGCATGTCTTCACACTTTCAGGAAGAACTTTTAGTTTAAGTGCTATCTCTGTAAAGACGGCCAATGTACCCTGCGACCCAACCATTAATTTACTCAAATCTAAATTATGTGAATATTTAGCAGACATTGAAGATCCCAATTTAACGAGTCCTACCATCGGAAATACTGCGTCTACTCCGAGGACAAATTCTCGCGTTGTTCCATACTTTACGGCCCTACAACCCGAAGCATTTGAGGCCACCATCCCACCAATAGTACATGCAGCACCACTTGATGGATCTGGAGGAAAAAATAGTCTAAACTTCTCTAATTCCTTATTTAATGCATCATATATTATACCAGGCTCCACACGCACAAGCATGTTTTCTTCGTCAATTTCACATATTTTATTCATCTTTCTCAAGCTTACAACTATTCCACCATATATAGGAACGGTTCCTACGTTGCTTGTTCCACCCCCTCTCGGATAAACTGGTATTCTAACCCTGTTGGCATACTCCAGAATTTTAACTATTTGTTCAGCATTATCAGGCCACACAACAACTTCAGGTTTATGAAAAGTTATAGGAGACGCGTCAATAGCATTAGTTATAAGATCAACCTCCTCAGTACTTACATTTCGGCTTCCTACAATCTTTTCCAAATATTCAATATCTTTATCCGAGACTTTATTAAACAATGCTTTTGACATTCGATTGAACATGTATTGTGGTAAAAATAAAAGGATTTCGATAACAAAATTTAAATATTAAAAATGAAAACATGACGTGAAGAAGGTATGAGCGGGGTTAAAAAAATATTATATGGCGATATGTCTTGGCCTGAGATTAAGTTAGCAGCATCGGAAGGAAGAATTCCTTTGATACCTGTCGGTTCGACGGAGCAACACGGCCCACACTTGCCAACCAAGACAGATGCGTTTATTGTTGAAGAAATATGCAAGGCGACTGCAAGTAAGATACCCGATGACGCATTAGTTTTACCGTGCATAGCCTATGGTTATAACGAACATCATTTTGATTTTCCCGCTACAATACACATAAACCATGAAACTCTTATTCGCTTCGTAATTGATATCGGAAAAAGTCTTGCTCATCATGGATTTAGAAAAATAATTATAGTAAATGGTCATGGAAGTAATACGGCTCCCATGGAGTTAGCAGCAAGAAGAATAACTCTCGAAACTCCTGCTATTTGTGCTTCATTGACCTACCTTTCCCTATCACCTGAAGTATTCAAATTAATGGTAGCAGAAGAGGCGCATGGAGGCGATATAGAGACATCTATTATGCTTTACTTAGCTCCCCACCTCGTGGATATGAGCAAAGCTGTGAGGGACTGGAATGTACCAGACTCAAAGTTTATAACATATGGTGTGAGACCTGGAGGAGGGTCTTTTGCAGTATCTGGAGGCGCGGTACAGTTCGTTGACTGGATGAGTAGAGTTACTAAGACAGGCTTATTAGGCGATCCGACAAAAGCTTCAGCAGAAAGAGGTAAAAAAATGTTCGAGTTATTAGTTGATTCACTCGTTGAATTTATAAAAGAATTTAAATCTCGAGAAATAAAGCCCAGACGTGACTATCACTAATCAATATTTATAAAATTAATTTTATAAGAAAATTTTATCACCTCAATGTCAATCTGCGGAGTAGATGCCGTAGTCTAGCCTGGTCTACGATACTAGAAAAATGGTATGCTAGTCTATCTTTGGGCTAAGCTTTAAATATGAGGTGTAATTCTACCCGCTTGAATCAAGTTTTACGTCTTCTAAGCTCTTTTTGGTCTTTGAGGATAAAGGATAGGTTCATCTCTGTATTTTATCTTCTTTTCCGAATATACTATTGGAGCGTATGTGGTGATGCAGAGTAGTAATGTGGTCATGGCTGTTCTTAGGTTTCTTCCGGGAAGATCCAGTCATGTAGTGCAAATCTCGACAGGCGCACGTGATCCCTTTGCTTAAAGGTTAGTTGACGTACTTATTGTGAGCGCATAAAAATGTGGTTTATTTCTACTTCACTGTATTGTTATCCCTAGCCCACTAGTTATGTATTTAGCTTTGCATACTACAGCTGTGCTGCTGCTTCCCGCGAAGGCTAGCCCAACAAATACTCCATCTTTATCTACAGGGCTTCCACTATCTCCGCTCTCGATGAAGGGCTGATTCACCAATATTTGGTCGTAGAATATTGCCCATTTAGACTGTGTGTACCAAACCTTCACCGTCGCATCAGTATCGAATACCGTGTTGATGGTGACTCCTGTTGTCCTTCCAGACTTTCTGACAGAGTCCCCTATATTCACATCAGTCGTGCCGCTAATAGTGTAAGTACTTTGATTATCACTACCTAAGACTTCACCAACTAGGTAGTCAGATTCAGATATTGTGATCATTGCTATGGCAGCATCTGCATAGTTCTTGCCCTTTGGACCAAATGTTATCTTAATGTATTTGTAGAGTTCTCCTACCTTATCGCCGACATTGCCGCCATCATAAGTTCCGGGTTGGAGTACAGCCGTGCCCAATGGCAGGAATTGCGCCTTGCTGTTCATGGCTATAACATGCGCATTGCTAAGAATATAGTAATATCCTCCTGGACCCTTTACGACTAAACCGAGGGTGCCAGCCATTTTTCCTCCGTAAGCCTCTTCTGGAACACCTAGCGATATGCCTCCAGCTATCGGCCTTACCCTAGCGGTCCTGCTGACAGGCCCAGAGTATGTGTAAGATGGCTTAACTTCTTCAAGCTGAAGTAGAGACAAAGCCTTTAACTTGCCGGTCACGATGACCTCAGTTTTGAAGCCATCTATCTCTGGAGGCACGTTGCCCCTATACTTTTCATGCTCTATGTATACAATTATCCTTGGGGGGTCCTCGCGGTGGCTTATCCCAGCGATACCCTCAAGTGGAAGCAACATCTCCTCAGCATGTTTCCTAGCCTCCCTGATGTTTGACGCTTGCACTCCATTCACATTCATGAAGGCAAACGAGCAAAGTAGAAAGGCTAGCAATACCAAAGATATGCGTTTTCTCAATCTAATCACTTATTTAATGAGGAAATATTATTTAAACTTTCAGTAGTTACAATTATAGCGGTCATGATCTTAGTAATCTATTGATGGCTTTAAAGAGAAGAGAAGGAGGTAAAAAGAGGAGGACGGAACAACAATATTCATCAAGCTTGCCTATGTGGCCGCTTCTATGATTGTTGGGATGTCCTCCCCCTATGGCCCTAATTGCTCCATTGATGCCGCACTACCTCTTCCTACCCGCCATGAGTTTTCCATGTATTGTGAGACGGGAGGAGCGAGAATATTTGTGGGTTGGCTCATAGAGTTCCTGAAGCTGAGTAGGGAGGAATTATTGAGTGAGGAGGCCCCAACACAGGTTGAGAGGCCAGAAGTCCGCGTACCTGCTGAAGTATCTCGGCGTCAAGCCATTCGCTATGTATGACTTCAGCCTCTACATTCATGAACCATACTCGCCGGACCTAGCTAGAGAGTATTACTCTGAGAAGAGCGAGGAGTCACAGATGCCAGAAATAGACAACGACACCCTCGAGCTCCTCAAATGGTTCATGGATCATGGCGACAGATGGCTAGAGATAACCACAAGTATACTCATGACTCGTGAGCTGTACCCGGAGATAGCGCAGAAGAAATACTATCAATTCTGAGGCTATCGAAGCCGTGGATAACGGACAGGGAGTTCAGAGAAATACTAGTCGAGCTCAGGACCAAGTCACAGCTAAAGCTATGACGACTCAAACCCCTCCCAGTGAGCTTATAAGACAGGAATGTAGGCACTCAGAAATATATGGAGAAAATATTATTGAGCATGGAGGACTGTGGTGTTTATCTCTTGTCTAGAAGTGTGAAAATTTATAGGCCTGCCTTTGCGTGAATAAAAATGGCATGTCTAGAGAATTTGCCTACATGATTGATGGTATACTTAACTTATTGGGGAAAGATTTAGGCTAGCCGGTCCAAGAGCTTGTGGAGGATCTGAAGGTCTCTGAAGAAGACTTCAATAAAAAATAGGAGGTGAGCTATTGACTCATATTGACTATTTTGCTGGCTACAGCGTTTTCCCCCACTACTGTTATAAGGTATTCGCCCTGGAATATTGGTATCGGCATTTTCTCCTTTTTATGTGTAAAGTTGAACGCTATTGTACCAGTATACGATAGTTTCACGCTTTCGCCTGGCTTTAGAGCGTAGCCTCTTCCACCAAAGAGTTCACCCATTTCCTCCTCAGCCTGTACCCTACTGCTTTCGCCTTTTACTTCATGTATTTCTTTGACCTTTACGGGGACAGGCTTTCCATCCTCGGTTATTATGAAAACCTCTGCTCCGAGAAAGTGTGGTACTATCATGTTAAGCTTATGCTCGAGCACTTCCTTTGGAATGATGTTGTAAAGAATTGGCGATACTATTAGAAGCTTCAGATAGACGATTTCGTTTCCAACGTTCTTTACTTCGACATTAAGGCTGTCCTTTGAAAGCGAGGCACTTACTATTGATATTCTTGAAGACTCGAACTTTTTCCTAATGTTTTCCCACCATTCCTTCCCTTTAAGCTTCATCACGTATCCTGCTCTGCGGGCCTCTTCCTTTTCTTCTTTCAGCTCTTCAGGTGGTACTGGAACAGCCTTCGCTGCTGCCGTTATTACGAAGAAAGGATTCGAAGCGTTCCCTAGATTAAAGACTGTAGGCTGAACATCGATCAACGTGTACGCTGGCTTTGAAGCGTTCACTACGATTCCTCCCTCTTCAATTTTTATCGTCAGCATTTCAGTTCTAACTATCGCGGTATAGTTTTTTCCATTGTATGTTACAAGAGCTCTTGTAACGTTGAACCTTATCTGATTATATTTTCCCTTTTCTATTGGAACAGAGGCTATTGTTTGGCTTACGTTCACCAGCCCTGTCAGCTCGATCGTCCCCTTCACGTTTGGAACCGGCACCCATCCACTTTCGCCTCCCGCGCCTGCAATATGCAGACTAAAACCGTCATATGTGATGTATACAGCTGTAACGTCTGGAGGAAGCTTGGGGGGGTCAGTGAGCATTATGGTTAAAACGCCTTGTGAAGGAGCAGTGGTGGTTGTTGAGGCTGGAGGCGAAGACGTGGTCGTCGGCTGAGGATGTATGGATATCTGGGTTGTTGAAGCAGTTGTTGATGTAACAGGAGCCTGAGTTGATGACGCAGAAGACGCCTGAGTTGCGAAAGACATCGACTGTTGTGTAGGCGGAGATGATGGGGTAGGTGGTATAGTTTGGGAGGATATGGTATGTATCTGATGCGGCGTTATTCCGGCAAACATGCTCGCTACTATTATAAGTATGGCTACTGCTAACGCAATGGTTCCAGAAATGATCACGTCTTTCTTGTTGCTCATTTTCCATCGGCACATATCTTGTAGTTCTCAGAATATAACAGAGCACTCTTGAACGTCGTGTTTAAGAAATTTTTCTTGAACGTTTAATTTTTTGAACACTGTTCTTATAGTTTAAAAATAAAGTAGATATATTGTAGCCAATAGATGATTTCGATATGAAAGAGAACGTTGAGTCGAGGCTTAAGGGTAACACTCTAAGAGTTTACGTTTACGTGCTGAAGAAGGGTAGGGTTGGAGTTAGAGAGGTTCAGAGGAGTCTAGGATTTTCTAACCCTTCTCTCGCACAGTATCATTTGAATAAGCTTAAGGAGCTGGGCCTAGTTAGGGAGGATGGTGGAGAGTACGAGGTTGTGGGTGAGGTTAAGGTAGACGTTTTAAGGGACTTTCTACGCTTCGGCACACTTCTTGTTCCAAGGTTCGTAATGTATGCAGTCTTCTTCACAGTCTTCACAGTATACCTTACAATAGTTTCTCTTCAAATATATTCTAATGTTCCAATAGTCTACTGGTTCACTACACTTCTAACGCTTTCGACAATAATATTCTGGTACGAGTCTCTTAGAGCATGGTTTTCTGCACCATCAACCTAAAGCTTAATAGACCATTTTATTTCAAAGGCCTGTAAAATTGATATTTTGTGGCATAAGAATGGAAAGAGTGTAGCGTTTAGGCTGAGAAGCTGGCAAGCTTTAAATATGTCCGACGAGTTTGGCTTTTTCAAGGCTTCCAGTCTCGTTTCGGCCTCAAGGATCCTATTTGGTAGGAGATCCAACTCTTTTTGGATACTATGTAGAGATGTACCTGCTTTTTATATATGCAATGACTTCCTTTAGTGGGTGGTCGCTACTTTTAACTGATTCATAAATATCTTCAATGTCGTAAACTTTTACGTTCTCGCATTCAATTCCTTTATGTGACAGGGCTTCGGAGAGAGCATAGACATGCTTATCCTTACCATCCACGGGATGGGCGCTAATTAATGCTACCTCGACGTAGTTAAGATGGCTCCTTAACCACTCATTGAAATGTTCTGTTAGCTTCTCCAACCTAACGGCTACTATATCTCTGAGCGGACGAGTACTTTTAGGGTCGATAATTCCTTTGTCGGGAGAAATATGAAATCTCCATTTAATCTCCGCAACAGCCGCCCCATATTGATTATCAAATCTTGTCAAGGAGAAGGCGTCTATCTCTATTGAGTGTAACCACTTTTTTGGCTGGGGGGTGATTGGCTTGATGGGGACTACTAGGTTTTGGGCATTTATCCAGTATCCTTTGACGACTTCTCTTAACCATCTCCTTGCTATTATCTCGAACATTAAGCCGTTCGTTTGCTCTGGATCCTTCTTTTGAATATCCTTGATATAATCGTCTAGTTTTGAGGGGTCTTTACTTATGTTCTGCCATACAGCTTGATCGCATACGTAGCTCAAGTATTCTTTGAACAGGGCTAGAATCTTGTCGACGGCGTCCGGTACTCCAGCAGCCCATTTAGGTAATAGCTTTGGTCTCTTCAGAAGCAGATGTTTCACTAAACGTCCCCGAAAAGGTAGAACCTCAAGCTCTTCACATAACTTTTCAACTAATTCGCTAAGTCTCTTCTTCTCCGACTCTGAAGCCTCATCCCTTCTCGCTGTCAACCAAAGATTTGAAAAATCCCTAATGTCAAGCAAGAGTTCAAACAGCTTTTTAGGATCTTGAATATAGTAACCCAGAGTCACACCTCTCACCCATAATACATCATTTAAACATGCTCTATGATAAGCATTAATCTCTACTTTTTCTCGCTCTTCTAAATCTCTGTTGGCGTGAAGTTTTAAATGCGAGATTACATTAATAACTCACTAATTTATGCTACTTATTAATCATGTATTTACCAACACCTTTATTTTCCTTTATTAGCTTGAGGCATTATTTGTGTCGTGAACATTTTTCTTTAACCACGTAGTTGACCATTTATCAAATAGTTTTTTAAAGATTTTGCGAAACTTCTTGACAGAATTATTAAGTATTGATAGTGGCTCTTTGTCTCCCTCCACGTATGCCAATAATGGTAGTCCCATAGCAATTGATGATACTTCCGGATATGTGTATAGAAGGCCTCTAGCGTGTATGAATAAGCTTGACAACTCTTTCCAAAGAGATAACATTTCGTTAGCTAGGTCTTTGTCATTGCCAAGATATTTATCAACAATGTTCTTGAACCCAGTCTTCTCAAACTCGTTAAAGGCAATGTCCCATCTAGAAAGCGGATCGCTTATTTCGGCGTAGTCTTTGCGAGTATCAGCCACATAGGCTACTATCAAACTTTCAAGAGCTTGTCTTAATGTGATGGCGATGTGTGGGTATAACCCGACAAATAGCGATACTATTGCAGCATTCAGACTATAAAGATACATAGACATAAACCAAACAACAAAACTCGACCTTCTCCATTCATTTAAAAGATAATCACGATTATTTACAAGAACGTCTATCCAATCTTCATTATACTACATCATTACTTCTCGATAAACATCTAATGCTTTTTTCGTACCATAGAGGCTCTCGAGTATATCATAGGCATACTCATATATGAGTGAGTTGAAGACTTGATCGTCACGATACTTGATTTGTGTTAAGTTGTATGTTAGCCCAAGTTGCGCTAGAGTCAGAAATCCCAATATTATCTTTTCATTTTTTGAGGGGACGACTAGTGTTATGCATTGCTTATCTTTGTATCTTACACCGAGGGCCCATAGCTCGACCTCGGAAGACACACCTTCAGCACTAATGAGTTGTATAAATGTCCCGGATGGCTCGCCTAGTTTTTGACAGATTTCTTCGGGCAAAACCGTATAGAGTGCCCTTTCGCTACTTATCCCTCGATTGAAGCGTATTACTTGACGACTTTTAGAATCTCTAGGGTGGAAAAGCTCAAAATCTACGTATTCCACCCCTCCAGTAGCCATACGAGACCCACTCTCTCAAATCACCTACTAGAGTTTAAGCATTAACTATAGGTTAATTTTCGAGTATAACTTCTTTCGTCTTCTGGCATGACAACCTAACGTCA
>Ga0272445_1001273_pt1 | contig 20085 bp, 20 predicted proteins | sample YNPCB0031_FD_194404 | JGI IMG/M metagenome (GOLD analysis project Ga0272445, IMG submission 194404) | Hot spring sediment microbial communities from Yellowstone National Park, WY, United States - YNP-CB-003-1 | ecosystem: Environmental > Aquatic > Thermal springs > Hot (42-90C) > Sediment... | reverse complement strand
AGAAGACGGGGTTGATGGGGGGGCGGTGTAACTCCCGAGGGTTCTCCCGAGGGGGGAGCCGGCCCCTCCCAATCGCCCGAGCGTGCGGGGCGGCGGGCGAAAGGGCCGGAGGCGGCGGCGTGGGGGTTTTTGTATTCTCTCTGTTGTTTGTGTGTTTTTTGGTAGAGGTGGTTCTGTGATGGGCTGGTTGGTGTCTAGGTCTGTTTTGTCTATCTTGTTTAGCTGGTTGGAGGGTTTTTTGGACCGGGGGTGGAGTTTGTCTCTTTCTAGGTCGAGGTGGTGGTGCCAGTTGGTATTTCCAGATAGGTGTCGGGTGGTGTGTTTGGCGTTTTTGTGTGTAGGTGTAGTGGGGGTGTTCTTCGAACTTTTCGTCTTTTTTGGTGGTGTTCTAGTGGTTTTTGCTTGAGAGTTGGTTGAGGGCGGGGGTTTCGGTGTGTGGTCTCTTTTGGTGGTGTGTATGTGGTTGTACTGTTGTCTACTGTCTGGCGCGGTTCTAGTGTGGCTTTTATTGTTTTATTTCTGCTGGGGGTCTACTACGGCTATCTGCGTTGCTTTGTTAGTTGTCTTGTGGCTGTGTCTCTTTTTGTGTTATGTCGTCGATGAATATTTTTGGTGTTGGGAGTCTTAGTTTTTCGAGTCTTTGCATGCGGGTGTGGTTGTTGGTGTTGGGGTTGGCTGTGTTTGCTGGTGTTCAGGTGTCTAACGGGGCGTTGTATTTCTTCAACGAGACGTCTGATCTCCGTGGTTCTGTGTTTCTTAAGGTGTTTGATTTGGCTCGTTGGTGGGATCTTAACTCTTCTGTGTTGGTTAGGGCGTCTGTGGGGGCTGAGTGGAGGTTTGAGCGGGTGGAGGGGGCTTTGCTTGACTATGCTTTGTTTTGGGAGGACTGTTCCTACTGCGACTCCGACTGGCCTCCGCCTGTCGAGAACCGGGGCACCCTCTACGAGGATCTGATTCTTAGGGTGACGTATGTCGGGGGGAGGTGGGTGGTTGGGGTGTTGTGGGGTCAGGGGGGCTTTGGGCATGAGGTGTACGTCAACGGGTCTCTTCTGTATAGGAAGCCTCCGGGGTACGCCGGGGAGCCTGGGGTCTGGGGGGAGTACGTGGGGGTTGCTTTGGAGGTTAGGCTCGTCTCGCTGGGCGACTCCCGCGCCGACGCCGCAGCGCTCTTCACCGCCTTTGACTGGGCGCATGAGGCTTTGGCCTGCGCCGCGGCGCTGGGGCTTGACGCAAAGGAGACTAACGGCCTTCTGCGGCATCTCGGCGTCTCTGGGGAGGTGGTGCGGGTGCGGAGGGGGGACGGCGGCGCCGCCTTTGTCTTCAGTAACGGCTCTGTCGTCTCTGTCCCGCTGGTTTTAGACGTAGACGTGGGGCAGTGGGGCCGGTTTGTGTTGGTTAACCCCTGCGGCGCCGCGGTGAACTGGACCCTCCGGCTGTATGTGGACAACAAGACTCTCGGCTCTAGGCCGGGGGGTAGGCTGGCGGCTGAGGTCCCGGCGGATATGGCGTCTTACTCGGTGGCGCCTGTCTACGTCTTCGGCGTGGCGGAGGAGTCCGGCTTGTACCGCGTCAGCTACCGGCTCTACGTGAGGCCCGGCGTCTACGACGTGTGGGGCTACCGCGTGGTGGTGGATAGGGAGCGCCTCGCCGCGGCTAACGGCTCCTTTGTGAACTGGGTGTGGGGGTTCGTGGAGTCGTTGGCGGGCAGGGCGGCGGGGGACAGATGCGCGGAGGCCCGGGGCGCCGGCAGGAGGTGGGCTGCGGAGAGGATTGGGTGGGCTGGGGTGGCCGCTGAGGTGGATACGGCGCTGGGCGGCGCGGCGTTTCTCTTCTCCGCGGGGACCTACGGCGCGGGGCGGACTGCGGCTAAGGGGGCGGCTGAGGCGGTTAAGGTGGCTGAGGAGGTGGCGAGGGGGTACAAGGCGGCTAGGGCCGTGTTGTACGCCTACCGGCTGTGGCAGGGGGTGCTTCTGGGGTGGGATGTCTATCTTTCTGTGGCTAGGGGGGAGGTGCCGGTTGAGGTTTTGGGCGCCGCCGTCGCCTCTGTCGGGGGGAGGGTGGGGGAGAGGGTGCGCCTGGTGTACAGCCTGGCGACAGGCGGGCTTCTCTTGATGAATCTGGGCCACGTGCCGGAGATGGAGGAGCTGGTGGGGGGCATCTACGGCGAGGCTTCTAAATACGGCGAGTATGCGCACTGCTTCGTCGACGGGGCTCTCGGGGCGTTTGACGCCTACGCCAAGGAGGTCTTGGCGAACCAGCTCGTCGGCGTGTTCTCCACGTTTCTCGACATAGACAAAGTCCTAAACAACAAAGCCTACAAAGGCTACCTACAGCTAGCCGGATACTCCGCGTTTCGGCCCAACCACGGGCCGATACTGCCGGCGGAGAAGTTTGGGCGACTGGCTAAGGGAAAAAGCGTTTTTATCGTTACTAACCACAAGCGTTTCGGCGTCAATGAGGCTGGGGAGCCGCGCGTACTCTATATTACTTTCGAGAAGGAAGAGAGGACACCTAAGGAAGTGAAGGCAAGACCTAAGCTAGAGCTTGTTAAAGAGGTAGGTAAGGTTGCCACGGTAGGCGGCTACGACGTCGTTGCGTATGTTTATGAGGGTAAGGACGTCATGTTTGGGCTCCGCCGGGGCGGCAGGTTTGTGTTGGGGGTTTACAACGACGTGGGCCGTATGTTGATGTTTGCGGCTCTCACGGCGCGGGACTCCGACGTGCGTAGGGGTGAGGTGGTGCTGAGGACGGCGGTAGGCGACACTAAGGCGGAAGTCTACGAGTTCAATATCGATGCGAGTCAGCTTGTTAAAAACATAATTGATGCCACTAAGATAAATTTCCAGCCTCACACGGTGTATAAAGACGTGGTGGCGGCTTTTCTCTATGGGTGGGGGCGTGTGGAGATCAACGGCGTGGCTACTGAGGTGCCGGTTGTGTCGAAGAGCGACGAGACGTGGGCGGTGGCTAAGTTGCATAGGCCGGTGGCTGAGTCGCTTAGCGCTAACGAAGAAGTCTCTGTCACTGTTATAAAACAGATTGGCGGTAGCCGTGCAGACATCCTCGGCGTCGGTAGCGGCGGCGTGATTCTTCTGGGCGAGGTTAAGAGTATAAACGAGTTTAAAGTCGAGCCTGAGCTGTACCCGAAAAAGGTTGACGAAGTAGTAAGTGCAATTACGTCGCGTTTTAAGACTCTCGAGTCGTGGGGCGAAGCCTCCGGCGAGTATGTTGCCTTCATGTCGCTGGCCTTCGGCGGCGTGGGCTCCGTGGGGAGGGAGGGGGGAAACGCCGTGGGCTCCGCCTGGTCCACCCCCGTAGACTTAAAGACGCTGGCCATCCCGCCGCCGATTAACGAGAAGCCGCCTTTGTTTGTCTACTCTCTATTTGACCCCAGCGACGGGAGAGTCGTGGTGTGGATCTTAGAGGTGCCTGAGAGCGTGTTTAAGGGAGGCAAACTCGACGAGAAGAGTTTAAAGAGTTGGCTTAAAGAAGTCCACGAGGAGGCTTATAGACGGTTTATAGGGGAGGGCGGCCAGATTAATTGGGATAAAGAAGTTAAATTCGGCGTTAAGTTGTTTGAGCGTCTGAGGGAGGATAGGGAGAGGTATGGGGATTCCGGCGCCGTGTTGGATGTGGTTCTTGATTTATTTAGCTAGTGTTTTTCATGGGTTGTCTTGTTGAGGCTGTTAGGCTGGGGGATGTGCAGGAGGTGGCGAGGCTTCTCGCCGCGGGGGCCGACCCCAACGTGAAAGACCTAGACGGACGCACGCCTCTTCACATCGCCGCGGAGCAGTGCCGCGCGGACATCGCCGAGCTGTTGCTTAGACACGGCGCAGACCCAAACGCCAGAGACGCAGAGGGCAGAACTCCGCTCCACCGCGCGGCTGATGAAAGTTGTGCCGATGTTGCCGAGCTGCTTCTCGACCACGGGGCTGACCCCAACGTGGTTGATCGGGGCGGGCGGACGCCTCTGCATCTTGTCGATATTCACGTCGACCTGCTGGAGATTTTGCTCAGCCGCGGCGCATATCCAGACGTGGCGAGGCCGGGCGGCGAGGCGGCCATCATTAAGTATGCAATGGATGGCTACGTGGATGAAGTCGCCGTCTTGCTCGACCACGGTGCTCATCCAGAGGTAAAAGATGATTTCCTCCGCACGCCCGCGTTTTACGCAGCCGAGGGGGGCCACGTAGACGTGTTGTACCTCCTCCTCGACCGCGGCGCCAAGGTCACCCTTAGAGAGGCGGCGCTTATAGGCGACGTGTACCTCGCTGAGGAGCTTTTGAAGCAAGGCGCCGACCCCAACGAGCAGGACATATCCGGCAGAACTCCGCTCCACTACGCCTTCTGGGCCCCCGAGGGGGGCTGGCGGTGCCGCGTGAAGGTCGCCGAGCTGTTGCTTAAACATGGTGCAGATCCCAACATACGCGACAATGAGGGCAAGACCCCGCTTCACTACGCCGCACGGCACTGCGGATACGACGCCGTGGCGCTGTTGCTTAGACACGGCGCGGAGGCGGATCTGGAGGCTTTCGACGAGGTGCCTTGGTTCGACACTACGGACGAGGAGTATTACGACGGCCGAAGGGTCCTGGGGCAGAGGGGCATCATGAAGCTTTTTGCGGAGCGCGGCGTCTTGTCTATGTGCTACAGAGACTGCGAGACGCCGCTCCACCGCATATATAAACATAACTACTACAAACAGCCGTGGCTTCTTGAATTCGGCGGCGACCCCAACGTCCGCGACCGCCACGGCAGGACGCCTCTGCACCACGCCGCCGCTGAGGAAAGAGGCCTAGAGTCCCTCCTAGAAGCCGGCGCAGATCCCAACGCGCGGGATAAAGACGGCAAGACGCCGCTTCACTACGCCGTTGCCCGCAGACATGGTGATGCCGTAAAGCTTCTGCTGGAGTACGGCGCCGAGGTGGATGAGGAGCTGGCGGAGGCGCTCCGCCTAACTCCGCTCCACCTGGCGGCGCTGAGGGGCGACGCGGAGGAGGTGGAGAGGCTTCTCAAACAAGGCGTAGATCCAAACGTCAGAGACGTCTTCGGCCGCACCCCGCTTCACTACGCCGCGGCGAGGAACCACAAGGCGGCGGCGGAGCTTCTGCTTAAACACGGCGCAGACCCAAACGCGAAGGACGAGGGCGGCAAAACGCCGCTTGACCTGGCGGCGGGGCGGTGCGCCCTAGACGTGCTGGAGTTGCTACTGCAACGCGTGGGCGAGGCAGAAGCCGCCAGAAAGGCGGAATGTCTAAGGAGGCTGGACTTCGAAACGAAGACAAGGCGGAGGTGCTGGCCGTACATCGCCTGGGCCCTCAAGGCGGCCGCCCCTTCTGTTGAGTACGTTTTGAGGGAGGCCGCCTACGCCGGATGCGGCGAAGTAGCCTCCGTGTTGCGGAGGCGGTTCCCAGCCGAAGTGGTGCGCAAAGCGGCGTTTGAGCTGGTGGGCCTCCCGCCGCCGGAGGAGTTGCGGTTACAGGATCTGCGGGAGTACTGCATCTGGGGGAGTATCGCGTGGCTTCTGCTGAGCCGCGGCGTGGATCCCAACATGAGAGATGTACACGGGCTCACCCTCCTCCACGCCGCCGCCTGGTGCGGCGATGAGTCCGCCGCGGAGCACCTGCTGAAGGCCGGCGCGGATCCAAACGCCAGAGATGCAGAGGGCAACACGCCGCTTCACGTAGCGGCTCGGCGTAAGTTTCCGCAGGTTGCGCTTCTGCTCCTCAAACACGGCGCGGATCCCAACGCGAGAAACGCAAGGGGCGAGACGCCGCTTCACATAGCGGCGCGTGGGGACGAGCATACGATTGGCTCGGGCAACTACGCCGTTGTCTCTATTCTCGTGAAGCACGGCGCCGACGTAAACGCCCGCGACAAAGACGGCAACACCCCGCTTCACTACGCAGTCGCCAGGTGTGCCTTCGCCACGGCCTCTCTCCTCCTCAAACGCGGCGCAGATCCAAACGCCAGAAACAACGAGGGCAAGACGCCGCTGGATCTGCTGAACTGCCCCGGGATGATGCGCGCCTTCAAGAGGCTCCTCTCCGGCGCACGGCGGTAGCCGTCTGCGGCTGACAACCTGTTTCAGCAGTTTCTGGGGTCGGCTGTGCCTGTTCCTGGCAGGGGCTTGTGTCTGCTGATCGCGAGTTTGCGGCGGTGTTTATCTACGAGGTGCCGCTTGCGCAGTTGCTGGACAGGGGGTTTTTGAGGCGGGTGGCTGAGGAGGCGTATTACAAGTTTTTTGAGCTGAAGGAGGGCTCCGGCGGCGAGTACATATCTACAATTAAAAACGTCGTCGACGACGTGGTTAAGGAGTATAAACAGGTGAGCAGCCACGTCTCTCTCCTAGACTGACCTCCTCCCCGCCCTAAAGAGCGAGAGTTCTCCTTTGGGCGGTTCATAGGCGCCCTCGCCCGGCCTACAACGGCCCCTCGGGCGGGGGTCATGGAGCTACCCGGGCCAGCACCGCGGGTCACACGCCCCCAACAGGGGCCTAATCACACAAACGTCTGTTTTTAAACTTTTCCCATCCCCGCCCTAAAGGGCGAGGCTTTCGATTATTTGTAAACTTTTTAAGCTGTGTGGTGGGTTGGGTTGTGAAGTGTTTTTGGGCTGACACCGAGCCTTTTCTAGAGGCTAACGAAGGCGAGATTTTAGCTGTTAGGCGTGGGCGTGTCAACTTCTGTTATAGGGAGTGGGGGCGGTATCGGTGGGCAGGCGTCTTCGGCTGTGTAAGAGATGTACTTCTAGCGTTTGTAGACACCCGTAGCGTCTTTGAAGTTGACTTAACCAAGACCGTGGGGGCGTGGTGGCTTTTGGGCAGGTTTGAGGGGTCTGTGGCAGATTTCCCCGCGCCGCCTATGCCAGGCGGCGTGTGGAGCAGGCTGGTGGCGAGGGCAGATTGGGAGAAGTCGTGGGTTGATGTAGACTTCGAAATAAACCTCGTCACCGGCGAGGTGCTGGAGGGGCCTACGGATATTTCGCTGTCTGAATACGTGGTGGACATGGCCTACGGCTTCGGGCCTTTTCTAAACCTCCTCGGCATGAGGTGGAGACGGAAGGGAGGGCGCGGCAACGTCTACGACGAGGCGTCTTTAAAGGGGTTCTGCGATAGGGGCTTCGAAGGCTCTGCCTTGGTGGGGGAGGTTTTTAAGATTGTGGAGAGAGAGGGCGACTACTTGAGGCTTGTGGGGAGGGGTGGCGACGAGTTTCTGGCGTGGGATTTCGTGTTTGGGAAGCTGGACTCCGGGAGGTGGGTTTTGTTTGGGGAGGACGGCCTCTACGAGGCCGAGAGGAGGGGCGACGAGGTGGTGGTGCTGGGAGGGTATTCGGACTCGGTGTTTGACGTGCGGGGGCCGCCGTATGCGCCGCGGTACCCCGTGGTGAAGGAGGTGAAGTGGGTTAAGAAGGCTCTGGAGAAGGCGGAGGAGACGGCGAGTAGGCTTGGGGCAAGCGGCGTGTGGATCTACGAGGCGCCTGTAGATCCGCAGATTCTGCTGAGGTGGCCCCTAGCAGATGTGGAGTGGAACCTCACCATACAGCCCGAGCTGAGGCCGCCCTTCGGCGGCGAGCTACATGAGAGAGACTGCAGGCGGCTCTGCGAGATGGGGGTGGCGGAGTTCTGCGAAGAGGCAGAGGGGCTGAAGGTGTGGCTCTAGACGTCGACGGACTCCGCCACGCCCCGGCTCAACACGTCGCCGACGCAGGCGCCAGAAGCAACCCCGCTGGGTTTAGGAAGTGGGGGTTCCTTCTTTGTTTTTTGTAGCCACCTCTCGGCTTCCTGGTGTATTTCGGCGTATTTCATGAGGGCTTCTAGGTGGCGTCGTGTGAGCTTCAGCATGATGGCGCCGTCTCGTCTCTCTACGACCGTGGGCTCGTGGCCTGTGATGGCTATTATCAGGGTTTTTGTCCTGTGGGCGTCTGCGGCGCGTCCGCCGGGCGCGTCGGCGTGGGCGTAGGCGTAGCCTCTGACTTCGCCTCTGGCGCCGCGGGTGAAGGTGATTGTCTTCTGGAGCGGCGCGCCGCCTACCTCGGCTCTTATCCAGATGCGTAGTTGTTCTCTTTCTATCCACGCCCTGGCTTCGTGGATTGCTATGTCGCCTATCTTCAAGCCGGTGAGCTTCGCCGCGCCGCGGCTTCTGCCGGCTTCTATCTCTTCTTCTAGCCTGCGGCGGGCCTCGCCCTTTGCCGTTGGGTTGCCTCTGTGCGGATCTGCTCGTCTTGGGCTTGGGCGACGAGGTAGGCGAGGTGTCTGAGGCCCTCTGGGGGTTATGGCTACCCACACTCTTCCGCCCCTTGGGGCTTCTTGGCTCTGTAATATACGCCGAGAAGCGTATCCTCAACAGTTTCTGTAGCCAGCTCTGGGCTTTTTAACGGCTGAGGAGCCCAGCCTCCTCCGCCTGCCATACGACCTGGGCGAGGGCTTCTCTGAGCTCTTTCCGGGCGGCGGCTAGTTTGTCTATGGAGGCTTTTACGTACCACTTTTCTCTGTTGACTGACTTGTCCCAGTAGCTCTTCAGCTCGGCCTCTACCCCCGCCTCTCTTAGCACGGCGGCTGCCTCCTCCGCCGCCTCGCGGTTGGAGGAGTTGAACTGGATCTTGACTGTGTAGCTCATTTCCACGCTGAACTTGGCCTGCCGCCCCCCGGCCTTAATCACGAGCTCCGCCCTGGCGTATCTGCCGCCGCTCTTCACCACGCCCACAACCACCTCCACCACGCCTCCCCCCGCAGGCGGAGATTAAAACATTTACGCCGCGTAGCTCTCAGCCGCAACGCGTTTCCGGGCCGTGCGGGACGTGCGGGGGCGTGGGAGGGGGTTCGGCGTGGGGGTTGCATGTTTGGGCTGTTGTATCGTTGAGGTTTATCGGCGTGAGGCCGCCGGCTGTAGTCATCGGGGACGTTGATTGGCTCAGTGCGCCGTGGGGCCTTCCGCGGGGGCCGCGTGTTAAGACTGCTGACTAGACGCCGCTCTTTTGATGTAGGTCACTACCTCTTCTATGTCTCTCTTTACCATTTCCTCGCTGGCGTATCTAGACACCTCTGCATCTCCATCAAGGCCGTTGTATTGAAACTCGTGGAGGTTTAAGGCCAGCTCGACCATTAGCCGCAGCTCTTTGTCGCCGACTATGGCCGCCACCTCCCGCATCCTAGATGTCGGCATCACGGCGATAATCCAATCCCCCCTCTCTACGACTTTAGTGGGGCTCAGCCTGCGTCTGCCCGGGAAGGCGGCGGCTACCTTATCTCTCTGCGCCGCGGCCACGGCCGCCAGATAGGCCTTGACTGCTTGAAACGCCTTGCCTGCGGCGTTTCGAATAACGCTGTTTTTTAAAAACTCCTCTGCGAGTTCCGCCTCGTATAAAGCCTCCTTTAGGCGATCCCGACGGTACTTCTCTAAATCCACCCAAGGCTTTGAAAGAGAGAGCACGTCCACAGCCGCGGAGAAAGATTTAAACCTTTCCCGCTCAATGGCCGCCTCAACAGCGCCCTCTTTAAAGCCGGCGCCTCATAACTAGCCAGGGCCTCGCCGCACCGCTGGATTTCTGATCCAAGAGTCAATAAGGCGGGTTGAGACGTAGGGCTTAAATCTGCACGCCGCTCTAAGCTCCCATGGAAAATCAATGAAGTACTCGGCAAACTCACTACTCAACATTAACTACGCGGCCCCACTCGTCGATTCCAACGATGGCATCCGCCTTCCCGGACACCACCTCCTTAGGCGTCCCGGTGCCCCGTCTTATGATCAAAGGTCGTCGGCGCGCTGACTCGTACCTGTTGCACGAGCGGGTTCGACGAGACTCCGATGTGGATACAACCTCGTATTTCTGGATCCCAGACTGCATCATGTTCACAGGAGGATAGGTTCAGCTACGTTGAGAACGCGGAACACGACCTTAGCGAGGAGGAGGTTAAATGTATTTTTTAAGCCGGCCTTCCCGACCTCTCTGCGCAGATTCTGGAGATATCCGTAGCGCGCAAGCACGTCGTACGTCTTCTGCATTATCGAGCTTCTAGCCCGCTCGATAGCTACATCTCACATATCTTTTTCAGCCCGAGGCGGTGCCCCTCCTTCACGTCTCCGGCAGGTGGGCGCGGCTGTCTCCACGGCGTGGGTCGTCTGCGGCATGTCGTCTCGTTGCGTAGTTGGTCTTTGTTTTTGTTATGCTACGGCGCGTATCCAAGGTCAGGGACAGAAGGAGAGTATTACGCTGGCGATGATTTGTCCGGCTCCGCTTCGGTGCCGGCTCCAGCGCCGAGGGCAAGGCGTTGGTTGCCACGTCGCCGTGTCTACGACTGTAAAAGATATTACTTTGTCGTCTCATGAATTTGTGAGTTATGAGGGTTGGATTAGAAAGGCGTTGAGGTTTAGAGAGTACGCTGAGGAGGATTTGAGAAGCGGTAGATACGACTCGGCCGCGTTTTTCGCGCAACAAGCCGCCGAGTTTCTGCTAAAGGGCGTGTTGATTAAGCTGACTGGGTCCCGGCCGTTGACGCACGCCGCGTCGGAGCTGTTGGCGTATCTGGCGCTGGGGAGTCCTGTGCCTGAGGACGTGGTGAAGTGCGCCGAGGCCTTGGAGGCGCATTACATACAGGCGAGGTACCCAGACGCGCGCCTCAGCGAAGGAGGAAGTGGGAGGCGGTGAAGTGTATGGACGCTGTGTGGAGGTATGTTCGAGAGGTGGCTGGAGGCCCTGCGTGAAGTGGCGAGGGCCAGGGAGGAGGAGGCGCGTAGGCTTATAGAGGAGCTCTGCGGGAGGGCGCTTGCGGTGGCTCTCTTCGGCTCTAGGGCTAGGGGCGACTACACGCCGCTGAGCGACTGGGATCTCCTGGCGGTGGTGGAAAGCGGCGGCTACAAGGTGGAACACAGAGGGGTCGGCCAGGTGGTCTGGTTGCCGTTGGACAAGCTTGACGAGGTCTTGGAGTGGTCTATGGTGGTGCTGGACGCCGTGGCGGACGCGAAGCCCGTATGTGGGGACCGGGGGAAGCTGGAGGAGGTGAGGAGAAAGGTTGGAGGAGTACGTCCAGAGAAGGGGGCTTGTGAGGACTAAACACGGCTGGTTGCCCGCCTAATACGCGTTGCGGGCCTCCGCGCGCTTAAGCGCAATGGTCCAGGGGTTTACGGCGTGGATTGTTGGCGATTCCGTTGCAGGGGTGTATTGTTGAAGCTACGGGAGTGGCTTGTCTCTTCTGATGAGTCCTGCGCGTAGGGCGTGGTCGGCTAGCGTGATCGCAGTCATGGCTTCTAGGGCTACCAGCGCCTTGGGGACGGTGGTGACGTCGTATCTGCCCTTGAACTGTATGGTGGTGGGGGTCATCTGTTGTAGGTCTACCGTCTGTTGGGGTTTTCTGACGGAGGGGGTGGGCTTGAACCAGACTCGGAAGTAGAGGGGGTCGCCTGTGGTGATTCCGCCGAGGGTTCCGCCTATTTTGTTCGTGGCTAGGCTCGGCTTTCCGTCTCTTATCGTTATGGGGTCGTTGGCTTGGCTTCCCCGCATCTTCGCCAGGTCTCTCCCGGCGCCCCAGTCCATGGCCACTGCGCCGGGTATGGAGAAGGCGGCTGCGGCTAGGTCGCCTTTTATCTTGCCGAAGTGGGGCTCGCCGAGGCCCGGCGGCACGCCTACGGCCCAGACCTCGGCGGCGCCGCCTATGCTGTCGCCTTCGAGGACGGCTTCTCTGATCTTCTCCAGCATCTTGGAGAGGGCGTCGTCGTCGACCACCGGCAGGGGTTTGCGCCAGCTGTTTTTGATGTCCTCCAGGGTGTAGGGCTTGCCTATCTCAACGCCGCCGAGCTCCACCACGTGCCCCACGACCTCTACGCCGAGGTGCGCAATCAGCTTCTTGGCCACCGCCCCGGCCGCCACCAGCGCGGCTGTGGTCCTGCCGGAGGCTCTGCCTCCCCCCCTGTGGTCGTAGTGTCTGCCGTATTTGAGGTAGTAGGTGAAGTCGGCGTGTCCCGGCCGGGGCTTCATCCAGAGCTCGTCGTAGTAGCTGGAGATGACCTTTTTGTTCCATATCACTATGGCTATGGGGGTGCCTTGGGTGTAGCCGTCTTTTACGCCTGACAGTATTTCAAACTCCTCAGGCTCGCAGCGCGGGTTTAGGACGGGGATGTGGCAGAACATGCGTCTGTCCAGCTCCCTCCTCACGTCCTCCTCTCTGAGCTCGAGGCCGGCGGGGACGCCGTCTATCACCACGCCTATCGCCCTTCCGTGAGATTCGCCGAAGGTGGTTATGCGGAACTCTCTGCCGAAGGTGTTCATGTTTTTCCCAGGAACTGGAGGACAGCTCTGCGCATCGCCTCTCTGTCCGGCTCCACGCCCAGCCAGATCTTCTCCGCCTGTGCCCCCTGCTCCACGAGGAGGTCTACGCCGTCTATGACCTTCACGCCCAGCCTCTCCGCCTCTTGCACCATCGCCGTGCGGGGGGTGGGTATGTAGACGAAGTCCACGTAGAGCGAGGCCCCCTTTAGGTCTGCGAACACAGCGTCGTGCACCGGCGTGGCGTTTATCACCACGTCCGCCCTAACCGGTGCGCCGACGGCCTCCACCCGCCGGCCGAACTTCTCGGCGAACTCCCCGGCGAGGGCCTCCGCTCTTCCGCGGGTTCTGTTGTATATGTACACGGCCTTGGCCTCTGCCTTCACGGCGGCGAAGGCCGCGGCGCGGGCGGCTCCGCCTGCGCCGAGGATGAGCACCTCTGCGCCAGCCATGTGGGGCCCGGCGAGGCGGTACACGGCGTGGGCGTCTGTGTTGTAGCCCACCAGGAGGTTCCTCTCGACGAGGACTGTGTTCACCGCGCCCACGGCTCTGGCGTCTGCCGCCACTGCGTCGAGGTGCTTCACGACCTCCTCCTTGTGAGGTATGGTGACGTTGAAGCCTCTGAGGTTGAGCCTGGCCAGCTGCAGGAAGCATGGGAGCTCCTCCCGGGGCACGTCTAGGGCTATGTACTCTGCGTCTATGCCCAGGGCTTTGAAGGAGGCTTTGTGCATGGCCGGGCTTGCGGACTTGCCGCGGACGTGTGCGCCGATGACGGCGAAGTACATAGAACTGCATTTAACTATTTAAATAAGTCTTTTCTCTCTATACATGCGTCCCCCAGTTGACGGTGGGCGTTATCGGCGCGGGTAAGCTCGGTAGTCAAATTGCGCTTAGGTTGCGGGGCAACGGCGTGAGGGTCCTCGCCTCGGTCAAGTCGGAGAGGTCCCGGCAGAGGCTCCTCTCGCTGGGGCTTGAGGCGTACACCGACAACCGGCCGGTGGTGGAGAACAGCTACGTGTTAATCCTGGCGGTGAAGCCCGTCAACCTTCCTGAGCTGGAGTTCCGCGTGGATAAGCCGCTGGTCTCCTTCGTGGCTGGCGCCTCGCTTGAGTCTTTGCGCCGCCTCTCCTCGAGGCCCTACAGGGCGATGACTAACGTGGGGCTCACGGCCATAGCGGTGGCGGGGCAGTACGACGAGCTGGTTAACTCCGTCCTCGCCCGCGTGGCGCCGACTTTTTGGGTGGAGGAGAGGCTTATAGACCCCTTGACTGTCCTTCTCGGCTCGGGGCCTGCTATCGTCGCGGAGCTGGCGCTTGCGCTGATTAGGGCGGGCGTTAACATCGGGATTCCTTGGGACCTGGCGAGGGAGGTGGTGCTGTCTCTCATGGCCTCGCTTCCGGCGCTTGACGACAGGTTCGGCTTGGAGAAGCTGGCGCAGTACGTGGCGACGCCGGGCGGCACCACCATAAAGGCTCTGCTGGAGCTGTCCCCCGCCGAGGCGCAGATAGGTAGGGCGGTGGAGGAGGCGTTTGTCAGGATCTCAGCGCTGAGGCGGTAACTTCTGTAAGACTTCGAAAGTGGTTTTTGTGAGGTCCATCTTCAGCGCTTCTTCCAGCGGCACGAAGGCGGCCTCGGCGGCGTCGTCCCCGGCGCGGGGTTTGCCTGCCGCCTCCACGAGGTAGACCAAGATGACGAAGTGGTACCTCACCTGTCCGCCGTCTTGCTCTATGTACTCCACTGGGGCGAGGAAGCCCTTCACAACTCCGTCTACCCCAGTCTCCTCCTTCAGCTCCCTCAACACAGCCTCCTCGAGCCTCTCCCCCAGCTCGACGTGGCCTCCGGGGAGGCTCCACTTGCCCGCGCTGGGTGGGTACTTCCTCTTCACCAGGAGGATCTTCCCGTCTTTTACCGCCAGCGCCGCCACGGCCACCTTTGGCGCCTGCATGGCTGTGTTTAGGTATAATCTTTATAAGCAATTATGTGTGGCACGGCCATGTTCGACAAGCTGAAGCCCATGACTGTTGGGCAGGAGAGGGCTGTCAACGTGTTGAGGGACCCCGAGAACGAGCTGGTTGGGCTCTTCGGGCCCACGGGCACTGGGAAGTCGCTTCTTAGCATTGCATACGGCATCTGGGCTGTGGAGAGCGGTAGGGCGAGGAGGTTCATCATCGCGAGGCCCATAGTGGACGTGGCCACGGGCGAGGTATTGACGCCTGAGAGGCTGGGGGAGATGTACTACAAGATCGCCTCCACCTATCTCGAGGACATCTTGGGTCCCTACGCCGACCGCGCCTACGTGGAGAAGCTGTTGCGGGAGGAGAAGGTCATTGTGACGGATGTGTCGTATCTAAGGGGGAGGACCTTCGACGAGAGCGTCATCTTCCTAGACGACGCGCAGAACGTCCGCCCGGAGAGCGCCGCTGAGATGCTCATCAGGCTGGGGAGGGGTAGCAGGTTGATGGTGGCCGGCGACCCCATCTTCCAGAGGCCCGCCGACGCGGAAAAAGACGGCGCTACGCTCCTCAGGGAGGCTCTGCTGGGGGAGGAGAAGGCGGAGGTGGTGGACCTGGGCGTGAAGGACATCGTGAGGCCCGGCGCTCGGAGGGGCATCAAGCTGGCTTTGGAGCTGAGGATGAGGAAGAGGCAGCTTTCCGAGACGGAGCGCTACATATACGAGACGGCGCGTATCTTCGCCCCGGACGCAGACATCGTCACGGCCGTGGAGTTCAGGGCCGACAAGGACTCCCTGGGCATTAGGGGGGAGAACGTGCCTGACGCCCTCTTGGTGGTTAAGGAGGGCCAGCTGGGCAGGGTGGTGGGGCGGGGCGGCGAGAGGATCAAGACCATCGAGAACGAGGTGGGGGCCAGGCTGAGGCTCCTCGAGATGACGCTGGACTTCAAGCAGTGGATCAGGGCTGTGCACCCGGTGGGCTGGATCTCGAAGCACATAGCAGACGCCGACTTCGCCGGGCCGGAGCTTCTGGTGCAGGTGAAAAGGAGCGAGTTCGGCGCGTTTATAGGCCACAGGGGGTCCTACGTGAGGCTTATAGACAGGGTGATGAGGCGCCTCCTGGGCATAGGCGTGCGCGCGGTGGAGGCGGAGGAATAGTTATAAGCAGTAAGGTTCTTTTATTCATGAAGGCGTATATTCTCCGCAACTTTAAGGAGCCGCCTATCCTCTCCGAGGCCGAGAAGCCCAGGGCGGCGCCGGGCAGGGTGGTGGTGAGGGTGGCGGCAGCTGGGGTCTGCTACCGCGACTACTTGGCTTGGCAGGGCTTCCAGAGGGTTAGGCTCCCCGCCACGCCGGGTCACGAGTTCGCGGGGGTTGTGGAGGAGGTTGGGGAGGGCGTGTCGGGGCTGAGACCCGGCGACGCGGTGGCCGGCATGATGTTTGAGTACTGCGGCGAGTGCGAGTACTGCAGGTCCGGCCGGGAGTACCTCTGCCGCAACAGGAAGATCTACGGCGAGGATCTGCCGGGGGCTTTTGCGGAGTACATCTCGGCGGATCCCAAGTCGTTGGTGAAGATCCCGCCGGGGGTACCCCTTGAGGCGGCGTCTTTCGCGGCGTGTGTCCTCTCCACGGTGGTGCGGGGCGTGAGGAAAATCGGCGCGAGGCCGGGTATGCAGGTGTTGGTGACCGGCGCGGGCGGCGGCGTGGGGATACACGCGGTGCAGGTGGCCAGGGCCTACGGGGCGAGGGTAATAGCGGTCACAAGCCCCGCCAAGGCCGAGGCCGTCTCCAAATACGCAGACCACGTGGTGACCGGCAAGGTCTTCTCGGAGGAGATCAAGAAGCTGGGCGGGGCAGACGGGGCGGTGGAGGCCGTCGGCGGGCCCACCTTGGAACAGACCATCAGGTCGCTTAACTGGGGGTCGCGGATTGCGCTTATCGGCAACGTAGACCCGCAACCAACGCCGGTGGCCCTCGGCATCTTGATACTAAAGGAGATAGAGATCTTGCCCGTGATTCAGGGGAACAGGAAGGATTTAGAGGAGGCGCTTCAGCTGTTGGCGAGAGGTGCCGTGAAGCCCGTGTATACGGTGCACGGCTTCTCCGAGCTCCCGACGCTTCTCGAGGAGACGCCCAGGGCCTCCCACGTCGGGAGGCGCGTGGTTAAGTTCAGCAGTTGACTTTTCTCCTTTTGAGCCAGGTGTAGATTATCACGGCGGCGAGTAGACCGGCCGCTAGGGCCGTGTCTGCTCCCATAGCTCCTTCGCCAGATCCTCCGCAGTTTTCCTAACGGCCTCTGCGCTGGACATGGCGGGCCTCCAGCCCGTCATCTTCGTCAACTTGGCTATGGAGAGGGTCATGTACTTCACGTCGCCGGGCCACCCCCTGCCGTCCGGCGTCGCGGGCACCAGCCTAATCTCAGGCTTAAGCTTCAACACCTCTGCGACTATCTGCGCTATGTCTAACACGCTCACCGCGTCCATGTTCCCCACGTTGATGGCTAGGAAGGGGAGTTGCAACTCTTCTAGCTTCCTCCACGCGGATATGGTGGCGTCTACGGCGTCTGTCACGTAGAGGTAGCTCTTCCGCTGGGTGCCGTCTCCCAAAACCTCCAGCACATTCGGGTTCTTCTTGAGCTTCATTATGAAGTCGTAAATTACGCCGTGCCTCAGCCGGGGGCCTACGACGTTTGCGTACCTCACCGCCAGGCACCGCAGGCCGTAGAGCCTGGCGTAGGTGCCGCACATGACCTCCCCCGCCGCCTTCGCCGCGCCGTAGACCGAGATGGGTTTATACGGCTCCTCCTCCGGCGTGGGGATGACCTCTGCGTCGCCGTATACCGTCGAAGATGAGGCAAACACCACCGTCCTCACGCCGGTGTGTCTAGCCCACTCCAACACGTGGAATGTGGCCAGCACGTTTTCGTTGAAGTGCACCGCGGGCTCTGTGGCCGACAGCCTCACCTCGGGGTTCGCCGCGAAGTGGAAAATCACATCTCCGCGTATGCCGACCCCCCAGTCCGGGTCCTTTAAGTCGCGTATCTGGAGCTCGGCCGCCTTGTTTACGTACTCCCTCCGCCCGCTGGAGAGGTTATCTACAACAACCACCTCATGTCCCTCTGCCACCAGCCTGTCGACGAGATGGCTCCCGATGAAGCCGGCGCCCCCCGTCACCACGATTTTCACGTGAGGCTTCTCGCTGGTCTATTTATGAGTTGCGGAAATAGAGTAGCGCGGTGGGCCAGGACTTGGCTATGGGGGCCACATCGTCTAGGCATCCGCCGACTACCTTGGCCGCCACCAGGGCCATCAAGCCGATTCTGTGGTCGCCGTGGGAGGCGAAGACCACATCTCTCCTCCTGGGGGGTCCTCTTATGCGGAGAGCCCCCTCTCGGTACTCGGCCTCCGCGCCCATCCTCCTCAATACGTCTATCACTGTTGTTATCCTGTCGCTTTCCTTGTAGCGGAGGTGCTCCACGCCTCTTATCACGGTCTCCTCCTCGGCCGTGGCCGCCGCGAGGGCCACCGGCATGACCAAGTCGGGGTTTCCACCTAGGTCCGCCTCGACCCCCCGCGTAAATGCGCCGCTGGCCCGCACAACGCCATCTCCCACCGTCACGTCGGCGCCCATTTCTCTGAGGATCTCAAGCACCGGCCTATCCACGTCTGTTGCACGGCCGCGTATCTCCACGCGGCCGCCTGTGGCCACGGCGGCTACCATGAGGAAGGCGGCTAGGCTGAAGTCGCTTGGCACCTCCACGGCGCCGGGGCTCCTCAGCGGTCCCCGCACCTCCACCGCCTCCCCCAGCATAACCTCGGCGCCGAAGGTCCTTAGGACCTCCGCCGTGGTCTCCACGAAGCTCCACGACCTCCTGACGCCGAGGGGCTTGATGGAGCCGCCCTCAGCCACCGCGGCGAGGTACATAAGGCCTGAGATGTACTGCGACGAGACGTCCCCGCGTATCTCAACCTCGAAAGGCCCCAGCCTCCTCCCCTCTATAAATACGGCGCCCTGAATCTTCTCTATCCTCGTGAGCCGGCCCAGCGCCTCCACCAGCTCGTCTATGGGCCGCCCCCGGAGCGTGCCTCCGTAGAAAACGGCGGTGGTTCCCGGTATCCCTGCATATACGGCCACAGCCGTGCGGAGGGTGAAGCCGCTCTCCCCCACGTTGAAGGCCCGGCGCGGGTCCGGCTCGCGGCGCTCCACATATAGGTCCCGGCCCTCTGCGGCTACCCTGGCCAGCGGCTGAACCGCCCTAAACATCGCCACGAAGTCGTCGCTCCACTCCACGCCTCTTATGGCTGTGTTCCCCTCGGCCAATGCAGCGGCGAGGAGAAGCCGTTGCGAGTAGGGCTTGGAAGGCGGGGCGTCGAACCTCCCCTCAAGCCTTCCCGGGCTAATACACAACATACCTCACGGCGTTTGCCGCTTCTTCCACCCTCACCTTCTCAAGCACCCATTTGCCGGGCCGCACCACGATGGGCATGTATACGTAGTCGCCCCGCTTCTTCTTGTCGTACCTTATGAGCAAAGCCGCCTTCTCCAGTTGCTCTGCAGTTGCCTTGATCCGCACCGGGAGCCCGAACCTGCCCAGCGCCACCTCCACCTCCCCCACGTGGGTCTCCTTTATATACCCCAGCTGTTGCGCAAGGCGGAGCTCAGCCATTATGCCGACGGAGACGGCTTCGCCGTGGAGGAGGCCCAAGACGCGTTCTATGGCGTGGCCTACGGTGTGGCCCACGTTAAGGACGTTTCTGATGCCCCTCTCCTCGAACTCGTCCGCCTCCACCACCTGTGCCTTAAGCCTGAGCGAGCGGTATATGGCGTAGAGGAGAGTCTCCTCCTCGCGCCTCAGCAACGCATCTGCGTTTTCAGCCGTCCAGCGCAGGAACTCCTCGTCGAGGGCCACGCCGTATTTAACCACCTCGGCGAAGGCGGAGCGGTAGACCCGCTCGGGCAGGGTGTTTAGCCACGCCATGTCGCAGAGGACGGCCGCGGGCTGGTAGAACACCCCCACCAAGTTCTTGACGGGGCCCCAGTCCACCGCGCCCTTGCCCCCCAGCGCCGCGTCCACCATGGCCAGCAACGTGGTGGGGACCTGCACCAGCCTCATCCCGCGCATGTAGGTCCCCGCGGCGAAGGTGGCCAGGTCCAGGAGAGCCCCCCCGCCCACTGCAATCAGCGTGGTGAACCTGTCGGCCCCCGCCTCGGCCAAGAAGCTGTAGACCTTCGTGAGTGCCTCCAAGCTCTTCACATCCTCCCCGCCGCGTAGAACCAGGGTGGGGACGCCCGCGATCGGCGGCTTGAGCCCCTCCTCTGCCACGACCGCGGCGCGCCCTGCCCACTCGGCGTATGGAATGTTGCGGCCAACCACAACCTCCGTGACGCCTCTGCTGTGTCTATAGAAGAACCTCATCTCAGCTTGACGAGCTCCTCGGCCCTGGCGGCTATGTTTTCCGGAGTCAAGCCGAAGTACTGATAGAGCTCCTGGGGGCTTTTGGCCGTTCTGCCGTAAGACTTGAGGCCCATTATGGCCATCTTGGTGGGCCTCGTCTGGGCCAGGTATTCGGCCACCGCCGACCCGAAGCCGCCGTGGACCATGTGCTCCTCTACGGTGAGGACGGCGCCAGTCGCCTCAGCGTATTTCTCAACTGTTGCGTAGTCGAGAGGCTTCACAGTGGGGAAGTGCACCACCGCGGCTGATACGCCCCTGTCTTTCAGCAACTGAGCTGCTTCTACGGCGAAGGGCAACGTGATGCCCGTGGTGAATATAGCCACGTCGCGTCCCTCCGCCACCACGTAGGCCCTGCCCACCTCAAACCTGTCGTATAGTCCGCAGGTGGTGGGTATGTGGAAGTCCCTCCCCACCCTTA
>Ga0272445_1001264_pt1 | contig 20190 bp, 16 predicted proteins | sample YNPCB0031_FD_194404 | JGI IMG/M metagenome (GOLD analysis project Ga0272445, IMG submission 194404) | Hot spring sediment microbial communities from Yellowstone National Park, WY, United States - YNP-CB-003-1 | ecosystem: Environmental > Aquatic > Thermal springs > Hot (42-90C) > Sediment... | reverse complement strand
ACTTTTAAAGGAAAATATTTGAAATAACATCACAGATAGTGTTCTCCCACAGCTTAATAGTAGATTTCCCTTTTCTTTTTTAAGAACTAAAATTGTGTGGAGAGCGCTGGTATGTGACAACTTAACATATAAGGGCTTTGCATGTTAAGTTGTCAGGTCCGCCGCTTATGGCAATAGCCTTATATTTTTCGACTTAATATGCACTTTAATGGTGTTATGGGATGAAAGGTGGGTGCCAAATCCTTAAGTAATTCATGTTATCCATCGATGTTATTTAGATTTGCTTTATTAGCCACAATTTTATATTCAATTTTTGCATTTCTCATGGAGAGTGATATAAATGTTTAGAGAAGTCCAGCCAACAGCTGATTTCCCAAGGATTGAACATAAAATACTTAAGTTTTGGGCTGAGACAAATGCCTTCAAGAAACGTGTAGAGATGAATAAAGGTAAGAAACCTTATTCTTTCATAGATGGCCCAATAACTGCTAATAATCCAATGGGGGTTCACCACGCATGGGGGCGCACATATAAAGATCTATTTCAGAGATTTAGGGCTATGCAAGGCTATGAGCTACGCTATCAAAATGGCTTTGATTGTCAAGGGTTATGGGTTGAAGTTGAGGTTGAGAAGGAGCTGGGCTTCAAATCTAAAAGGGATATTGAAGCCTATGGAATAGCGGAGTTTGTTAAGAAATGTAAGCAGAGGGTTTTAAGGTACGCAGCTATACAGACGGAGCAATCGATACGCTTAGGCTATTGGATGGATTGGAACGACCCAAACATGCTACGTTACCTAGCCGACGCCCTGGAAAACCCGAATCAAATAATAACTATTCAAGGAGTTAACGGTCCAATTACCGATACGGTTGAAAGAATCGTTGGGCAATTAGGTTCGCCTGAAATTGGCGGTTCATATTTTACGTTTTCGGATGAGAACAACTATATGATATGGGCTTTACTCAAGAAATGCTATGAAAAGGGCTGGATATATAAGGGTAGAGATGTTATGCCATGGTGTCCAAGATGTTCAACAGCGCTTTCAGAGCATGAGATTGTCACTGAAGGTTATAGGGAGTTGACGCATCCGGGGCTAACAGTTAAGTTTCCGCTTAAAGGTAGAAGAAATGAGTTTCTCCTTGTATGGACGACAACTCCTTGGACGCTTACATCAAATGTTGCAGCAGCCGTGCGCTCAGACATATCCTACGTGAAAGTCAAGTATGGTGATGAATACTTTTATTTAGGTAAGCCAGCCTTGGAAAGAACTTTGCCGAAAGGGAGCTATGAGATTATAGAGGAGATTAAAGGCTATGAAATGGAGGGTTGGGCCTATGATGGCCCGTTTGATGATCTCCCCATTCAGAGGAATAGTGGTGCTGTTAATGCTCATAGAGTTATATTATGGAGTGAGGTTAGTGAGGAAGAGGGAACATGCATAGTTCATATAGCGCCGGGCTGCGGGAAGGAGGACTTTGATCTCGGAAAAACCTATAATCTGCCAACAATAGCGCCACTGGATGAGTATGGTGTCTTCATAGAGGGCTTCGGCAAATATACAGGTATGCATGTTTATGAGTCAGCTAAACCAATAATAGAGGATTTAAGAGAGAAAGGTTTACTCTTTAAAGTTGAGGATTATACCCACCGATACCCGGTCTGCTGGCGTTGCGGTAGCGAATTAGTTTTCCGCTTAGTTGATGAATGGTTTATATCAATGGGTGAGAAACTTGGCAAGCCTCTTGAAAAGATAAGTGATGAGGAGAAAGCCCGTAACCTTAGATACCAGATAATGGAGGTCGCTAAGAAAGTTCGTTGGATACCGGAATATGGGCTGCAGCATGAGTTGAATTGGTTAGAGAACATGGAGGACTGGATGATCTCTAAGAAGCGCTATTGGGGATTAGCCTTGCCAATATGGGAGTGCCAGAAGTGTGGAAGCTTTGAGGTTATAGGCGGCAGGGAGGAACTTAAATCTAGAGCTGTTAAGGGTTGGGAAGTTTTTGAGGGGCATACGCCGCATAGGCCATGGGTTGACGCTGTTAAAATAAGATGCTCAAAATGTGGAGAATTAATGTCACGTATACCGGATGTGGGAAATCCATGGCTCGACGCTGGCATAGTTGCATACTCAACAATACGCTACAGATATGACCGAGAATATTGGAGGAAGTGGTTCCCAGCAGAGTTTGTCTGCGAATCTCTTCCGGGGCAATTTAGAAACTGGTTTTATGCGATGCTTGCAATGAGCACAATAATGGAGGGTGAACCTCCCTTCAAAGTTTGCTTCGGTCACGGGCTTGTTCTAGACGAGCAGGGGCGTGAGATGCATAAGTCTTGGGGTAATGTAATATGGTTTGATGAGGCTGCTGAAACAATGGGCGCGGATGTCATGCGATGGATATACTGCACAGCTAAACCGGAGTCAAACCTCTTATTCGGCTATAGAAGGGCTGAAGAGGTGAAGAAGCGCTTTCTAATTCCGCTGTGGAATATATATAGCTTCTTTGTGACATATGCAAATTTGGACGAGTGGACGCCTAAAAACTCAGTATCATATGATTCACTTTCATTATTAGATAAGTGGCTCCTCTCTAAACTTAACATTCTGATTAAGAAGGTAACAGCATACCTTGAAGACTTTAACCCATATGATGCGGCGTTAGCGATTGAAAAATTTGTTGATGAACTCTCAACATGGTATATTAGGAGATCTAGGCGAAGGTTCTGGAAGAGCGAGCGGGACGAAGATAAAAATGCTGCTTACACAGCGCTCTACACCTGCCTAACAACTCTCATCAAGCTTCTGGCTCCGTTCATACCCTTCTTAACTGAAGAAATTTACCAAAATATTGTGCGAAGCGTTAATCCAGATGCTCCTGAAAGCGTCCACCATAATGATTGGCCAATAGTTGATGATAGGATGATTGATGAGGAATTGATGAGGGACATGGATGTAGTGATTAAAGTCTGCAGTTTAGGCCGTGCTGCGCGTAATAAGGCTGGAATTAAACTGCGCCAACCAATTATGGAGGCTAAGGTTGTGGCTGATAAGGATATTATTGGGAGAGTGGAGAGACTTAAGTATTTGGTTGTGGATGAACTTAACGTTAAGAGCCTAATGCTAACTACTGATAAAAGCGAATTAATAGACTACGTTGTTAAACCAATCCCGGAAATTCTCGGTAAAAAGTATGGTAAATTGTTCCCGAAGATTCAAAGCGCAATTGCTGGAATGAAAGTTCATGAAGTTGTTAACGCCATGAAGGAATTTGGCTGCTTAACTGTGAATGTTGATGGTCAAACGATAAGGATACTCTCTGATGAAATAAAAATTTCTGAGGTTCCTAAGAGCGGGTATATTCTGTGTGAGGAGGATAATATAATTGTGGGCATAAATACGATTATACCTCAAAGCCTCAGATTAGAGGGACTTGCCCGCGATATAGTTAGGCGAATACAGAACCAGAGGAAGGAAGCTGGATTCAATATAGCTGATCAAATAGAAATATATTACGAGGCTGGTCCAATTCTGACGGAAACCTTCAAAAACTTTGAGGAATATATAGCGGCTGAAACCCTTTCGGTGATGATAAGAAATGGGAGCCCACGTGGAGAAGCTCATTTCGCGACGTATAATTTGGCTGGGGAAACGTTGAAAATATGGCTTAGAAAAGCTGGAACTTAACATGGAACCAGGGCGTGTCCAACTTATTCGTAGATCCATTCCACCACTATTTTTAGGCAGCATATCATGATTCTCAGGTTTATTCTTGTTTCCCTCTTTTTCGCCTTCACTCTGTCCCCTGAACTCTACTGTTAATGCTCCGAACATTCCCTCCCCAACACATCTATAAGCATATAATGATTCATTGTATGCTCTATCTTGCTTCGTATCCTCCTGGGCTGGTTAAGCCCCTCCTCACCAATGGAACATATCTTTTAGAGGCCATTATGTTCAGTAATAGTTTAGCGTCGAATGCTCCATCACCAAGCATAAACCCTTCAAATACACCCCTAATAAACTCCAATTCGGAACCTGTTAGCTTGGCGTGTACTAGAATAGTGCGCTCATTACACACTCAACCAACATGCTCTTAAGAAGAGTTTTCAAAGGGATACTTGATGGCGGGCTTGTAGATGGGTTGAACATGCTCAGAGTTTCACAATTAAACCCAAGAAAATTTTTGGTAGTATAGAGATTTCTATGTTCAAAACTGAACGATTATTTACAAACTCGTCTCCAAATTGTTTAAGTCTCCTCTGAGAGTGGTGTCTTATTCGGGAGACTAACATCTATTAGAGAGCATGGAATTGTTCCTGGAGAATTTTTTCTTGAATGACCTAAAAATTATAGCTCTGCTTACCATAATTAATGCTTCCCTCAACTTTTCATTTCTTCTCTAGTCTTAAATTTCGGTTTACGTCTTAGGTAACTGTAGTCTCCAGTTGTGCATGCTAGGCATAGCTGGTTTTTGGGTAGTCCTATTCCCTTACTTAAACCGTCCACATCATTATAGCCTACAAATGATGCCCCTATATATTCAGCGATTCTTCTATTAATCTCCTCAATTCTCATAGATGTGCCGCAAACTCTATACACTAAGAGCTCTTCTTGGCTTGGAAAGTCTATGCCCATGTAGCATGGATATATTATTGGCGGGAAAGTTAAAAGTAAAGAGACTTTACTCGCGGTTTTAAGTTTATTTCCAACTATTATTTTTGAGCTTGTCCCTCTAACTATGCTATCATCTATCAGGATTATGTTTTTATTCTCAATAACATCCTTTATCGCGATTATGTTTGAAACTATCGTCTCTCTCTTCTCCGGCTCAATGAAACTTCTCCATCCACCCTTACGCTTATAACGGTCTTTAAGTAATCCTTCTTCGAAGGGTATACCGGTTTTTTCAGAGTATCCAAGAGCGGCTGGTCTAGCCGAGTCTGGGACTGGTATAACTACATCGCCTCTAATTGGATACTTTTCCGCTAAAATTTGCCCGATCCTCTTCCTAGCACTATAAACATTAATTCTCTCTATCTTTGAGCTTGGATGAGCAAAGTAAGTGTACTCAAATGGGCAGTGAGCATGCCTCTCTTCACGTGCAAAAAACTCGGACTTTAAGCCATTCTTATTAATGATCACTATCTCACCGGGTTCAATATCCCTTATTAGCTGTGCTCCAATCATTTCTAGGGCGCAGCTCTCTGAAGCTATCACATAGGATGATGTCTCTTCATGCCATCCTAAACATAAGGGTCTAAAGCCTCTTTCATCCCTGACACCTATAAGGTTACCTTCAGATGTTAATATGACTAGAGAGAATGACCCATTTAGGTACGGATTCAATTTTTCAAATGCCTCAACCCAGCTTTTTCCGTTTTCCAGCATCTTATAAAGGCTTACACCTAAGAGCTCCGTATCAGTCATACCATAAGGTGAGGAGAAACCTAAATCCCTAAGATTCTCAATTAAGAGTTCCCTTTCAAGGGTTCCGTTATGGGCTATGCGGAAATAATGGTCATCCATGGCTTTTCCTATATCTATTGGATGAGCATACTCAATTGTTGACCTAGCAGTTGTTGAATAACGTACATGACCTATCCCGACACTACCGCTAATCTTAGAGATTTTCTCGTATTCTGCTTCAACCGACTGTGACACCACTCCAGTTCTCTTAAATGTAGGATTGCTATTAACGGAAATCCCCCAAGCTTCCTGCCCGCGATGCTGTAAAGCTTCTAAGCCTCTAATTAATAGAGGAGTTACATTATAACCACTAAATGAGAATATACCTATTACGCCGCATTTTTCTTTTGGGAGAGGAAACATGTTTCTCAAAGGAGAAGAGGAATTTAAATTTATTAATTTTTTGCTGTCAAAAATTATGTTTGCTTTAGCGTAAGGGTAATGTAAAGTGAAAACTAGGAGCATCTTTTATAATTTGGATTATCAATTAAGACCGGCTTCCCATCTCTTTCAACAACAAGCTTCGCGAATCCAGTTTTCATAATTGTTTCATAGTCATGTCCCGCTTCAGAGGGATATATCGCTAGAAATACAAGTTCATTTTTACCAGTGTTTATTGAGCGGTGAGCTAAACCAGGAGGTATATAAACAACGGTTCCTTGACCTATTCCTTCAGCAAAAGTTCTTCCATTTCTATCTTGCATTAAAATTATGCCTTCGCCACTTATCCCAATATAGACTTCACTCGTAAGCTCCTTAGCGTGGAAATGTCCTTTAGTAAAATAATATTCGTCACCTATTTTCCCCGGATAAATAATGGTGCAGCCAACATTAAATTCACCCTCACCCTCACGGTTAATCTCATAAACAATGTAGATTAAGGGGTTCTCGCCTCTTGAAAGCATCTCTTCCACCTTCTGTCTATCAAGAAAATATTCGCGTAAATCCTTCAGGTATCTCTCCACTTTAACCTTATATGGATATATGCCATTTACTCCTTGAATTTTAGTAGAGTAGGGTCCTCTACTTAGCATTCTTCCACCACCCATAAGATATAAAAATGCGAGTGATTCGCGCATTTAATGGTTTCGTTAAAATTCTCGGGATTTCGCTCCAATGTAGCTCATTATTTTTTCCGCCTCCCTCCGCTCTATTGCTCCCACACGTAGAAGCCTATCCACTATCTCCGAGATTGACGTTATAGCTTTAACCTTATATCCCATAGACTCAAGATTTTCTTTTCCACCCTGCTCTCTATTCACCACAACCACTATTGTATCAATTATGCCTCCCATCTCCTCAATTGGTTTTATTCCCTCCAGCTTTGATCTACCGTCAGTTATCACGTCATCGAAAAATAGGATACGCTCACCACTTTTAATTTCTCCACCAACTATTCTTCCAGTTAAACCGTAAGTTTTCGCCTCTTTCCTCACGATTACACATGGAACCTTTAGGATTACTGCTATCTGAGGGAGAATTAATGCACCCTTAAGCTCGATTGTTGCCAATTTATCTATTTTTCTTTCTGAAACTATTTGGCCTATTTCCTCAGCAACTAAGTGCGCAATCCGCTCAAAATCACAGGGGGATGATAAAAGCCATGTTAAATCAATATAATATGGGCTTATAATACCGGATTTTAAAATAAAATTACCGAACTTTAATGCTCCAGACCTTATTAGGCTTTCAGCAATTATAAGCGCCTTGTCCACACATTTTTTATCCATTTAAGATACGCCAACTAATATTCCTAGATTAACTCGTAGTTTAACCTTTCGCCCTTCCCATTAACAACAATTGAAAACGCTTCCGACCAGTGAGCTATCTAGCCCCTCGGTGGGTGAGGCTTCCAGCGTTTAGAGTAGGCTTTTTCGCTTATCTCCTCATTTGCTGTTTTTGGAGCTAACACCTCCCCATCCTATACCTCCCATTAAGGCATGAACTATGTTAATGCATGGTTCAAATCATTATTGTAGATCAGCCTACACCCGGGCATCTGCAAGGGAGCATCCCAAAGAACACCTAAGGCTCTTCAGTATTTAAAGTCTTTCTCCACCCTGCTGTAAACAGCAAGGTTTTCAGTTATAAAGATGAGCAACAATCATCCTTAAAGAATTATTTAAATTATATGTGAAAAGCATTAAATGGAATACTTCTATAATTGAGAAGCATTCCATTTCTTAGAAGCCTCTTTTAAGTCTCAGAAAAATCTCCATGCCTTATTATTCTTGTTTATTATTTGCTGGACTGTAGCGTATATATAATTCCCTCTTGAATAGTAAATCTCAGCATAATCGAGTATTCACTAATAATCGATCTCCTTTTAGAATCTTCATTACGCTTTCACAATTCCAAACTTATTCTGGAAAATTTATTTTCGCTTTTCTTTCAAATTGACTCTCATATATTTTTCGCACAGTCTCTATGGTATCCGCCTCTTCAGGCGTTTTATCATCACGCACCCTCACTATTCTAGCGAATCTTAGAGCCATCCCTGATTCGTATTTCGGGCTTTTTTGTATTTCATTATAGGCTACTTCAACAACTATCTCAGGTATAACTATAACCCTATTTCCCTCCTCCTTAATAGCTATTTTTTTAAGGCGCTCCGTCATCTCGGCGATTTCATCATCAGTTAACCCCTTAAATGTTTTACCTATAACCGTGAATTTTTCACCATCTTTTGCTGCCAAATAATAGTCTGATAACCAGTTATGCCTTCGACCGTAACCATACTCAGCAGCAACTATAACTAGATCTAAGGGCGTTAAAACTGGTTTAATCTTAAACCAATGCTTCCCTCTTACTCCCGGAGTGTATGGGCTATCTAATCTTTTAGCCATTAACCCCTCATGCCCTTCATTGACAGCTGACTTCAGAAAAAGCTCCGCTTCACTTATGTCACTAGTTATAAGTTGTTTTGTTAGGGGTATGCCGCCAGCAATATTTGCAAGTATGCTTCGCCGCTCAACATATGGTGTTTTAATCATTCCCTTACCATCAGCATAAAGTACGTCAAATAAATATAGCTTAACCGGAATGCTCTCAGCAATCTCATCTACTTCATGAATCCTCTTAAACCTACGCATTAAATGTTGAAATGGCATAGGCTTTCCACAATCACTAATGGCTATAACCTCGCCTTCAAGAATAGCTTCCCTAACTTTAACCTCGCTGCGAACTAGATCAACGATTTCTGGAAGACTTTTAGTTACATCTGTAAGCCGGCGACTAAATATTCTGACTTCGCCATTTGATAAGTGAATTTGTATTCTAGCACCATCAAGCTTATACTCTAATGCTGTTCTTCCACCATGCTCCTTAAAAATCTCTCTTAGATCCTCAGCCATTTGAGCCAACATCGGTTTAACTGGCCTAAAAACTTTAAAGCTGAGATTTAAAATACCCTCCCTACCATATTTCCTACACAAATATGCGACTTCCCCTACATCACCAGTTATCATAGAGGCTGTTTGAGCATCCTTCAATGGAATTGAGAAAGCTCTCGAAACAGCCGACTCCATTAATCCTTCATGGAAACCGGTTCTCATCTCGCCAATCATTATTTTAACGAGGTATTTCACCTCTAGAGGTGTAGCTCGATCCAGTAATGTCTCTATAAGCCTCTCCTTTCTTTCTCTAGAACCCTGACCCTTAGATTCCGCAATATGCTCAAATATTCTTCTAACTTCAAGTATTGTTAAAGGTTTTTCGAAAAGAAAAGATTGCTTACGAGTTCTATTTTCAAAAAGTATTTGCGTTGCCGCTCCCACATCGCCTGTATTTCTGAAAGCCGTGTAAAAGATTGACCAATCGGCGTTAGATAAGCGCTTAATTATTTCGCTTAATGTTGCCCAGCTAACATCCAAAGTTCTAGAATCATATTTTGGGAAGGGCCTGCCAAGCATCATCGATATGGCCGGCTCAATCTCCTCCTCGCTTAAGCTTCTTAAAAAAGATGCGACTGAATCAATCATTAAATTACGCTTAGTTGTCCTCTCTAATTTATCGCAGAGCTCAGCAAGGAATTTGAAGTTCACAGCGACATCCTCTCGTAGGCTAACACCAACCATCGCAGACTATGGTTTAATGCCGATTTCTATAGGCGCTTCTATTCAAACTTACGACCAAACTTTATTGATTTCTTCCTGCAGCTCCTTCTTTCTCTTCTCATACTCTTCTATCGTTATCTCGCCAATCTTATATCGAGCCTGCAAAGCCTCGATTTCCTCCCTCAAACTTCTCTCCCTCTCCTTCCTCTCTCTAATAAGTGAATTCAGAAAGATTACTGTCTCTTCGACATCAGATTTCACATTATTTAGGATAGTACTTGAGATTTTACCCTCCTCAACCATTTTTCTAATAGCATCATAAGCCGATTGAAGTTCAGCTTCCATATTTTTTATCTCACTAGGAGATTTGTCTCCAAGAATCTTTTCAAGGCGCTCAAGATTATCTTTAATACTTCTAGCAATATTCTCTAGCTCCCTCTGCTCAATCTTCAGTTTTTCAGACTTCTGCGAAAAGGTATTTAAGTCAATTTCACCAATCTTGTGGCGGACGCTTAGCTCCTCAATATTTAGGGCCACTTCATTTAAGCGCCTATTAACTTCATCTAATCTTCTCCTAAGATCTTCAAGTCTACGAACACGAGTATTAAGGAGCTCACTTAGTTTACCACTATACTCATTATAAAGTTTAAGGAAGATGGATTCTGAAACCTCACCAGACTGGAAGAGCTTGAAGAGAGCGATTTTCCTCGTATAGAGAGTTGATATATTGGACATTAAGCTCGCTACTTCACCCTCAATCCCAGTTAATGAGGGAACGGCTGAACTAGGCTGAACTGACGGTGTTGGCGGCGGAACTAACGGCGGAACTGGCGGAGGAATCTCTGTTGGACGCGGCCTTTCAATTCGCTGTGGCAGCTGGGCGCCGCAGTAAATGCAATATTTCATGGCTGGAACATTTCTACCACAGTTTGGACATCGTATACGGGTCTCCTCCAAGCCTGCCAACATAACCATACTCCTAATTAAGATTAGTTTCAGCAAGCCAAATATATTTTAGTCATCGATCTTATAAAAATTAATCGACATAAACTTGTATATATGGGGATTATTTCAAAATTAACTGTTAGGAGTTAAGTTTATAATTTCTCTTTTTTCATTTACTTATAATTGTAGATTTTGGAGAGGATGCTGAGGCCTAAAGAGGTCTGCCGAAGGCTAGGCATCAGCTATCCGACTCTATGCAGGCAGGATTAAGGCGATAATGACTGCAAGCATAGGATTCTGGAGAGCGAGGAGAGGAGGATAGCGGGGGAGGTTGCTGAAGCTCTTTAACTGCGTGACGAGCAAGCAGGTGGGCGTCGTCATGCTAACATATAAGAGTAAATTAACGAGGCTTGGCTTCGAGCATTACCGGGAGTTGCGCGAGAGAATCCCGCAGCCGCTAAGCCACTACATTCATACAGCCCGCTAAGACGCCTCTATGAGGATTAAGAACTTCGCAAGGCTCAAGAGGAGGAAGTTGGCAAGGAGAAAGCCCATAAATGCAACGAATAAAAATAAATTAATAAAATGAACATCTAGGGACAAACGGTTATGAGGAAGGAAGATTATATACCGCTTAGGAAGGCCCTGAAAGATTATTTGAAAGAGCAAGGGATAACCCTAAATGACTTACTAAGTGTTATGGATGAAGATAAGGAGGGAATAATGGAAGCTTTAAGTAAAAGAGTTTATTTAACGAGAAAACAGCGTGAAGCTCTTGAAACATGGCTTTCAAGTAAGGACTTAAATCTCTTATTGTTCGTTATACAAGCGTTTTATATATTGAACCCTTCAGGGCTTTATAAGGGCTTAATAATTGAACCAGTAAGGGAGGATGTTATGATTGGAGATAAAGTTACATTTGAGGGCTGTAAAATGATACTAAAATCTTTGGGAATCCCAACGGATAATATAGAAGCCTAAAATTCTCTTTTTAGTAATGAATTTCCACAATATCCCCATCCATTAATGCGTGGTTTGATCCAACCTTTTCACCAGGATATTTAGCGCTAGGCCCCCAAATACGGGCATATTTAAAGTTTCTATACATTTCGCTATGCAATTTTTTGGCTACATCAATCACGCTTGCCCCCTTCTTAAGCACAAGCGGTTTTTCCGAAGGCTCCTTGGATGATGGCTCCTTAGTATAAATTCTTATAACTTCAAGCATGCGAAATATTGTTTCCCCAAGCTTTTCCAACCCCTCCTTATTTAGGCATGATGAAACCAAAAACGGTATTTTACGCTCACTAATTTCTTTTTTCAGCAGCATTAGATTTACCTTAGCATTCGGCGTATCAAATTTGTTGGCGACAATTACCGCTGGCTTATAAACGCTACTTGAAAATAATGAATTTTCAATATCATCCAAACTTACTTTGCCACTTATTTTAACTAGAGCTGATGTTATTCTGTAACTGTTTAGTAAAGCCTTAACATCATTATAAGTGCAATCAACCAGCATTCCACCACCAATAATCTGAATACCAATACCGTGGCTTCGCCTAACAATCTCAACCTCCCCCTCAGGCTTCTCAACAACTATTCCAGCTCTCTCCAATTCGGAAAGCAGCATTGCGAGTTGAGTAACCGGATTATCTGATAAATCAACCATTAAAATTAAGCCATCTGCATTACGCGCTAAACTGAGGGTTTGCGTACCCTCCATTCTCCCCTCAGCTGCCCCCTCAACTATTGCTGGTGCCTCAACGAGTTGAAACTGTATATCCTCATATTGGAGCATGCCTGGGATGGGTTTTTTCGTTGTGAATGGAAGTGGACTTATTTCGGGTTTAGCGTTAGTCACTAATGTTAACAAGCTGCTTTTACCGACATTAGGCGGACCTAAAATAACTATTTGTCCAGCTCCCTCTTTAGGTATGGCAAATCCAGATCCACTACCTTTCCTGCGGTTTCTAGACTTTTCGATTTCCTCTTCAAGCTCAGCGATTCTACGCTTAACATTAGCCACGAGTTTGCTGGTTCCCTTATGCTTCGGAACTAGAGAGAGAAATTCGCGCATAAGCTTTACTTTTTCCGGTAAAGAGCGACATGCCACAACCTCAGCCCATTTAGCCTTAGCTTCAGCTGGAAGGTTTGTAACCATATGTTGCTTCTCCAGAAAATATGTGAGTTAAACGCTCATATTTTAGTTGTCTTCTCCACTCTAACTCCATCACCAACTCCGGAGACCCAACCATTCCTAGCGCCAGCTGATATACATGACTCAATAACTCTTCTTCCAACCTCCTCATCTTTTACCAGCGCTATTATGCTGCCACCCATTCCAGCGCCAGATAATTTTGCGCCATATGCGCCAGCGCTTAAAGCGGCTTCACGTATGCACTCAATTTCAGGTAAACTTACCTCATAAAGATCTCTCAGCAGGGCGTGCTGCGCATTCATTATTTCACCTATCATTTTATATGTGAAATCGCCAGCATCGCATTTCTGAATCCTTTTCCAAGAATCTTCACCTAAAATTGATATAAATTCCTTCGAGTTGACCCCCTTAAAATTGAGTATCTTTAGCGCCATCATTGTCAACTTATGCATTCTTAAAGTAAATAGAATTCTTTTTCTCGACGGCTCACTTAAAATTGATAGGTAATCCTGAATCTCTTCCTCGCTTATGCTCTCCCACATTGGCTGATCAAACCTGTATCCGAGCTTAGCCTTTAATTCTCTAGGAACCTTGGTGCTTCGCATTAAAATTTCTAGGCCGAGATTTATTTCCATCTGCCTTTTTGGATGTATATCGCTAGTAGAGTGCCTTATTCCGGAGTCTATAATTGCAAAGAGCAAGTTTCTAAAAGGAAGCACTTCAACATTATAGGGCGGTCTACATTCAAGTTTTATTATGCCGCCAAAGGATACTCCATACTGATCTAGCCTACCACATGGTACGCCAACCTCCATGTTCTCAGCCGCAAATGATACTTCAGCAATATCTTTTCGGCTTAAGTTGAGGTTGAAAGCGTGATTTAGAAGCTCAGTGAAAGCAACTTCGAGAGCTGCGCTGCTAGCCAATCCTGAACCAATCGGTATATTGCTTTTGATAGTTATGTTCATTCCCCGAATCCTATCTGCAAATCCCCTCTTAACAAGAACATTCATAACTCCGCGGAGATAATTACCGAAAAATTTTCCCTCACACATTTCATTAATTCCCACTTCGAAGGAATCTGTAGAGGGCTCCTCATACATTTCGAGATCAATTGATCTAACGTTAAAGGTATTACTGTTAGAGAGGTTTGCCAACATATATAATCTTAGGTTTATGGCTGCTGGGACTACTGGAAGCCCCTTATAATCTTGGTGAGTATTTAAGAAATCCGCTCTTCCTGGAGATGAAACTACAAATTGCGCTTCCATGAATTCTATTTCTCTCCTATGATGATACACATTCACCTAAAATCTAAATATTATGTTTCTGGACTATCCCTTAATTCTTTAGCTTTAACCTCAGGTGTGTAATCAAAGGTTATAGTTCCAGCTCCAGTCTCAACACTTGCAAAATACTTTATCTTATTCTTCTCCCTAAATGGCGGATAGAATTCTATGTGAAAGTGATAGTAGGGATATTGCCTATTATCTGTAGGCCTCTGATGTAAAACCATCATGTATGGGAAGCTCACACCGAATAAGTTATCAAATTTCCTTAAGACTCGTTTTAAAATTGAGGCTAAAGAGTCCCTTTCCTTACAGGTGAAGTCTGTTATTGCGCCGACATGTCTCTTTGAGTATATGTGAACGCCATAGGGCCAACGGGCAAAGAATGGTAGGAAGCATATGAAATCGTCATTTTCGCATATAACGCGTAGGGCATCATTCTTTTCTTTCTCTATTATCGTGCAGAATAAGCATCTACCATTTCTACTCCAATAGCGTCTACTCGATTCCAGTTCGCGTTTAATAAGCGGTGGTATAAATGGAAACGCATATATTTGTCCATGTGGATGATCTAAAGTAACACCTATTACTCGACCCTTATTCTCAAATATGAAAACGTATTTCACATAATCTCTTTTACCTAAATCTTCAAATCTCTCAGCCCACAAGTCTATTACAGCCCTAATGTTTTCAACATTTAAATCAGCTAATGTTGCATCATGTTTAGGCGTGTAAATTACGACTTCGCAAACTCCATAAGATGGCCTACAGCGATAAAGCTTATCAGACTTAATATTCGGTGGCGGCGGATTAGGGCGTAAAGAGGGAAACTTGTTTGGTATGCTAAGAACAGTCCACCCAGATTTTGGAACCTCCTCTGAACCTGGACAGAAGGGGCAAAAGTTCTCTGGAAGCAGAGGGCGTTTACCTCTCTCATCGGAAACTATTATCCACTCACGAAGAATTGGATCCCACCTCAGCTCCATAACATCCCCCGCAAACCCTTCTTAGTCACAATTTACTTTCTTAATGGAAATATTAGCCTTCATGAAAAATACGGCTACGAAAAATATTTGTATGTTACATCCAAAAAGGCTATCTCAAAGTTAATTTTTAAGTTTTCTTTTTATTTATATTGGCGTCAAAAATTTCTGAGAGGTTGCTTGGTTTGAAGGGTTCTGAGCTGACTGAAACTGCTGTGGCTCCAAACGCTACACTAACCAAAAAAAGAAGCCTAAGGTCTTTATTAAGATCAAGAGACTTTACAAGCAAATCCTTGCTGGGCTTGTAAAGTATGGCTTCAGGAAAAGCATTAACTCGTTCACTAAGTTGGAGAGAGAAGCACGTGGTTAGGCTCCACATCTACCAAGCCACTGCATCCATACAGCCTGCCAAGACGCCACCACTTTAAAAGCAACCATAACTGTCAATGAAGAGGTTGCAAGGAGAAAGCTCCTAGAGGCAACAAATAAACACGAATCAATGAGGATGAACATCTTAGGGACAAAATAATATACAAGGCTTATATACTAAATCGCCGGGTCTAAAAAGGGCAGCAACAATTAAATATACCTTAATTTTAGAAAATACTATAGTTTGGGGAAGAATTTTGGATAAACCTTACATAAAATTATCTTTTAAACCAGAACTCGAAAATCCGATTTTAATAGCTGGTTTTCCAGGTGTGGGAAATATCGGTGTAATATCTACTAAACTTTTAGTGGAATCTTTAGGTGCAGAGTTATTTGCGGAACTTTATTCGCCAGCGCTTCCTGATTACGTAACTGTCGACGCTAATGGATTATGCGATCTACTAAAATATAGTTTCTTCAGGGTAAGTGTGGGAAGAGATTTAGTGATACTTGTAGGTGACGCTCAACCACCAATTGATGATATACCAGCCTATTACGAAGTGTGTACTGATATACTGGATTTTATTGAAAAAATAGACTGTAATTTCATTATTACCGCTGATGGAATCCCAGCATCATATTCGCAACGAAGAGTATATGTTGCTGGAACATCAAAAAGCATAGTTTCAGAGTACGCTTCAATGGGTGCAGAGATCTATGATGGAGGGAGAATTATTGGTATGCCGGGGCTACTTTTAGGGCTTGCGAAGATACGTGGAATAGAGGGAATATGCCTTTTAATTACCGTTGTGGATTTAGTTGCTGATCAGGAAGCTGCCTTCAATGCATGTAGGTTTTTGAGGAGGGCTCTTAGAATAGGCATTGAAAAAACCATATAAATTGAACTATCTCGCTCCCCCAATTTTCCTCAGTTTCTCTCGAACTATCTTGTTTGCAAGAGCCGGATCAGCTTTACCTCTAGTTAGCTTCATTAGTTGACCTATAAGGTAATGTATGGCTTTTTCATCTGTAAGCGCATCTTTAACCGCCTTCGGATTTTCCATGAAAACCTTTTCGGCAATCTGACTTAAGAGCTCCTCATCAGATATTTTTGTGAGCCCCTCCTCTTCAATTATTCTACGCGGGTCTTTCCCCGACACTATCATTATGGGAAGTATCTTCTTCGCTATTTTTCCGCTTATAACACCCTCATCAATTAAGCGTATCATGTCCACAAGCATCTGCGGTGTTATTTTAGACTCATATAACTCTAAGTTATTCTCGTAAAGGTATCTTAGAAGGTCACTCATCATCCAGTTACTAATCTCCTTAGGCTTATTATACATTTTGACGCATTCCTCAAAGAAGTCAGCTATATGTTTTGAACTAACTAGGACTTTAGCATCATATCTTGGTAAACCATACATTCTCACAAAACGCTCAGCCCGCTCATCTGGAAGCTCAGGCATCTCAGCCTTAACTTCCTCAATAAGTTCCTTACTTACAACAACAGGTACAAGATCAGGTTCTGGAAAGTATCGATAATCTTGCTCCTCCTCTTTAGTTCTCAATGAAACAGTTATTCTGCGAACCTCATCCCAATGTCTGGTTTCACGCTTAACCGCAATACCCTTATCAATTAAACCTTTCTGTCTAACAATTTCAAAATTTAGCGCCCTCTCAACCTCCTTAAAAGACGTTATATTCTTGATTTCAACCCTTGTCCCGCCAGCTAATGATATATTTGCGTCACAACGCATAGATCCCTCAAGGCTTCCATCAAATATACCTAAATGCTCAAGAATATTTCTGAGCTTCTGCAGAAATAATCTGGCTTCTCTAGGGGAACCTATATCTGGCTCCGTAACTACCTCAAGCAGCGCTATGCCGGAGCGGTTATAGTCGACAAGAGTAAAGGGCGACTGATCTATTGAACCAATATGAACAAGACGACCAGGATCTTCTTCAAGATGAACTCTACTTATACGTATCTTTTTACTTGCCCCCTGATCTTCAATATATAGGTAGCCGCCGGTAGCTAATGGGGCACCCCCAGCTCTATCATATTGGGTTATCTGAAAGTTTTTTGGAAGATCAGGATAGTAATAGTTTTTTCGGAAAAATATCATTTTCTCCGAGATTTTACAGTTTAATGCTAAAGCTGCCATTATAGCATATTTTACAGCTTTCTCATTCAGCGTTGGTAGGGCTCCTGGAAGCCCTAAACAAACTGGACAAACAATTGTATTTGGCTCCTTACCCCTATAATCCGATGGACAACTACAGAAAAGTTTACTTTTAAGACTAGTTAGCTGCGTGTGAACCTCGAGGCCTATCTTAACGCTTTCTATAGCATTAGTCATTTTGGGATACCTTTAAAATAATCAGTTGTAAGCATCTTATAAAGGCATTTCCCTTACGAGAGCGGATGGAGGCGCATTATGTATGATCATTAACGTGAATGTTGAGTTTTTGGCCAAGGATGCTACCAAAGCTGTCAGAAGAGGCGATTTAATAATTGTTATAGATGTTTTAAGATGTTCTTCAACAATTGTAACAGCTCTATCTAATGGCGCTAAAGCAATAATACCGACAAAAACTTTGAGAGAAGCCAGAAAACTGCACGTCGAGAATCCGGAGTATCTTTTAGCTGGCGAGAGAGGCGGCTTAAAACCTCCAGGCTTTGATCTAGGAAACTCACCCCTAGAATATGTTCATGAGAGAGTCTCCGGAAAAACGATAATACTCACAACTACAAGCGGCACCTTAGCCTTAACCAATTCAAGGAATGCTAAATGGGTCCTTGTAGGTTCATTTTTAAATGCTAAGGCTGTCGCTGAAAAAGCCTTCTCAATATCTTATGAGGAGGGGATAGGAATATCTATTGTTCAGGCAGGTACTAAAGGAAGATTCTCTCTAGAAGATTTCATATGCGCTGGCGCAATATTAAGCATGCTACCAGAAGAATCCGTTGAATTATCTGATCCAGCACAAGCGGCGCTTCTATCCTTCAAATACGCCGAAAATGATTTATACGCTAATTTAGTGAAGAGTGAACACTCAAAAAAATTGATGAGCCTTGGCTTCAGCGAGGACATAAAATTTTCGTCGCAGATAAACGTATATTCGACAGTACCATTATTTAGGGGTGGAATTATAACAAAAATTAGTTGAGGGTTAGAAAGTATCTGATTCCTTATGAATTACATCCAAACTAAATCTTTGATATGTGAGCTTCGGTTTCCCCATTCTTCTTTATAAGTTTCAGCTTGCATTCAGTTGTTAAGATGCGAATTACATCACCTTCCTGCTTAAATTGAACTTCCTCGGATATTATTGGCATTTTATGCACGTTTATTGTTGTCACATTTGGGCTTCTCCACGTTATCTCGTATCCACTAGGCACCTTCGTTATCGTGAAGCCGCCAAAAATCTCATAGGTTATTTCTTCAGCCCTCGTTTCCTTCTTTCTACCAAACAATTTCATAGTTCATCACTTAAAGAATAATAAGTGTGAGCAACGTTAACTTAAGTTTATCGCTTTATTGGGCATATCTAACTTATTCATGGATTCATCCCGCCATGATTTTTAGACAGTAGATTATGATCCCCAGAAATTATTCTTGTTTCTCTTTTCCATTCCGTCTCCAAACTCTGCCGTCAATGCTCCAAAATATCTCTCATAATAATTTTTTATATGTATGTTCCATCTCTTATTTTAAACGTGGCAGCTCGATATATAAAGGCTTTAAATGTCAAGTTGCCAGCTTTTTTTGCTCCGTTTGGCTGATTAAACCCATCTCCACAATTAGAGCATATCTTTTTAGTATTTAGTATGGGCTCAGCGTTAAATATTCCATCATCAAGCATGAATCCCTCAAGTATACTCAGCTAGCAAGTTTGTTAGCTGAGCGTGTACTGAGAGTAGCGTGCTGCCACCCTTCACAGCAATAAATAGCTTATGCAACCCCTTAAACCATTCAGCAAAACTAGTAGAGTCTAATATTAATTGACAATCTCCACGGCTGAAGCCAGGAGATTCCTGCTTCTAAGGTGTTCACTGGTTGGTTGTTCATCACCCTTCTAGGCTCCCACCTCATCCACCTCAGAAGCAGGACACCACCCCACTAACGCCACCCCCATAGAGGCAGCCTACATTTAATACGCCCACAGCGTCCCCATTCGCCCCCAATCCACAAAATAAGCATTTGAAGAGCCTCCCTCTCGCCATTACATTCTCAGAATGGCAGAGTGGACATTTGCTCGACGTCTTATATTCGCTTTTCTCCTCCACTTCTATTCCTTAATTCTATTCACAATCTTGTGGACTGGTTGGGTAGGCTGATATGAGCAGGTGGACGTGGTCTAGGTTTATGGCGAGCTCAAGGACCTTAAATCCCAAGCTCGTCTACAACCTGACAAATTATCTGCTCAAGCCTCTCCCTAACCTTCCCAACTAGGACAGGCTTTCTCCCCTTCAGACACCAGACCAGGTGGTACTGGATTAGAAAGACCCTACTCCTCAAATGTTGATAGGCTTCCACAGACCCACATAACTTATCGCCATATTTAAGCCTATCGACAATTCATCCTACGGTTAAAACCGTAGGCTTTCCTGTCGATTTCATGTAATTTGAGGGGGGTGCCTCAAATTTTTCTTTGCAATATCTCCATTCTTCATCTGCCAGCGTAAACTTAATGGATCCTAACGCTAGGGGGAACAGCCCTCAACATACCTTAAACCCGCACTAAAAAATCTTCCTCAAAACCAAACCCCTACACAGCCTCCAAAAAACTCTGAATCAAATCCAAAACATAATCTAAAACAGCCACCAAAACCTAACATTCCCGCCTACAAAGCATAAAAAGAAAAATAATTGTTGGATAGGCCAGCTCAATTAAGCGATATATGAATCCT
>Ga0272445_1001262_pt1 | contig 20203 bp, 17 predicted proteins | sample YNPCB0031_FD_194404 | JGI IMG/M metagenome (GOLD analysis project Ga0272445, IMG submission 194404) | Hot spring sediment microbial communities from Yellowstone National Park, WY, United States - YNP-CB-003-1 | ecosystem: Environmental > Aquatic > Thermal springs > Hot (42-90C) > Sediment... | reverse complement strand
CATAGCCCTTGAGAAGGAGTTGAGGTTTGCCATAAGGGAAGGTGGAAGGACAGTGGGTGCGGGTGTAGTAACGGAGATACTGGAATGAGAGAGATTATCCTGTTGCAGTGTACAGAATGTAAGAATAAAAATTATTCCACTACAAAGAACAAGAAGAATACACCTGACAAACTCCAGCTTAAGAAATATTGTAAACACTGCAATCGACATACGCTTCATAAGGAGACAAAGGCATAGGCCAGTAGCTCTAACGGCTAGAGCATCGGACTCCAAATCCGAGGGTTGGGGGTTCAAATCCCTCCTGGCCTGCCATTTGTTAAAATTTTTTATGGAGAGAGGATGATACAGAAGATTAAAGAATTTTTTAGAGAAGTGAGCTTTGAGTTTAAAAAGGTGGTATTTCCATCAAGAGAAGAGCTCATAGGTTCTACCTGGGTTGTTATAATAGCAGTTATAATAGTTGCTATATTCCTTGGTATAGTTGATATTGTATTAGCAAAGATAGTTGAGAGGTTGCTGAGATAAGATGGCAAAAAACTGGTATGTAGTTCATACCTATTCAGGGTATGAAGAGAGAGTTAAACAATCTATAGAAAAAAAGGCTGAAGAAAAGGGTCTTAAAGATAAGATTAGCAATATCCTTATTCCTACGGAACGTGTTATAGAGCGACGGGGTTCCAAGAAAAAGGAAACGGATAAAAAGTTCTATCCAGGTTATATCCTTGTAGAGATGGAGCTTGATGACGAGACCTGGCATCTCGTAAGACACACACCCCGTGTTACAGGTTTTGTAGGAGGAACAAAGCCAGTTCCTCTTTCAGAGGAAGAAGTGAAGGTAATTGTTCAGCAACTCCAGAAGGGCCCTGTGAGGGTAAGGACTCAATATGTAACAGGTGATGAGGTAAAGATAATAGATGGGCCTTTCTCGGGTTTTGTTGGAAAAGTTGATGAGGTAGATATGGATCACGGAAGGCTGAAAGTAACTGTAAAGATCTTCGGAAGAGAAACACCTGTGGAGCTCAATTTCTCCCAGGTTGAAAAAGAATAAAGGAGGATAGATGGCAAAGAAAGAGGTCGTAGCACAGGTAAAGCTTCAGATTCCAGCAGGTAAGGCAAATCCCGCCCCACCTGTTGGACCTGCCCTTGGTCCCCACGGGATTAATATTATGGAATTTTGTAAGCAGTTTAATGCAAAGACCCAGGCAATGGGTGACACTATTATCCCTGTGGTTATCACGATTTACAGTGACAGGTCCTTTACATTCGTTACAAAGACGCCGCCTGCTTCGGAGCTGATAAAGAAGGCGGCTGGGATAATAAAAGGTTCCAGTGTTCCAAATAAGGATAAAGTTGGCAAGATTACAATGGCCCAGGTGAGGGAAATCGCCCGTACAAAGCTTCCAGATTTAAACACCCAGTCTCTTGAGGCTGCAATAGAGATGATAAAAGGAACGGCAAAGAGTATGGGTGTAGATATTATTCCATAAAATTTTAAAGGAGTTTTCCTATGGGAAAGAAACTTGATGCAGTAAAGCAAAAGATCGACAGAACAAGGGAATATTCTATTGAGGAAGCTATAAAGCTTCTTAAAGAGTGTAAATATGCAAAATTTGACGAGACCGTTGAACTTGCAGTAAATCTCGGAGTTGATCCAAAAAAGAGTGATCAGGTCGTGAGGGGTACTACTCTTTTACCCCACGGTACTGGCAAACCCGTAAAGGTCCTTGTATTTACAAAAGGCGAGAAAGAAAAGGAGGCAAGAGATGCAGGTGCAGACTATGTTGGAGCAGAGGATCTCGTCGAGAAGATTCAGAAGGGATGGCTTGATTTTGACAAGGCTGTGGCTACACCAGATGTAATGGGTCTTGTAGGAAAGCTTGGCAAGATACTCGGCCCGAGAGGGCTGATGCCAAATCCAAAATTAGGCACTGTGACATTTGATGTGGCAAAGGCTGTGAGGGAGCTTAAGGCAGGTAAGGTTGAATTTGCTACTGATAAAGGGGGCATAGTCCACGTTCCTATTGGAAAGCTCTCTTTTGATGATGAAAAACTTATAGAAAATGCAAAGTCCATTATATCGTCAATTCTTAAGGCAAAACCAGCTACAAGCAAGGGAAAATATCTTAAGAAGATTACCATTTCATCGACAATGGGTCCTGGCATAAAGATAGATATTAATAGTGTTTTGAAAAAGGTATAAGGTTATTAACTTTAGTGGCGTAAGTAACAGTTCGGGCATTGCCTGAAAAATTCTTGTCAGAGACAGCGGGTGATTATCTTAAATGGCTTGAAGCCAGCCCGCCGAGACAGGTTTTACCTGATAGAAAGTCTCTGGGAAAGGAGGGATGATGGAGAAGGAAAAAAAGGCAGAGGTTATCAAGGAATTAAAGGACAAATTTCTGAGGGCCAAGAGTGTAGTCTTTACTGATTATACCGGGATGACTGTTGCTGAAATGTCTGAACTGAGAAGCCTCCTGAAAAGTGCTTCCGTGGAATACAGGGTTATAAAAAATAATCTTGCCAGAATTGCAGCTCAGGATACCCCCCTTTCAGTTCTCAAGGAGGAGCATTACAGAGGCCCTATCGGAATTGCCCTCAGTTATAATGATCCTCTCCTTGGAGTGAAAAAGGTCTTCGAGTTTATTGAAAAGAATGAAAAACTGAAGATTAAGACTTCTGTTGTTGAGGGGAGACCTTTTTCACCAGAAGAGCTTAAAGAGCTTTCTAAGCTCCCGCCAAGGGAGGTCCTGCTCGGTATGCTTGCAGGGGGTCTTGCTCAGCCATTACAGCAATTTGCTTCTCTTCTTCATGCAGTAGTGGCAAACCTTGCCTATGCCCTTGAGGCATTAAAAAGGAAAAGAGAAGCAGTATAATTGTTCCTTTGCCACAAAAGGGCTTTGCCCTTTAAAAATTTAAATATGAAAATTATTTCTGGAGGATAAAATGGCAATAACAAAAGAAGAGGTTTTTCAATTTATTGACAATATGACAGTGCTGGAACTTTCACAGTTTATAAAGGAATTTGAAGAGAGGTATGGAGTAAAGGCAGCTGCACCAGTTGCTGCTCCGGTAGCAGTAGCACCAGGGGCAGCTCCAGCAGCGCCTCAAGCAGAAGAAAAAACCAGTTTTGATGTGATTCTTGCAAGTGCTGGAGAAAAGAAGATTAATGTTATTAAAGTCGTTAGAGAGCTTACAGGACTCGGTCTCAAAGAGGCAAAAGACCTTGTTGAGGGTGCTCCGAAGCCTGTAAAGACTGGTGTTTCAAAGGAAGAGGCTGAGGCGATTAAGGCAAAACTTGAGGCAGAAGGAGCAAAGGTAGAAATAAAATAATTCGAAATAACTCATAGTTCTAAAAAATTTTAAGCACAGGGCTGAAGATGAGGCCCGAACTCTTACTTGCGTCACCAATAAGGGCCCTTCATACTTCAGCTTTCTGTGCTGGAAAGGAAAGAGGAGAGTTATGGCTAAGGTTTTAAGGGAGAGGCTTAATTTTGGAAAGGTAAAGACTGTTCTGGATGTACCTTATCTCATAGAATTCCAGAAGAGGTCCTTTCGAGAATTCCTCCAGAAAGATGTCCCACCAGAGAAACGTGCCAATAAGGGTCTTCAGGCAGCCTTTAATGATGTCTTTCCGATTACAGACTACAATGAGATGGCTTCTCTTGAATTTCTGGGATATACCATTGGAGAGCCAAAATTCTCAGAAAGGGAGTGCCTCGAAAAGGGCATAGATTATTCAGCACCTATAAAGGTGAAGGTCAGACTCAATCTCTGGGAAATGGATCCGTCAGGGAAGAAGGTCCTGAAGAGTTCAAAAGAACAGGAGGTCTTTATTGGAGAGATACCATTAATGACTGAACATGGGAGTTTTATCATAAATGGAACTGAAAGGGTTGTTGTTAGTCAGCTTCATCGTTCCCCTGGAGTATTCTTCAGCCATGACAAAACAAAGACCCATACAAGTGGAAGGCCCCTCTTTACAGCAAGGGTTATACCATCAAGAGGTTCCTGGCTCGATTTTGAATTCGACACAAAGGATATCCTGTATGTAAGGATAGACAAAAGAAAGAGACTACCTGCCACAATAGTTTTGAAGGCCCTTGGTTATTCTGACGAAGAGCTTCTTAAGATTTATTATCCTGTGGAGACCATAAAGATAGAGGCTGACGGATATTACAGACTTGTCTCTGATGTCCTTATTGGCACAAGGGCCTCTTATGAAATTGTAGACCCGAAAACAGGGGAAGTGATAGTTAAGGAAGGTAGTAAGATAACCCGTTATGCCTTGAAAAAGATGGAGGCAGCGGGCATAAAAAAGATAAAACTTACAGAAAAAGAGATAATAGGAAGGGTAACCATAAAAGACATAATTGACCCTGAAACAGGTGAGGTTATAGTAGGCAGTAACGAAGAGATTACAGAAGAACGGTTTCAGCAGATATTGAGACTCGGGATAGATACCCTTGAGCTTCTCTATATAGATAATGTTAATTACCTCTCCTCCCTGAGAGATACCCTTCTTACTGACAGGGTAAAGAATCAGGAAGAAGCCCTTATAGAGATTTACAAGAGGCTAAGGCCAGGAGAGCCTTCAACAATCGAGGCTGCAAGGGAACTATTTAATGGCCTCTTCTTTGATCCAAAGAGATACGACCTCAGCCCTGTAGGAAGGGTAAAGATAAATAAAAGGCTTGGCTTAGACATTCCTTTAACAACAACAGTCCTTACGGATAGGGACATAATTGAAATAGTTAGATATCTATTCCTTCTCAGGACAGGAAAGGGTGAAGTTGATGACATCGACCATCTCGGCAACAGAAGGGTTCGTGGCATAGGAGAGCTTCTCGAGAATCAATTCAGGATAGGGCTTGTAAGAATGGAGAGGACTATAAAAGAGAGGATGTCTCTTACTGAGGTTGAAGAAATGGAACCCCACGACATTTTGAATGCGAAGCCTGTTATAGCTGCTATAAAAGAGTTTTTTGGTTCGAGCCAGCTGAGTCAGTTTATGGATCAGACAAATCCTCTTTCTGAACTGACTCATAAAAGAAGGCTTTCAGCCCTTGGCCCAGGTGGCCTTACCCGTGAGAGGGCTGGTTTTGAGGTGAGGGATGTTCATCCCACCCATTATGGAAGGATATGCCCGGTAGAAACTCCTGAAGGACCAAATATAGGATTAATTGTCTCTCTTGCAACATATGCAAGGATTAATGAGTATGGCTTTATTGAGGCACCATACAGAAAGGTTGTTAATGGAAGGGTAACGGATGAGGTTGTGTGGCTTTCAGCCATGGAATCAGAAAATTATGTTATAGCAGAGGCAACTTCACCTGTTGATGAAAAGGGCAACCTTATTGGAGAGGCTGTATCAGCAAGGGTTGGTAGTGATTTTAAAATGGTACCACCTCAGGAAGTTCAGTTTATGGATGTATCTCCAAAGCAGATAGTCGGTGTTTCAGCTTCTTTGATACCTTTCCTCGAAAATGACGATGCAAACAGGGCCCTTATGGGTTCAAACATGCAGAGACAGGCAGTGCCTCTTATAATTCCAGAGGCCCCCATTGTTGGGACAGGAATGGAGGCTGTTGCAGCAAGGGATTCCGGAGCCGTTGTTATCGCAAGGAGGTCTGGTGTTGTAGAAAGCGTTGATGCAAGGAGGATTACCATCAGGGCATCAGATGGAGGTCTCGATATATACAATCTGATAAAGTTTCGTAAGACCAACCAGAATACATGTATCAATCAGAGACCTATTGTGAATGTAGGAGATGTAGTTGAGGCAGGTGACATCATCGCTGATAATTCCTCTACAGACAAGGGCGAACTTGCCCTTGGAAAGAATGTCCTTGTTGCCTTTATGCCATGGGGTGGATACAATTTTGAAGACGCAATACTTATTAGTGAAAGGCTTGTGTCAGAAGATGTCTATACATCCATTCATATAGAAGAATTCGAGATAGAGGCGAGGGATACAAAACTCGGGCCTGAAGAGATAACGCGAGATATACCGAATATGGGCGAAGATGTCCTGAAGAATCTCGATGAAAGCGGAATAATAAGGATAGGTGCAGAGGTAAAGCCTGGTGATATCCTGGTAGGAAAGGTCACGCCCAAGGGAGAGACTCAGCTTACACCGGAAGAAAGACTACTGAGGGCAATCTTTGGAGAAAAGGCAGAGGACGTAAAAGAAAGCTCTTTATATGTTCCGCCTGGTATTTCTGGAACCGTAATAGATGTAAAGGTCCTTACAAGAAAGGGGGTCCAGAAGGATGCCAGAACAAAGGCGATAGAAGAAGATGAGATCAAGAGGCTCCAGAGAGACCTGGAGGATCAGATAAGGGTTGTTAAGGAAGAGAGGTCAGCAAAGATAAGGAGACTCCTTACAGGCCAGAAACTTAAGGAAGACCTCAAGGACCCAAGGACTAAAGAGCTTATTTGTGAGGCTGGAAAGAAGCTGACAGAAAAGATCCTCGAGAAGGTAAAAAACGACTATCTTGTTAAGATAAAGATTGAAGATGAGAAAGTTCAGGATGAGATAGAGACCATTTATAGAGAATCAAATGTGAAGATAAGAGAACTCGAGAAGCTTTACGATGAAAAGATCGATAGAATAAAGCGCGGAGATGAGTTGCCAGCGGGTGTTAATAAGATTGTAAAAGTCTATATTGCCATGAAGAGGAAGATTCAGGTTGGCGATAAGATGGCTGGAAGACACGGAAACAAGGGAGTCGTCTCCATGGTACTTCCTGTTGAGGATATGCCCTACCTGCCTGATGGAACACCAGTAGATATTGTCCTGAATCCATTAGGAGTTCCTTCAAGGATGAATGTTGGCCAGATTCTCGAGACCCATCTTGGCTGGGCAGCTAAGGCATTAGGTCTCCATGTGGCATCTCCTGTCTTTGAAGGAGCCAAGGAATATGAGATAAGAGAACTCCTTAAGAAGGCAGGACTTCCTGAGAATGGCCAGATTACCCTTTATGATGGAAGGACAGGTGAGCCTTTCAGGAGACCTGTTACAGTAGGGTATATGTATATGATGAAGCTTCACCATCTTGTGGATGATAAGATTCATGCCCGTTCTATTGGACCTTACTCCCTCGTTACACAGCAGCCTCTCGGAGGAAAGGCACAGTTTGGAGGTCAGAGACTTGGAGAGATGGAGGTTTGGGCGCTGGAGGCTTATGGAGCAGCTTATTCACTTCAGGAATTTCTGACTGTGAAGAGTGATGATATACAGGGAAGGGCCAGGATGTACGAGGCAATAGTAAAGGGTGATCCCACCCTTGAGCCAGGTGTACCTGAGTCCTTCCATGTGCTTATTAAAGAACTTCAGAGTCTCTGCCTTGATGTAGAGCTCTTAGAAAAGAAAAAGAAGGGAGAGTAAAAAGTGGAAGACATCTATGCCCTTTTTCAGAAACCCAAAAATCCGTCAGACTTTGATGCCATAAGGATTAAACTGGCATCACCAGAAAAGATAAGGCAATGGTCTTATGGTGAGGTCAAAAAGCCCGAGACCATTAACTACAGGACCTTTAAGCCTGAAAGGGATGGTCTCTTTGACCAGCGGATATTCGGACCAGTTAAAGACTGGGAGTGTGCCTGTGGTAAATACAAGAGGATGAAGCACAGAGGGATTGTTTGTGATAAGTGTGGTGTTGAGGTGATTCATTCGAGGGTCAGAAGAGAAAGAATGGGTCATATAGAACTTGCCACCCCTGTTGCCCATGTATGGTTCTTGAGGGGTGTACCAAGCAGGATTGGTCTTCTTCTTGATATGACCATAAGACAGCTCGAGAGGGTTCTTTATTATGAAAGTTATATAGTGATAGATCCAGGAGATACCCCCCTTAAAGAGAAGGAGCTTCTTACAGAGGAAGAGTATAAGAAAAAGGTTCAGGAATTTGGCACAAGATTCAAGGCTGGTATGGGTGCTGAGGCTATCAGGGAACTTTTAAGAAAGATTGACCTTGATGCCCTGAGTGCTGAATTAAGGGAGAAGATAAAGGAGACGACATCACCAGGGATAAAGAGGAAGCTTTCTAAAAGATTGAGGATTGTGGAGGCCTTCAGGAAATCAGGTAACAAACCTGAATGGATGATTCTCGAGGTTATCCCGGTGCTTCCACCTGATTTGAGGCCCCTTGTCCCCCTTGAGGGAGGAAGATTTGCCACATCAGACCTCAATGACCTTTATAGAAGAATCATAAATCGCAATAACAGGCTCAAGAGGCTTATAGAGCTCAGGGCTCCCAGTGTAATCATCAAGAATGAAAAGAGAATGCTTCAGGAGGCTGTTGATGCCCTTTTTGATAACTCAAAGAGGACAAAAGTCCTTAAGGCATCTACCAAGAGACCTTTGAAATCCCTTAGTGATATGATAAAGGGTAAACAGGGAAGATTCAGACAGAATCTCCTTGGTAAGAGGGTTGATTATTCTGGCAGGAGCGTTATAGTCGTTGGTCCTGAGCTTCAGCTCCATCAATGCGGTCTTCCCAAAAAGATGGCCCTTGAATTGTTCAAACCCTTTGTCCTCGGAAAACTCGAGGAGAAGGGATATGCCTCTACTATAAAACAAGCAAAGAGGCTTGTTGAAAGAGAGACTCCTGAAGTATGGGAAGCCCTTGAAGAGGTCATAGCAGAGCATCCCGTTCTTCTTAACAGGGCACCAACACTCCATAGACTTGGAATTCAGGCCTTTGACCCGGTGCTTGTGGAAGGAAAGGCTATCAAACTTCATCCCCTTGTCTGTACAGCCTATAATGCAGACTTCGATGGCGACCAGATGGCTGTTCATGTACCCCTTTCTATAGAGGCGCAGATAGAGGCGAGGGTATTGATGATGTCTGTTAATAACCTTTTGAGTCCAGCCAGTGGTAAGCCTATTGTAGGACCAACACAGGATATGGTTCTCGGTCTTTATTATCTTACAAAAGAGAAAAGAGGGGCCCTTGGTGAAGGAAAGGTCTTTTCCGATCCTGATGAGGTCAGGTATGCCTGGGACCTGGGTGTTGTATCTGAACATGCAAGGATAAAGGTAAAGATAAATGGTAAGCTTGTAGATACAACCGTTGGAAGGGTGGTCTTTAAAGAGATAGTCCCGGATGTAGTTCCCTTTGAATTGATTAATAAGGAACTCACAAAGAAAGAGCTAAACAAACTTATAGAATTTATACACCTGAAGGCTGGCAAAAAGGAGACAGTGAAGTTCCTGAATAAAATGGAGAGGCTTGGCTTTGAGATGGCAACCCTTTCAGGTATCTCCATATGCATGGCTGATATGCACATTCCATCAAGCAAGGCAAGACTTATTAAAGAGGCTGAACAGGAGGTAATGGAGGTTCAGAAGCAGTATGCTGATGGTCTTATAACACAGGGTGAGAGGTACAACAAGGTTATCGATATATGGGCAAATGTTACAGAGCGTGTTGCTGAAGAGATGATGAAGGAGCTTGGTGCAGAAGACGGCAAAAAGCTGACAGAAGAGGAATTAAAGGAGAGGAGGTCCTTCAATAGCATCTTTATGATGGCTGATTCAGGTGCCCGTGGAAGTACAACCCAGATCAGACAGCTTGCTGGAATGAGGGGTCTTATGGCAAAGCCTTCAGGAGAGATTATAGAGACCCCCATTACAGCAAATTTCCGAGAAGGTCTTACACCCCTCCAGTATTTTATATCAACCCATGGTGCAAGAAAGGGTCTGGCAGATACAGCCCTCAAAACAGCAAATGCTGGATATCTTACAAGGAGGCTTGTAGATGTTGCTCAGGATGTGATTGTCACTGAAGAGGATTGTGGAACTTCTGATGGAATTACTGTTACTGCCCTTATAGAGGGTGGTGAGATTATCCAGTCCCTTGATGAAAGGATTCTCGGAAGACTCGCTGCTGAAGACATAAAAGACCCCCTTACGAAGGAGGTTATTGTAAGAAGAAACGAAGAGATAGATGAGGAAAAGGTCAAGAAGATCATAGATGCTGGTATTACCTCTGTAAAGATAAGGTCTGTCCTTACCTGCAGGACACCTTATGGTGTATGTGCGAAATGTTATGGTCGCGATCTGGCAAGGGGTGGACCTGTTGATGTTGGAGAAGCGGTAGGCATAATAGCTGCCCAGTCTATAGGTGAGCCCGGCACACAGCTTACAATGAGGACCTTCCATATCGGTGGTACCGCAACAAAGGTTATTGAGCAGGCTATTCATGAGGCAAAGAATCCTGGTACCGTGAAGTTTATAAATGTGAATACAGTGCGTAATAAGGAAGGACTTCTTGTTGTCCTTAACAGGAACGCTATGATAGCTATTGTGGATAAAGAAGGAAGGGAGAAAGAAAAATACAATCTCGTTTATGGAGCGAGGCTTTTTGTTAAGGATGGTCAGTCTGTAGAGGTAGGGCAGAAACTTGCAGAATGGGACCCTTATTCAACCCCTATTATCACAGAGGTTGGTGGAAAGGTTGCCCTTGGAGATATTGTAGAGGGTGTGACAGTTAAAGAGACGGTTGATGAGATTACGGGACTTAGCCAGAAGGTTATTATCGATTATCCTGCTCATATGAGACCGAGGATATCAATAAAGGACCCTCAGGGTAGAACGATTAAGGTTGGTACAGGCCTTGCAAGATACATATTACCAGCAGGAGCTCATATACTTGTAGAAAAGGGAGAGACGGTCTATCCTGGTGACGTTATTGCTAAGATCCCGAGGGAGACAACAAAGACAAAGGATATAACAGGAGGTCTTCCAAGGGTTGCGGAACTCTTTGAAGCAAGAAGGCCAAAAGATGTTGCCATTGTTTCAGAAATTGATGGTGTTGTCGAGTTTAAGGCAGGGCCAAAGGGTACAAGGGTTGTAGTGGTAAGGGGTGGAGACATGGTGAAGGAATACCAGATTCCAAAAGGTAGGCATGTAAGCGTTCATGAAGGTGATTTTGTGAAGGCAGGAGAACCTCTTATGGATGGTGCTGTTAATCCCCATGATATCCTTGACATCCTTGGGCCAACAGAACTCCAGAGATACCTTGTAGATGAGATCCAGAAGGTTTACAGACTTCAAGGTGTTACAATTAATGATAAACATATAGAGATAATCATAAGGCAGATGATGAAACGTGTGCGGATAGAGGATCCAGGCGATACGGATTTCATGGTTGGGGAACAGGTTGATAGATTCCTCTTTGAAAAAGAGAATGAGCGTGTCCTTAAACAAGGTGGAAAGCCCGCACTGGCAAAACCCCTTCTTCTTGGCATTACAAAGGCATCTCTTACAACAGATAGCTGGGTCTCAGCTGCCTCTTTCCAGGAGACAACAAGGGTTCTTACAGAGGCTGCCCTTAATGGAGCGATAGATGAATTGAGGGGATTGAAGGAGAATGTTATAATGGGGAGGATGATTCCTGCTGGTACTGGTATGCTCCGATACAGAAATACCTTTGTTAAGAGGGAACTGATACCTTTATTAAGTCCTAAGGGCCCTGCTATAGAGAGTGGAGTTGCTGGTGGTGAAAATAATAGCGATGGAGAGGCCCCGACTGATAGTTGATGTAATGCTCGGAAGGCTCGCAAGATGGTTGAGACTCCTTGGTTATGATACTTTCTACAAAAGAGATATTACAGATGCTGAGCTAATAAGAATAGCTAAACAGGACCACAGGCTTATACTTACAAGAGACAGGGAGATTTTCCGCAAGGTTAAAGACCAGTGTATTTTTATACACTCTGAGCTTGTTTTAGAACAGTTGAGGCAGGTCTTATCACTCTTAAATGAAAAGGGAGAGAGACTCGAACCCTTCAGTCGTTGTGTCAACTGCAATACCTCTCTTGAAGAGATAAAAAAAGAAGAGGTCTTAGGCCTTGTCCCTGACCATATTTATGCAACTATCCCGCGATTTGTAATGTGTCCTGCCTGTAAAAAGATTTACTGGAGAGGTTCTCATGAAAAGAGGATAAAAGAACTTCTTGGAGAATTAATATGAAAACAAACATCCTGCTCCTTGGTATAGCCCTGTTTATCATCTCCTTTTTTATTATCCTCAATATCTTTTTTGAGAATAATTTTCAGGCAGAGATGGCCCAGCAGTTCAGCAGACAGCAGGGGCTTCTTGCAAGGAGTATAGGAGAGAATCTTAATTCAACCATAAATCACATTATTGATGAGACTCGCTCACTTGCAAGGATTCTCAGGGGTGGTGAGCTCAGCAGAGTGAGGATATCCCAGTATGTTAATCTAATTTTCGGAGATATACTCTCACAGTATGACCTTGATATCAAGATAATTGACACAGATAAAAGACTCATCTTCAGTAGCAAGTTAAGCCATCTCACTGAAAGGGAAAGGATATTATATGAAGAAGCGAGGGGAGATATTACTACTTTACTTTCTGATGACAGAAAGAGGCTTTCTATTATCCAGCCCTTTGATAACAGGCTTCTCATAGTTGACCTCTATCTTGACTCCCTCAATGAGAGATATCTTAAGCCAGCAAAACTTGGTGAAAAGGGTTATGCCTGGATGGTCGATTCTGATGGAACACTCCTTTACCATCCAACAGAACCACAGATGATAGGAAGAAACATCTTCAGGGCAGATAAGAATTGCTTTAACTGCCACAGGTCTTTTGATATTGAAAAGAAGATTCTTCTTGATAGCTCTGACATTGGCTATAGCACATATATTGCACCTTCTGGTGAGGATAAACTCGTTGCCTTTTCAAAAATCAGATTTCTCGATAGGAACTGGATTGTATGCGTCTCCATACCTTATTCAGAAGTAATGGCGAGTATGAAGAAGAGCATGAAATTCCATTCAGTCCTTGTGATATCCATATTCCTTACCATGCTCCTCGGTGCTACTGTTGTCCTTTTAATGAATTCAAAAAGGATAAAGGCAGAAGAGCGTTCGAGGTATCTTGAGCATCAGAAGAGGCTTGTTGATACTGTCTATGAGACAAAGGTCTATCTTGAAAATATAATAGAGAGCACCCAATCAGGAATCCTTGTCCTTGACGAAAACTATTATATAACCCTTGTAAATACAGCCTATGCCAGATTGATAGGTCATGATAAGGAGGAATTAAAGGGCAAGAAGTTCTTTGATATATGTCCGAGAGAGTCTGAAGAAGAAAAAGGCAGATTAAGAGAACTGATTCAACAGGCCTTTAGCGGGGTGGCGGGCAGTATCAAAGGCTTTCCATTAAAAAGGGATAAAAAAACCCTTTATGTATATGTTACTGTAAGTCCTCTTACATTCCATGACAGGATAGCAGGTGTAATTATCTCATGTGATGATATCACAGAGGAGATCGACCTCAGGAATAAACTCAGGGAATATGCTGATGTCCTCGAGGATATGGTTAGTGAGAGGACAGAGGAATTGAGGGCAGAAAAGGAGAAACTCGATATTATAATGAGAACAGTTGGTGCTGGTATATCTCTTTTTGAACCTGATGGTAAGATACTCTGGCTTAACAGAAGAATGGAGGAGTGGCTGGGCAACAAAAAAGTGGATAATATCCTTGATATACTTGGGCTATCTGAAGACCTCCTGATGGATAATGAGCCACGACAGTATATAAAGGAACTCCAATTTGGTAATTATAGAGGGATTTTTCAGATACATATTACTCCTCTCAAGACAAAGACAGGTGGTGTCCAGTTTATAGGCCTCATTCAGGATGTTACAGAGATAAAGAGGCTTGAAGAGCAGATGATGCATTCAGAAAAGCTTTCTGCCCTTGCAAGGATATCTGCTGGTCTTGCCCATGAGATAGGAAATCCTTTAACATCCATATCATCCTATGTCCAGCTTCTCAGGGAGATGGACCTGGGTGACTTTGCTAACGAGAGTCTTGAGACCATATCTAAGCATATATCAAGGATTGCAGAGATAGTGAGGAATATATCGAGTTTCTCAAAACCGACAAAGGGAGTGGCAGGCCCTGTAAACATAAAAGAGGTTCTTGATTCAACCATATCCCTGATGAGGTTTGATAAAAGGATGAAGAACATTGATGTCATTGTAGAATTTGGGGAACTTCCTGATGTCTATGCCGATGCCAATCAGCTTGCCCAGGTATTTACAAATCTCATATTCAATGCTGCTGATGCAATGCCTGATGGAGGAACCCTCAGAATCACGGCAAGGGAAGTTGAGCGTTCTGTTGAGATAGCCTTTACTGATACAGGAACAGGTATTCCTGAAGAGCACCTCCATAAGATCTTTGACCCATTTTTCACAACAAAGGACAAGGGCACAGGCCTTGGTCTCTCAGTGAGCTTCAGCATAGTGAAGAGTTTTGGAGGAGATATCCTCGTTGAGAGTGAAATGGGTAAGGGAAGCACCTTCAGGGTTAGACTTCCAGTTTACGAGAGGGCAGTGGCATGAAAACAGAGTCTGCAAATATCCCCGGGAAAATACTCATAGTAGATGACGAGAAGGATATCCTGAGGGCCCTTGAATTTATCCTTTCAAGGGAAGGCTATTCTGTAAGCACTGCCACGAGTGGTGAAGAGGCAATAGAGTTGTTAAAAAAAGACGAATACGACCTCGTCCTTACAGACCTCAGGATGGAGGGAATGGACGGCCTGGAGGTGCTTCAGAGGACCCTTCAGATGAGACCTTCAACACTGGTGATTATTATGACAGCCTATGCCACGGTGGAGTCTGCTGTTACAGCCATGAAGATGGGTGCAAGTGATTATATAGTAAAACCCTTTATAAATGAAGATGTGAAGATGAGGATAAAGAGGTTGCTCGACCATAAAAGACTCCTCCAGGAAAATATAGCATTAAAACAACAATTAAGCCAGAGGATACCTGGAAGGGTCTTGCTTGGAAATTCCAACCAGATACAGGAACTGTTAACACTTCTTGAGCAGGTAATACCAACAAAGACGAATGTCCTGATTCTTGGTGAGAGTGGAACGGGGAAAGGTCTTATTGCTGAGCTTATTCATTATAACAGTCCGAGAAAGGACAAACCCTTTATCTCTATAAACTGTTCTGCTATCCCTGATACCCTTCTTGAATCAGAACTATTCGGATATAAAAAGGGTGCCTTTACAGGTGCTGTTTCTGACAAAAAGGGATTGATAACCATGGCAGATGGCGGAACGCTCTTTCTTGATGAGATAGGTGATATGCCCATGAGCCTTCAGGCAAAACTCTTAAAGGTGATAGAGACAGGAGAGATTATGCCCCTGGGTGATACTGTTAAAAGGCTTGTGGATGTAAGGATAATTGCTGCAACAAATGCTGATCTTGAAAAGAAGGTAAAAGAGGGCTCCTTCAGAGAAGACCTTTATTACAGGCTCAGTGTTATTGAGATTAGGATTCCGCCCCTGCGGGAAAGGCGGGAGGATATACCTGTTCTTGTTGATTACTTTATCAAAAGTATTTCAGAGGAAAATAAAAAGGATATTAAGGGTATAGATGACGATGCAATGACCATGCTTATAGGATATGACTGGCCTGGAAATGTAAGGGAATTAAAGAATGTGATTGAGAGGGCTGTTGTCCTTGCAAAGGGTGAGTATATTACAGTGGCTGAACTTCCTGAAAAGATAAAGGGTGCAAAGGTAAAAGGGATTACAGGAAACCTGAAGGATGCCCTTAGTGAGTATGAAAGGTCTTTGATTATTAATGCCTATGAACAGCACAAAAGAGACAAGGAGGCAACAGCAAAGGCCCTTGGTATAGACCTCGTAACCCTTTACAGGAAATTAAAGAAATACGGTATAGAGGGATAATTGAAAAAGGCATTCAGGATAGGCCTTATAGGAGGCTTTATTGCCGGGGTGATTGTTGCAATTGCAATGGACCTGGCCTTTAAGGATGCCCTTGGTGGAAGCTGGGCAGATGCAGTAAGCCATGACCTTTCCATTATCCTCAAAAGGCCTGTATCAAGCAGTTCTTTTATTGTACTACTCGTGGTTATATTCCTCGTGGGTATTGTTGGTCTCTTTGGTGCCTTTATTGGCGGAGTTGTGGCTATATTTTTGTACAGGCTCTTTTCTCTCCTCAAGAATTAAGACCCTTATGCCTTAAAAAACCCTGATTTTTCTTTCCTGAAATTAATCCTCCTTTATTTTTGCAGAACTGAAAAATTTTTTAAATAAATTCTTTTCATTTTCAAATAGTTATAAACTGGCATGCTCTATGCATATATAAGGGCAAGAAGGAAAGAAAGGAGGTAAGGGAAGATGAAAGAGGGAGCAAAAAAAGGAACTTATATCGGGATAGGTGCAGGTCTTGTGCTTTTTGCGGTTATTGGATTACTGCCAGGCTCATTTCTTGGAGGTGTTATTGGACTTAACATTGCTGGTGCAATATTTGGGACACCTGTTAGCTCTCAGATATTACCAAGGCTTATTGTTGGTGTATCGATGCTTCTTGGTGTTGTAATTACAGGTGTAGTCTTTGTAACAGCCTCAGGTATCCTTGGGTGGCTTATTGGAACAGCTATTGACCATCTGAGGTATCCTGTGAAGGTTGAGGCTACCCTGAGGAAGTAATTGGTGAGTAACAGTGAGGACCTTGTCCTCGAAGATAAGAAAGGAGGTGTTAGTATGGTAAGGACAGAATCCATAAGGATGGCAACAAAGATAGGTGCGGTGCTTGGTGCAATAGGGTTCTTTGTATTCGGGCTTGTTCCAGCCTTCTATTTTGGAAGCTATGGAGCCCTTGTTCTGTGGAATCACCTTTTTGGAGTTGCTGAGCCAACAGTAGTTGTAAGGCTCTGGATAGCAATAGGGATAATCATTGGTCTTGCATCAGCCCTTTCAGTTGGCATAGTGGTTGGTGCAATCCTTGGTACAAGCCTCGGGTATGTAATTGAGGCTCTTTCCCATGCCCTGAAACCAGAGCCTGAAAAGGCACCAGAACCTTCAAAGACAAGATAGTATGTTAATGCTTAAAAAGGTTGAGGTCAGCATAAAAATCTGACCTTGACCTTTTTTGTGTTTTGTTGTATCTATTTATGAGAAAACCTCAAAGGACATGGTCCTTAGAAACTTCAGTTCAGACCAAGGAGGAGATATGGAGAAGAGACTCGGTTTTCTTGTGCCCTTTCTTTTACTCATTTTCCTTTCAGGAATCTCTTATGCCCAGACCTATACCTGTCTTGTCTGTCATTCTGCTATGAAACAGAAGATAAAGACAGAGGCAGGTGAAGTGGTTAACCTCTGGATTGATGAGGAAAGGTTTATGAATTCTGTCCATGGATTTGCATCATGCGATACCTGCCACAAGCTATTCAGTGAAAATCCCCATCAGAGGCCGGCAAAGACAATGCCTCCAAATCTCGGGGAGGCCTTTCAAAAAATCAGGTCAAAGGCAAAGGTGGATGGTGTTGCCCTTGTTGCCTGTATAGAATGCCATCCTGAGGTCTACAGGGAGTATTCCGAGAGTATTCATGGAAAAAATATAATGGACAAAAAGATGAGCGATGGGCCGTCCTGTGTGGACTGTCACGGCTCCCCTCACTACATTGTGTCCAGAAATTCAAAGGATTCGCCAGTGAACAAATGGAATATCGTCAATACCTGTGGAAATTGTCACGAGAATGAGGCCATAGCAAAGAAGTATGGTTATGGTCTTCATATAGTTGAGAAATATAACGAAAGCTTTCATGGTAAAAAATACAGACTCGGGCATGAAAATGCCCCTACCTGTGTGGACTGCCACAGCTATCATAAAGTAAAAAAATGGGATGACCCTCAATCCCCTGTCTCTATGGTAAACAGAAAGGTTACCTGTGGGAAATGCCACAAGGGTGCTACTGATAAGTTTGTTGTTGCCATTACCCATAAACCTATAGGTAAGGACAATCCTGTTCCCTATTATGCTGAGAAGGCACTGATGATCCTTACAATATCTGTTTTTGCCTTTATCACCGTTCATGTGGTTCTTGAGATATACTCAGAGATAAGAGATAAAGTCTTCAGAAAAAAGGAGGAGTAATTATGGAGAAGAGAGAGATAGAACGTTTTAATATCATCGAGAGGCTTCAGCATGTGATTTTGCTTTGCACCTTTCTTCTCGTTGCCTTTACAGGCTGGGCATTGAAGTATCCTGATGTTGGAGAATACTCAAGCTGGTGGATTAAGATATGGGGTGGAGCAAAAAAGGCTGGGATAATCCACAGGGTTGCCGGTGTAATAATGGTTCTTGATTTTATATGGCACGCCCTCTATATGGCCTATAGACTCCTTACAGGTAAGATAAAGATAAGGGCAGCCACAACAGTGATACCCCTTCCAAAGGATGTTATTGATGCTATTCAGAACTTTCTTTACTTCTTTGGCCTCAGAAAGGAAAAACCCAGATTTGGAAGATTCAGTTATGCCCAGAAATTTGATTACTGGGCAGTCTTCTGGGGCATGGGGATTATAGGTCTTTCAGGACTCTGTCTTGCCTTTCCTGTTCAGGCCTCTTATTTTTTCCCGAGCTGGAGCCTCAACTGGATATGGGAGACAATAGCGATTATGCACAGCGATGAAGCCCTCCTTGCCATAGTCTTTATATTGATATTCCACTTCTACAATGAACATTTAAAATTCCATAATTTCCCCATGAGCATGGTCTGGATTACAGGAAGGATTTCTGTAGAAACCCTTAAGGAGGAACATCCCCTTGAATATGAGGTCTTAAAAAAAGAAGGGAAGGTGGAGTGATATGAGATGGCTAAGCATGCTCCTTCTCTTATTTGTGATTTCCTGTTCAAGAGATATTGTCCCTGTGACGGAGCACAAGAGGGTTATAGAAAAGGAAGAGGTTGTCTCAAAGGCCCCTGATGCCCTGAAGACCCTCTTCTGCTTTAAGTGTCATTCCTATGAGAGATTTGCTGGAACTGCTGGCAGATTTCCTCATGAAAGACATAAGGAATTCTATCACTGTAACCAGTGCCATAAGATGAAGATGCACCACTTTATTGAGACTGACACTTCTATATGCAGGACATGCCACAGTCTCGGAAGATTCACCTATACAGCTTCTGGTATGAAGACCTTTTTTGACCACTCGACCCATTCAAAGAGGAACACCTGCAGGGATTGTCATCCGGGTGTATTTGTTATGAAAAAGGGACTGAATAAAATGACTATGGAGGATATTAACAAAGGCCTTTCCTGTGGAGTTTGTCACAATGGGAAGAGGGCCTTCAGTGCCGATAATTGTACTGCCTGTCACGAGATGGGATAGGGCTAAGCCCTATCCCATTATTTATCTTAAATCTTGAACCTCTCTATCTCAGAGAGTAGATTTTTTACCCGCTCCTCAAGGCCCTTTATTGAATTGCCCATCTCTCCTGCAAGTCTTACTGTCTCATCTGCTATCTTCTTTATCTCCTCTCCTGCAAGAACCATCTGCCTTGTCTTTTCTCTCTGCATGGATGTCGCCTTTGCTATCTCCTCTGCCTGATGGGTCACATTCTCCACTGCCTCCTGTATCTGCCTGCTCCCCTGACTCTGCTCCTCTGTTGCCTTCCTCACCTGCTGGCTCAGCTCCCTTATCCTCTCCACTGTCTCTATTATAAGCCTGCTCCCTCGACTCTGTTCCTTCGTTGCCCTCGATATGTGCTCTATCTGGTCGTTTATGTTCCTTATGGTCTCTGTTATCTGCCTTATGGCATTTGCCTGCTCCTCTGTTGCCCTCTGTATTGCCTTAGCCTTTTGGGTCGATTCTACTGAGCTGTCCCGTATTGTCTTTAATGCCTCGTTCACTCCCTTTACAAGCCTCACCCCTTCTTCTACTCTCCTAAGCCCTCCCTCCACCATCTCCACTGATGCCCTCGTCTCTTCCTGCACTGCCTTTATCAGGTCTGCTATCTCCTTTGTCGAGGCCGTAGTCCTCTCTGCTAAGGCCTTTATCTGGTCTGCCACTACGCTGAAGCCCTTTCCATGCTCCCCTGCCTGTGCTGCAAGTATCGCTGCATTCAGGGCAAGAAGGCTCGTCTGACCCGCTACCTCTTCTATCACATTTATTATCTTCCCTATCTCCTCCGACCTCCTGCCAAGTCTTCCTATCACCTCTGACAGCCCCACTACTGATTCCCTTATCGCCTCTATGCCCTTTATCGCCTCCTCTGATGCCCCTATGCCCTTCGTCTCTGCCTCAAAGGTTACCTTCTCGGCAAGCTGGGCTGATTCCTCTGCTGAACGCTCCACCTCCCTTACTGTGGTGTTTATCTCTGTTACAGTTCCTGCT
>Ga0272445_1001261_pt1 | contig 20229 bp, 24 predicted proteins | sample YNPCB0031_FD_194404 | JGI IMG/M metagenome (GOLD analysis project Ga0272445, IMG submission 194404) | Hot spring sediment microbial communities from Yellowstone National Park, WY, United States - YNP-CB-003-1 | ecosystem: Environmental > Aquatic > Thermal springs > Hot (42-90C) > Sediment... | reverse complement strand
TTAATAGATTTTAGGGCACAGGCATTGCCTGTGCCCTAAAGATTAATTTATCTCTTAAGGCTAACCTTTTTCGTTATCTTATGTATCGGAAACTCTGCCTCTTCAACACCAGGAAGCTGTCTGAAGGTAAGGCTTACCTCCACCATCGCCTCATTTACACCTTCTGGAAGCTTAACCTCTATGGTCTCTTTCTTCGGGACGAATGGGAACAGGGATGTATCTCTTAAAAGTGTAAGCTTTCTATTCGCTGCATAGACCATTGTGTTGTCATCATAACCAAGGCTATGCTGTGGCATGTAGATCTTTTGTTCTTTATAAATCTCCTTACCATCAACAGTAGTTACCCTGACATCGAGAGTTACCCTGTTTGGTGAAGGACAGCCATCAGGGAATCTATGACCTATTCTGCTGACAACCTCTGTATTAATTACTATCATCGGGATAAGATCTTTGGCGTTCGGTTTAAACTTATAGCCAATGGTGCTCACATTGAGGTCTATCCACTTTGCAAGTCTCTTTGAGGTCTGTTCCTTGTTCTGATAGTTTGGTGGAAAGTTATGACCACCTTCATTGTGCATATGGCAGTCCTGACAACTCTCTGTCCCACCCATCGGAACATAGAACTGCTGATGGCTATCGTAGTTCGAGACACACCACATTGGTTCGTCGTAATGTTGAACATTCGGGCCCTGATGGCACTGTGCACAGAAGACAGAATCCCTCATCATCTCATACTTTTGAGCATTCTTATAGACCTTATCACCGTGGGCACCTGAATATTTAGGGCCATAGATAGTATCAGCCTTGGGTGCACCATCTCTGAACTTCCTGATTATGGCATTTCTGTTGTGGCATACAATGCAGGTAATTTGTAATTTCTTGAGTACTTCCTCATTATTGTCCAAAATCGCCTTTGCAAGCTCCTCTGCTACCTCATTGGAGGCATCCATCATCTGGGGGAAATGGCATTCAACGCATGGCTTGAGGAATTGTTTCATTGTAGGTGCGACTTCCTTTGATTTTGCAAGTTCTGTATCACGAGATTTTACATATCCCTGAAATGTGGCAAGGGTTCTACCAACGGGCCCGAGAAGCGGTCTTGCATGAAGAGACTTTTCCCAGTCCTCGTATATCTTTTTGTGACATTCTTTACAGCTTGAAGGGTCATAGGCCTTAATCAGGTCATTCAGGGTCTTTATCTCCTTTGCCATAGCTGGCGAAACACCTATTATAGCTATGGCTATTATAAGAAAGAGTAGTCTTTTCATCTAATCCTCCCGGTTTTTTAATCATTAGACAGACAAAGTCTGTCATTTAGCAATCTCCTGGAATTCAGACCGAATTCCTAAAGGAGGATTAGACATCGACAAATGTACCTTAATGTCATAGCTATTTACCTCTAATGAGTATGGACGGTTTTGAAGGTCCCTGGTATCTCAAAAAGATTGGTATATGTATTTATTATCTGGGCTGCCTTATTACCTGTTGGGATTCCTTTTATGACCTCCCTTGTATTCATATCAATAACATATACAGCTCCATCCGAGGCATTTGTGGCATAGGCCTTTTTGCTGTCAGGACTGAAGACAACATGTCCAACATGGTTCCCATTTCCAACAGGTATGTCCTTCAACTTAAGCCCTGTCTTTGCATCAACAATCGTTAAAATATTTGAACCATAGGGAGTCAATACAACATATTTACCATCAGGTGTAAGATAGGGATGGCCAACACCACTTCCACCCTTTATGGTCCTTACTATTTCTTGTTTTGCCACATCAATGATTGCCACGGTTGTGCCGCCAAACTTCGGGGCTGGACCGCGGTTGCAGAAATAGAAATATTTTCCATCAAGAGTGAATATGCCATGATGTCCCTCTATAGGCTCTCCTTCAGCAGTCGGTATCTCTATCTTTTTAACCTCTTTGAATGTTGCCATATCGATTATCGAGACAGAGGGTTTTATCTTCTGGCTGTCATTACCTTCCCAGACTATCCATACCTGTTTGTTATCAGGTGTAGGGACAAAATAGTGGGCAGGACTGTCACCATCAATTGTAGCAACGACCTCGAGGGAAGGTATCCTCAGGACATAGGCCTTTTTGTCTGCATAGTTCTGGACAAAGGCGTACTTGCTATCCCATGTAAAGGCTGAGTGCATCATGAGAGGCCCTTTGTAGTCCTTATTCTGAACCTCCACAGAGAATGTGGCAACCTCTTTTTCTGTCTTTGCATCTAATAACACTGCCTTTACCTCTCCTGTATGGTTTATCAGGACATATTTGCCATCAGGGGTAACAAGGGGATGTTTTGGATTCTTTCCTGTCTCGATCTGTTTTATTGTCTTATGAGTGATTGCATCTATTACTGCTACTGTTGTTCCTCCATTGTTTCCTACATAGATCTTCTTAAGGTCAGGTGTGAGGCAGGCAAGCCATCCTGTTGGTCCTGTCTCGCAATGGCCAATGACCATGTCTTTTTTAGGGTCAATGACTGAGAGGGTCTTCGATGCAGCATTAGGAACAAATATCCATTTTGAGAAGGCTGCAAAGGCAAGGGTTGCAATGCTCAGGATAGAAATAATAAGTAAAGGCTTGATAAGTCTTTTCATTTCGTTACCTCCGTTAATTTTTTTGAGGGGGCGGGCCGAAGGCCCGCCCCTTTGCATTAATAATTTATTTTTTCATCTTTGGTGCTTCAGGGATGTTCGAGCCGTGACATTCATTGCAATTCTGCTGACCGGTTATTCCAAAGTGCTTTGCTGGTGACCAGGCGACCTCTTCTTTATATTTGCCATCCTTCCAGGCATTGAGGTCTTCTACGAGCTTATAGGCGACGCTTGCGGCAACCCTTGCACAGCGATCCTTTCTCTCAGGGCTTGCAAGGGCAAATCCTGACGCCTTCATCCACTTTCCAACAGATATGTGACAGAGGGGAGAATTACTTACTGTCTGTACAATCTTATCCTTGTTTGCCTTTGGATTTGATGGAACGAATGTCGGCAGTGCAATCTCTGAATACCACTTCATTATGTTAGAACCGATAACATGGCCATGTTCACAATCAGGACCAGCAATCCTCGGACCGATAATTACATTGGAGACTATGTTTGCACCGGCAAGACTCCCACAGATTGTTCCCCATCCTGCCATTCCACCTTCAAGGACGATAAATGAATCAACAGGGAATGATTTGTATGGTTCTCCAATCTTTTCTGCAAGCTGACTGAATATGCTGCTTATTACTGCAGCTCCACAGAATACCCTGTACCACTCCTCATAAGCTATCTCTGCTGTCTTTTTAGGGTCAAGTTTTTCATAAGGCCATGGCCACTTTTCTGTTGTCCCTCCCTTGGCCTCAACCCTTGGTATAATGCCTCCAAGGTTTGTAAGCATTGCGCCGATGGCAAATGCCCCAGCTCCTGTGATGAGCTGTCTTCTTGTGATTTTTTCCATTTAATCCTCCTCCGATAGAAATACAGAATCACTCCCGCAAGGCAGGAGTTATTAAAGAATAGAATTTGAGAGGTTTAAAAGTGTCTTGGTGGCTTGTCTATGGTGGAGACAATAAATTTAAGGTGGGTAGTTCCTCTATCTCCTATAATTTCTTTAATATTAGATAAAGACACTATTGAAAACCCATCGCAGAAATATAAGTCAATAATATGAGATTTGGAAAGGTCTATCTTTTTGCATATATCAATGGTAATGGATTGTCCTGAATTTCTGGAAGATGGTAGAGATGCGTGAATTGATATGAGGTTTAAAGAGACGATAAGGCATATAATGATTGAGATAATGAATAATAGCTTTCTACCCATATGGAAATTTTAGCCTATATATTTTGTTCTGTCAACTTCAAATTATAATTACAAAGTTATTTTTAAATCCTAATGGAGAGGGGCAGTGGGAATCGAACCCACTACGGCTCCTTCTAAGGGAAGGCCTCCAGCAGGCCCTTCACCGTAACACTGGTTTTGCAGACCAGGTGAGGCACCAGCCCCATGCCCCTCCATATTCTATGTATCATAGTTAAATTCAATGTGTCAAATAGAAAATTTCTATCAAAGGCTTGTTCTGTATAGATTGGATGACGATTTCCGAAACAAATTAGGGATTAGGGAGTAGGGAGTAGGGTTTTCTGCTCTGTTATCAGTGGTGATGGTGCATCTCGTGTCTTGATGAGCTGAGTTTTACAGGCACAGTGACCTCGCCAGCCTTTTCAAATATAAGGGTTAGTTTGAATTCCTCTCCTTCTTTGAGTTCTATAGGGAGGTTGAAGAGCATTATATGAAGTCCACCTTTTTTCAGCTCAACAGTACTCTTTGCCGGAAGAGAAATCTTTTCAATCTTAAACATCTGGCCATTCTTTACATCGTGGAGTTCAACAACCACATCCTTTATGTCTGTCTTTGCCCCGATCAGGGCATCGTCCATGTTACCTGAGTTTTTTATTTTCATGAAAACTGCACCTGTATCTGGTCTCATGGAGAACATGCCCGATATGTCATAAATACTAATATCTCCAGCGAGGGATACAGAACTGAATAGTGAAAAGATTAGAATTAAAACAAATCTTAACATCTAACACCTCCTTAGTGGCGAAAGTAACAGTCTGAATCTTATTTTCAGAATTTTATTCACCCATCCTTATTGCCTCATAGGGTTCCATCCTGCTAATTCTCATGGCTGGATATAAGGCTGTGCCTGTTCCAGTAACTATGGATATTAACAGAATTATCAGTCCTGTTGCAATTACAAATAATGTCCCGGGCCAGAGATAGGGTAGGTTAAAGGCAATTCTTACCGGTTCTTTAATTAGCAACAGGAAGATGCCTCCTGCTATAATCCCTGTTATTCCACCGATAATAGAGATAATAAATGCCTCAATAGTTATAAGATAGAAGACCCCAGACCTTTTTGCCCCTAAGGAGCGAAGAATACCTATCTCCCTCTGCCTTTCATTCACTATCATGGAAAAGACCACCCCTACAAGGATAATTGTCACTATCCAGAGACTTATTCCAAGGCCAAAGAGGGTTTTTAGAAGGGCAAAGAGCTGTCTCTTGACAGTACCTATTACATCCTGGGATGTTATTGCCTTCACTCCCTTTATCTCATACTCAATAAATACAGCAGCCCGTTCAGGCGATACCTTTTCATCGAGCTGAACAAGGATGGTGGAATAGAGGTCATCGCTTATATTTAATGGTTCATAGGCCTTAGTCTTTGAAACCTTTATGAGGTCCCTTGCTGTCTCCATTGTCATATAAACTGCATGATCTATGTATTCGAGGCCTGTCCTCTGGAGTGAACCTACAACAGTGAGTTCTTTTCCAAAGAATGTCATCTTCTCTCCTGTGCTTACTGGTATGGAGCCTCCAATTATCACCTCATCTTTACTGAGGTCTCTCTTTATTGTCTCCTGAAGCCATGGTTTTACAGTAAAATCCGTCTCTGGTTCAAAGGCAACAAGAAGGACATCAACAAAAGTACAGCACGGATATTGTGTGGACTTTATAAATAGCTGAGGAGAGGCCTGTTTAACTCCCTTAATCCTTCTCACCTTTTCAAGAATATCCTTTGGCATGTAGAAAACAGAGGGCTTACCAGCAATCAATGTTGTGCGGGCCTTTTCTTCATAACCCTCTGGAACGACCATGAGGTCTGCACCGAGCCTCTGGGAGCCAATAACAATGCTTGTCATAACGCTCTTCATGCTTATAGCACCTGCGAAGAGGAGGCCTGATACGAGGGCAATGGAGCTTATCAGGGCAACGGTTCTGAAGACCTTTCTCTTGAGATTCTTTTTTGCAATATAAAAGAGATTCATAGAGTATTTTAACATAAAGTTATAAAGCCTATAGCGGGTAGCGTGGAGGAGTTAGGGGTTAGGGGTTAGGGGTTAGGGATTAGGGATTAGGGGTTAGTCTACACTCTACCTCCTAAGCGCTCTACGCTACCCGCTTTTCGTAGGCCTGAAAATTAGTTTTTTCTCATTTCTCCCAGGCTATCTGGATACCGCAGATAAAGACCTCTCTCTCCTTTCCAGCCTCGGGGTCAACACCCATGGCATTGTGGCAGGACTTGCACATGGATACACTGCCTATCACCTTCTTCTTTTCAAGATTTACTACAAGATACTCCGAGTCTTTGTAATCCTTTGGAGGAACCCTTCTTGCTGCAATAATGGCATATTTGCCATCAGGTGTTAAGGCTGTGTCATGAGGGTCATAGTCCTCACCAAGTAAAATAGTATCTTTCACCTTTTTCTTTTTTGTATCAATAATATAGACCCTTCCATTAGCAGGCTGTCCAGCAACAGCACCTGTTGATGACTGGAAGAGGTATCTCTTATCTGGCCCAAGCCTTGCCCTGTGGAGGAACTCCTTTCCTCCAGGTATTATCTCATCAACCTTCTCATGGGTCTTGGCATCATAGACATAGAGCTTGTGCTCCTTCATGTCTGTTGTCCAGATGTATTTCCCATCTTCAATGACCTGGACCCCGCACAGATAGGTGCTCTTGTAAAGCCTGTCCATGAGTTTTGGATCTGTTGGATTTGATATGTCAAAGACATGGACATCTCCCTGAGACATGGAGCTCAGATATAGTCTTCCATCAGGTCCTATAACACTTCCACAGAACCTCGTAGGTTTGTCAAAGACCTTCTTTTCTGCCACGACCTTTGGATTGAGCTTGTCAGTAATATCAATTACATAGAGGGTGCTTGTGTCCCATGTTGGATAATAGATATACTTCTGGTCAGGTGACATCTCAAGGGCATCTGCCTGCTCTCTGTTAGGTATTACAAGTCTTCCAGCAACTGAGCCTGAGATAAGGTCCCTTGTTCCGTCAATAGTTATGTGAGTGAAGACCAGATGACCGCCTCTTGTGGCTGAATAGACAACTCCCTTATAGACCTTCTTCTCTTCTGAGTCTGCCTTCTTCTGGGTGAGAGTGATGGTCAGGACAAGGGAAACAAGGATTGAAGTGATTGAAAGGAATAGGTAGAGAAACCTTTTCTTCATACAAACCTCCCCTTAGACTGCCTGCTTTTTACCCTCTAAGAGGGTTTTTTATTTTAAAGTAGCATAAGAAGGGCCTTCTGTCAACTTGAAATTATAAGTTTAGATATTCTAAATAGACGGATATATGATGGAGGGCATTGCTGTCAAAAATAAATTGGAGGGAACTTTTAAAATAGGCATAAGGCCTCAAACAGGCTTAAGGCTTAAGGCTTTAGGCTGAAGTAAGCGTAGAGCGTATAGCGGGTAGCGAACAGGATAGAGATTTACTCCCTACACGCTATACGCTATTCGCTACACGCTATAACCTAATCCTTCAGCCTACTTATGCCCATTAAAACTTTATTTTGGACAGGTAAGGATGGAGTGGGGATGGCGCAGCTTAGTTGTTGTGGGGTGTGCAACCTGAAAGAGTGAAACCCTTAGCCATACTCTGTTGTTGACAGAAGTAATATGAAAATATTATCATAGTTTAGAAACTTTTAAACAAGGAGGGAATCAAGATGCCCCTTTATGAATACATATGTGAGAGGTGCAAGGCAGAGTTTGTCCTTCTTCAGAAGGTAGGTGCGTCTGAAAAGGATACAGAATGCCCAAGGTGTGGCTCAAAGGAGCTGAAAAAGAAGGTATCTTCTTTCAGCTGTTCTGTTGGTGGTAGTTATAGTTTTGGCTCTGGTAGTTACTCAGGAGGAACCTGAGGTGTAAGCTCCTGCTGAGCAGTTGCTCAGCCTATCTGTAATTAGTAAACTGCAGGGCAATACCAAAATCCCTTTCCTTCAGTCTGGCTATTACTGTCTGAAGGTCGTCTATCTTTTTACCTTTTACCCTTATCTGGTCCTTCTGTATCTCTGCACTTACCTTCAACTTGCTCTCTTTTATGAATTTAACTATCTCCTTTGCCTTATCCTGAGGGATTCCCTGCTGGATTGTAACCACCTGTCTCACCGTGTTGCCTGAGGCTGGTTCTATCTTTCCATAATTAAGGGATTTCAGAGGAACGCTTCTTTTGATTAATTTTGATTGGAGGATGTCTATTACGCTTTTCAGTTTCTGCTCGTCATCTGATATGAGGGTAATGGTGCTGTTCTTTTTGTCAAGGCTTATACTGCTTTTGCTACCTTTAAAGTCAAATCTCTGGCCTATCTCCTTCATGGCCTGTTCAACAGCATTGGAAACCTCCTGAAGATTGACCTCGCTGACAATATCAAAGGAATGTTCCTCTGCCATTTCTTATCCCTCCATGGAAAGTATCAAGAATATCTCTCCCTCAATGAGGTTGTGATATAAATTTACATTTTCTGTAATACTTAGTGCAAGACTCAAGACCTCAACAGGGTCATAGTAGAGGAGGGTTAGGTCTTTTCTTCGTGAATAGATACTCGGACAGTTAAAGAGAAGGGCCTTTTTTGTATTAAGGAATAATCTCTTTATTGCCCTGAAGGCTGAATCTTTAACCCCCTTGATGTTTAGATTGAAGACACCACAGATTATTATAAAATCAAATTCTTCTTTTATGTCCTCTTCATCTATATCAAGGGTATAGAATTTTGTCTCAGGAAATTTCTTCTTTGCGAGTCTTATAAGGTCCGGGTTTATATCCACACCAGTATAATCTATCCTGAAACCCTTGCTCGAGAGATAGCTATAGAGGTCACCCTTGCCACACCCAAAATCCAGTATGGATGAATTGTCAAGAGGAAGAAGGCCTGTTATATATTCGTACCTCAATTGCTGGCCCATTTCTGTCCAGCCCAGAGAGGCGGGTGTATCTCCAAAGTGGAGAAGCCTTTTTGAGAAAAAGTCTTTTATGTATTCCTTTACTGCCTCATCCATAGAGTCTGTTCTTGATTATCTTTGAAAATGTATGGGCCCTTCTCAGGGGTTCGGGAATCCTGAAGCCTTTACAACAATCTAACACAATCCTCATGGTATCTTCAAAGTCAATGAGATGCCCGGGGGAAATGAATAAAGGTCTTGTGTTATCCCTTGTCCTCAGGCAGATACCTCTTATCTGGGTATCAACATATATATAGGAAAAACTTCCCTTCTCTGGACCTGGCTCTGAATACCTTCCAGTTAAAATAGATTTTGCACACCCTATAGTGGGAATATTTAATAGCACACCCATGTGGGAGGCTATTCCAAGTCTTTGAGGATGACATATGCCATGACCATCAAAGAGCATGAGATCAGGTCTTGTAGATAGTTTCTTAGTCGCCTTTAGAATCGCAGGCCCTTCCCTGAAGGAAAGGAGGCCAGGGATATAGGGAAATCTGACCTTTTCTGTAAATGAGACCTCCTCAAGGAGCTCGAGATTATTAAACTTGAAAAGGCATATAGCAACTATAATTCTATCTTTAAAATAGGCAGCATCAGCACCAGCGACTGTGGTTATCCCTTTTCTTAAGGGTTCAATCCTGACCTTTTCAGAGAGCTCCTGCTGGAGTCTCCTCGCTGAAATTATGTCATAAGGCCATCTCAATTCAGAATGTCAGGGCCTGTCTTTCAAGGAGCATTTCCCCAAGAAAAGAGCCTGGCCTTATCTCGGCATTCTTTATAAGTTCTGCCCTATCGAGTTCATAATGTTTTACACATGATGCACAGATGTAGAACTTCACTCCAAAGTCTTCAGTAAGGGTCTTCAGAAGGTCTGCCACAGGAGAAAACTCGTCTTTTTTCTGCCATGTAAGGGTCTCAGCAAATCCCTTCTTTGCAAGAAGGACACCTTTGTCCATTAAGAAGAAATCGAGTTCAACATCAAAGGCCTTCATGTTAGTGGCAAGCTGCATTGCCCCAGCCACTATGTCGGGGTCATCATAGGAATGTTTGAGGATAAATACAAACTTTTTTTCTGCCATAATAACCTCCTCGGAATCTATTATTTTTTTCTTAATCCCTGAAGGGATTTAGCATCTGTCTCCTTCTGGAATATTATGCCCTTTCTCTCAGTAATGGCAGTGGCTATCTTCTTTCTTGCACTGCTCAGGAGTCTCTGGACTGTTCCGCGGGATATCCCCATCCTTTTACCAGCCTCTTCCTGTGTTAAGTCTTCCCTATCGCATAATCGTAAGGCCTCTATCTCATCCCTGTAGAGGGTTATGAATTCAAGGCGCTCTGAGGGTATGCCAGCAGGTTTGAATATCCTGTTTCTAAGCCTTGAAAAAGGGCACCGGCACTTTCGTGGTTTTTTATACCTTGGCATAGGGTCACACCTGTCCAATATAAAGTTTTGAATGGGCATAAGTAGGCTGAAGGCCATAGGCTGAAGGCTGAAGTAAGCATTAGGGTGTAGGGGTTAGGGATTAGGGGTTAGTCTACACCCTACTCCCTATACCCTACTCCCTAAAGCCTGAGGCATTATGCCTATTTTAAAAGCCCTTTACAAGTTATTTTGGACAGTAGTGGCATAGGGTATAAGATATATTATGTGCATATGCACATTATAAATTTAAAAAATAAAAATGTCAAGAACTGTTTTGCACCAGCTGTATATTTACCATTCAGAACTGTTAAAATAAACCATGAAGATTGAGATACCAGTAACAGGTATGACCTGCGCTGCTTGTGTGAGTGCTGTTGAGAGGGCCCTCAAGACCCTTGATGGTGTAAGGTCTGTCTCAGTAAACCTCCCGAGGGAAAGGGCGAGTATAGAGTCTGAAAAGAGGATACCCCTTGAGACTATTGTAAATGCGATAAAAGGGCAGGGGTATGGGGTATTAACAGTAAAGGTCTCCCTTTCAATTAAGGGTATGACCTGTGCTGCCTGTGTGTCTGCTGTCGAGAAGGCAATCGGTTCTATTTATGGCGTGGTATCAGTGAATGTTAATCTTGCTACTGAAAAGGCTGTTGTGGAATATATCCCTACACTTACAGGTATAGAAGATATAAGAAAGGCTGTTAAGGATGCAGGCTATAGTGCTCAGTTAATTGGAGAGGACTTTATTGATAGAGAAAGGATAGAAAGGGAAAGGGATTATAATGACCTGAAGAGGAGATTCATTATAAGTCTTCTGCTAACATTTCCGGTCTTTATCGGGAGCATGGTGGAGATTCCCTATATTTCTGAAGAATGGCTCCTTTTTCTCCTTGCAACACCTGTTCAGTTCTGGTCGGGCTGGAGATTCCACAGGGCTACATGGAGTGCCTTTAAACACAGGACTTCTAATATGAATACCCTTGTGAGTGTTGGAACATTCTCAGCCTATATCTATAGCAGTATCGCCACCTTCTATCCTTCCTTTTTTATCAAAGGAGGAGTTGAGCCTCATGTATATTTTGATACCTCTTCTGTGATAATAACCCTTATTCTCCTTGGAAGGCTTCTCGAGGCAAGGGCAAAGGGAAGAACTTCTGAGGCAATAAGGAGACTCATAGGCCTTCAGCCAAAGACTGCGAGGGTTTTGAGAAATGGAGCTGAAGAAGATATCCCTGTAGAGAATCTGAATCCAGGAGATATTATCATCGTCAGGCCTGGTGAAAGGATACCCGTTGATGGAAAGATTATAGAGGGCTCTTCCTCAGTAGATGAGTCAATGCTTACCGGTGAAAGTCTGCCTGTTGATAAATTCAGTGGCGATCCTGTTTTCGGTGGTACTGTTAATAAGGCTGGTTCCTTCAGGATGGTAGCAGAAAAGGTTGGCAGAGATACAGTCCTTGCAGGAATCATAAGGCTCGTTGAAGAGGCTCAGGCGAGTAAGGCTCCAATTCAGGCCCTTGCGGACAGGGTTGCCTCTGTATTTGTGCCTGCTGTTATAGCTATAGCAATCGGGACCTTTGGAATCTGGTATGCCTTTGGTCCTTCTTTTACACTTGCATTGATGAATTTTATTGCTGTCCTTATTATTGCCTGTCCCTGTGCCCTTGGTCTTGCCACGCCAACAGCCATTATGGTTGGAACAGGTATTGGTGCTGAAAGAGGAATACTTATAAGGGATGCAAGGGCACTGGAGACAGCTGGTAAGGTTAATACTGTAGTCCTTGACAAAACAGGAACTATTACAAAAGGTAGCCCTGAGGTAATGGAGATTAAAAACCTTGGAGGTCTCCCTGATGGGGAGCTTTTGAGGATTGCTGCCTCTATTGAGAGGCTTTCAGAGCATCCCCTTGCCAGGGCTGTTGTGGAAAAGGCCCTAAGTGTATCAGGGAAAGCCTCTATTATTCTTGAAGAGCCCCTCTCGATACATGTCGAGCCAGGTGGTGGTGTGAAGGGAGAGGTCTTAATAAACGATAAAGCGGTCACTGTATTAATCGGGAGTGGTGAATTTTTGAGCAGGCATGGTATTGATATATCTTTTTATGGTGAATATGAGAAGGATATATCATCGAGGGCAATGTCTCCTGTATTTTTAGCGATTAATGAAAAGGTCATGGCAATACTTGCTATTGCCGATCCTGTGAAAGATGGTTCAAAGGAGGCTATTGAAGAGCTCAGGAGGCTTTCCATAGAGGTGATAATGCTTACAGGTGATCATAACCTTACAGCATCGGCAATTGCGAGGAAGGTAGGCGTAGAGAGATATTATGCAAGGGTTACTCCTGAAGAGAAGTTGAGGATAATAAAGAGTCTCAAAGAAGAAGGAAAGACTGTGGCGATGATTGGTGATGGTATAAATGATGCACCTGCCCTTATGGAGGCCCATGTGGGTATAGCCATCGGTACAGGAACGGATATCGCCATGGAGTCGAGTGATATCACTTTAATCAAGGGTGACCTTATGAGTGCAGTGAAGGCAATCGAACTGAGCAGGCTAACAATGAAAACAATAAAACAGAATCTTTTCTGGGCATTCATATATAACATTATCGGCATACCTGTTGCTGCTGGCATACTTTATCCCTTTACAGGTCTTCTCCTGAATCCCATGATTGCCTCATTAGCAATGGCAATGAGCTCTGTAAGTGTTGTGACAAATTCTTTAAGATTAAGAAGGAAGGTAAGGTTTTAAGGTATACTTAATTAGTGGAGGTGAAGATATGAAAAAGATTGTTAAAGGTAAATATTCTAATGGGAAGGTCACGATTTCTGAGAATATAGAAATAGTATTAGAGAATAACAGTGAAATTTATATCATGATTGAAGAAGAAGGGAAAGGGGATATTCTTGATGAGACCTTCGGAATATGGATTGACGAAGAAGATTATCTTGAGAAATTGAGAAAAGAAAGCGAGAAAAGAATTGATGAGCTTGGAGTTTGTTGAGCGAGTTGTAATTGACACCGATATCCTTATCGACCATTTAAGAGGCTTTCTTCCTGCCAGAGTGTTTCTAAATCTTATTTATGATAAGAAAATGACAGCATTTATTTCTACAGTAACAGTGATGGAGCTCCTTTCCGGGAAAAGTTGCTCTTGAGGAGAATAGACGAATCAAAATTGAAAGATTGTTATCACTTTTTACTCCTGTTGATGTAACTTATGTTATAGCCCAAAAGGCAGGAGAATTGAGACGGAGATTTGGAGTTAATCCAATAGATAGTTTAATTGCTGCTACAGCATTAATATTGAATTGTGAACTTATTACTTGTAATATCAGTCACTACAAGATTATACCAGAACTCAATATATACAAACCTTATGACAAATAAGGTTTAGGTCTCTTAACTGTTACTTTTGCCCCCCGATTTTGAAAATCTTTTTCAGGGCAGACCTTGCAGCCTCTATCTGGGCCTCTTTTTTGCTTTTTCCTGAGCCAGAGCCAAAGAATTCACCTTGGATATAGACATTTACTGTAAAGACCTTTCTGTGCTCTTCACCAGATTCAGATATTATTTTATAATCGGGTAGTTTACCATAGATTTCAAGGGAGACCTTCTGGAGTTCTGATTTTGGGTCGAGGATGAGGTCTGAAGAGGAAATCTCTTCCAGTTTATTTTCAAAAAGCCTCAGCACAACATCCCTTGCCATTTCAAGCCCTCTGTCAAGAAATACTGCGCCGATAATTGCCTCGAGGCAATCAGCAAGAATCGAGGGTTTTTTCCTCCCACCTGTCTGTTCTTCTCCTTTCCCGAGAAGGATATGTTGACCCAGAGAGATAGTGTTTGCAATATCATGGAGGACCGATTCCTTTACAAGATAGGCCTTCAGGGCTGCAAGCCTTGATTCATCTTCATGGGGAAATTTAAGATAGAGATGTTCTGATATTACAAGGCCAAGAACGGCATCTCCAAGAAACTCGAGTCTTTCATTGTATGAAGGAAATTCATCCGGTCTTTCATTATGAAGGGATTTGTGTGTAAGGGCCTCAAGAAGAAGCCCCTTGTTCTGGAAAGAGTAGGCTATAGATTCTTCAATTGCCTGTAAATTTTCTAAAGATAAGGCAGGCATTCGTTCCACCAAATCCGAAGGAATTAGATATGGCGCAGTTAACTTCCATTTTTTTTGCCTTATTGGGAACATAGTCAAGGTCACAGGCAGGATCTGGTTTTTCGAGATTAATTGTTGGTGGTACAATGTTGTGATAGATACTCAGGACTGTTATAACCGCCTCCACCCCCCCTGCTGCTCCAAGGAGATGCCCTGTCATGGATTTGGTGGAACTGACAGAGAGTTTGTAGGCGTGTTCACCAAAGACCTTTTTTATAGCCATTGTCTCAAGTTCATCTCCATATTTTGTAGATGTTCCATGGGCATTAATGTAATTTACCTCTTCAGGTCTTATGCCCGCATCTTTAAGAGCTGCCTCCATGCATCTGGCAGCACCCTCACCTTCAGGGGCAGGAGATGTGATATGATAGGCATCGCCGCTCATTCCATAACCAATTACCTCTGCATATATCTTTGCTCCCCTTCTTAAGGCATGGTTCAGTTCTTCAAGAATCACAATGCCAGCCCCTTCTCCCATTACAAATCCATCCCTATCAATATCAAAAGGTCTGCTTGCCCTTTCAGGTTCATTATTTCTTGTTGAGAGGGCCTTCATGGCAGCAAAGCCAGCAACCCCCATAGGGGTTATAACAGCCTCAGTTCCACCTGCTATCATAGCGTCTGCCATTCCATACTGTATTATCCTGAAGGCATCTCCTATGGAGTGGCTTCCTGTTGCACAGGCAGTGCAGGGAGAAGAATTCGGACCTTTAGCACCGTATCTTATCGAGACCTGACCTGCTGCAAGGTTGATTATTATCATGGGGATAAAAAAGGGAGATATCCTCCTGTGACCCTTTTCAAGAAGGGTTTTGTGATAATGCTCTATCATTGGGAGGCCTCCCATGCCAGAGCCGATTATCACACCAACTCTATCGGCATTTTCTTTCGTTATCTTCAAGCCTGAGTCCTTCATTGCCATGTCCGAGGCAGCAATAGCAAAGTGGATAAACCTATCCATTTTCTTTAACTCCTTCGGCTCGATATATTGGGAAGGGTCAAAATTCTTTACTTCAGCAGCAATCTGGACAGGATAAGACGAGCAGTCAAATTGGGTAATCCTTCCCACACCTGATTTACCCTCTATTAGGGCATCCCAGGTTTCCTGAACTCCTATGCCAAGAGGAGTTACAAGACCCAGGCCTGTAACGACAACTCTCCTCTTTTCCATAATTCTTATCTGACCAGATCAGGCATTCCCGGTTTTTTTCTTGATATACTCAATTGCATCTTTGACCTTTACAATCTTTTCAGCATCTTCATCCGGTATCTCAATATTGAAGGCCTCTTCAAAGGCCATGACGAGCTCCACTGTGTCAAGGGAATCTGCACCGAGGTCTTCTACAAATGAGGACTCTGGAGTGATATCAGCAGGATTCACCCCAAGCTGTTTTGCAATAATCTCCTTTACCTTCTCTTCCATCCGGACACCTCCATATTTTTACAAAAGTATGAGCACCATTAAGGTGCCCCGTAGATTTGAGGCAATGCCTCTTTATATTGGTGGCGAAGTAACAGTTGAAGATTACATATACATTCCGCCGTTAACATGGATTACCTGACCGGTTATATAACCAGCCATTGGTGATGCAAGAAAGGCAACAGCATTTGCAACATCTTCGGGAGTACCGAACCTTCCGAGAGGTATTGCCTTTAGCATCTCATCCTTTACATTTTCTGGAAGGGCCTCTGTCATCTTTGTCATTATAAATCCTGGGGCAACAGCATTTACTGTGATATTTCTACTTGCGTATTCCTTTGCAATGGTCTTTGTAAGACCTATCATTCCAGCTTTTGATGCGCTGTAATTTGCCTGTCCTGGATTACCCATAAAGGCAACCACAGAGGCTATATTAATTATCCTTCCGTATCTCTGCTTTGTCATTACTTTTACAGCCTCTTTTGAACAGAGAAATACACTTTTCAGATTTATAGCAATTACAGAATCCCACTCCTCCTCTTTCATTCTTAGTAGAAGGGCATCCTTTGTGATACCCGCATTATTTACAAGTATATCTATCCTTCCCATCTTTTCAACTATTTCCTTAAAGGCCTTTTCCACCTGTTCACTGCTAGAGACATCAAAAGAGATAGAAAAGGTTTTGACACCGAATGCTGAAGAGATCTCTTCAGAAGTCTTTTTTGCCTCTTCAGAAAGGATATCACATATTACCAGAGATGCCCCTCTTTTCGCCAGTGCCTCTGCTATGGCCTTACCTATTCCCCTTGCAGAACCTGTGACTACCGCTACCTGATCTCTAAGTTCTAATTCCATTTTACCTCCCGTTTTGTCAGTTTAGCTTTCCCTGAAAAAGCATATCACGACTTCTTCTCGATAAAAATAGTCACTTAAGCTCACATAGGTGAAGAGGAAAATACCCATTCACCATTCACCAAAAAACTTCAGCCTTAAGCCTAAGGCTTTTCAGGGTGGATATAATTTTATCGGATATTGTATTTCAAAGTCAATTTTAAGTTATAATAAAAACAAAAAATGAGGGAAAGATGCCAAAGGTATATCTTATTGATGTAACAAACAGAGACGGGGTGCAGACATCAAGGATACTCCTTCCTAAGCTATCCAAGACTATGCTCAATATTTACCTCGATGAGATGGGTATATACCAGAGCGAGGTGGGTTTCCCTACATTAAAACATGAGGTTAATTATATTAATGCAAATCTTGAGCTTGCCAAAATAGGTGTTATAAAGAGACTTCATCTTGAGGGTTGGTGCAGGGCTATACCAGAGGATATTGAGCTTGCCTTTAAAAACTGCCCTGAGCTTAAACACCTAAATATCTCCATGTCCACATCAGACATCATGATTCAGGGCAAATGGCAGGGTAAAAAGACATGGAAGGACCTTTTAAAATCAGTTATTGATGCTATAAAACTCGCAAAGGACAAAGGGGTTGAGACCCTGGGAGTGAATGCTGAGGATGCCTCAAGGACAGAACTTGACAGGCTTATTGAGTTTGTCCTTGCAGCTAAAGAACATGGGGCTGACAGATTTAGATATTGTGATACCCTCGGTGCTGATGACCCCATTACAATATACGAAAGAATAAAGGCCCTTGCCCTTGCAACGAAGTTTCCTGTTGAGATGCACTGCCATAATGACCTCGGCATGGCAGAGGCAGTTTCTGTTGCTGGTGCCCAGGGTGCTATAGAGGCAGGAGTAGATGCCTATATAAATACTACTGTGAATGGTTATGGAGAGAGGGCTGGTAATTGTGACCTTGTTTCAACTATACTCGCTCTGAAGTTTTCTCATGGTCTTAAGGAGAAGCTACCCCTTGATGAGCATGTTGACCTCAAGAAGGCCTGGAAGATAGCCAAATATGCCTCCTATGCCTTTAATATTCCTATTCCGATAAATCAGCCAGGAGTTGGTGCTAATGTATTTGCCCATGAATCAGGCATCCATGCTGATGGAGCATTGAAGGACAGAAGGAACTATGAGCTCTTTGACCCTGAGGATGTTGGAAGGGGTGAACCAGAACTCCTCGAGACAGGTCGAATTATCACAACAGGTGAGTATGGGGGGATTAAGGGTTTCAGGTATGTCTATAGCAGACTGGGTATCGAATTCCATGATGATAATGAGGCAAGAAAGATACTCGAGCTCGTTCAGTATGCCAATCTCCATACTCAGAAACCATTAACGGATGACGAATTAAGATTCATAGCTATGTATCCAGATATTGCGAGAAAGATTCTTACAGTTATTCCCTGAATGAAAAGATTGAAGACCCTTTCAGTTTTTCTCTTCGCTACTGTTACTTCGCCACAGCTTCAGGTAAATAAGTTATGTGGTTTGAATTATTCATAATCCTTATACTCATAATCTTCAATGGTTTATTCGCAGCCTCTGAGATTGCTGTTGTAACTATAAGGAGATCGCGAATAAAGCAACTCGTTGGGGAGGGTAAACGTAATGCCACCATACTCCTTGAGCTCAGAAGGAATCCCGACAGGTTCCTTGCCACTATCCAGATTGGCGTGACCCTTGCTGGTGCCTTTGCCTCTGCAGTGGGTGGTGCGGGAGCTGTTGAGATTATTAAACCAGCTTTATTACAATTAGCCCTTCCTTTAAACCCTGCCATAGCTGAGGCGATAGCAATAGGAACGGTGGTAGCCTTTATAACTTATGTCTCTCTTATAATAGGTGAACTCATTCCAAAGGCAATAGCCCTTTCCAATCCTGAAGGTGTTGCATTATTCTTAGCTCCTTTTATAGATAGGTTTTCAAGACTTGCAGGTATAGGAGTAAAAATCCTTACAGCGAGCACAGATTTCCTTTTGAGGCCTTTTGGAAAAAAAGCCTTCACAGAAAGGGCCTATATATCCGAAGAGGAGATAAAACTTATCCTTGAAGAAGGTGGTGAGGAAGGTGTATTTGAGCCAGAAGAAAAGCGATTGATTCATAGTGTCTTTGAGTTTGTTGATACCTATGTCAAAGAGGTGATGATACCAGCTCCTCAGATGGTAACCATTGGTATCAATATGAGCGCAGAAGAGGTTAAGGCCATTATTGCTGAGGAGAATTTCTCCCGTTATCCTGTAATTGGTAAGGACATAAACGATATAAGGGGTATCCTTTATGCAAAGGATTTCTTTAATGCCCTTAGCACTATTGGTGAAGGAACAGTGAGCAGTGTTGACATAAGGAAGATAATAAAACCTCCCTTTTTTGTGCCAGAGACAATGAAGGTCAGCAATCTCCTGAGGGAGATGCAGAAGAAAAGGATTCACATGGCAATTGTTATAGATGAGTACGGAAGCGTATCTGGCCTTGTAACCCTTGAAGACCTTCTGGAAGAGATAGTTGGTGAGATAAGAGATGAGTATGATATTGAAAGTCCCGTAATTGAACTTTCAGATGGTTCATTCCTTATCGATGCCTCTATAAGCATTGCTGACCTGAAGGAGGATTATTCAATAGAGATACCAGAATCTCCAGAATACGAAACCCTTGGAGGATTTATTCTTACACAACTCCAGAGGATTCCTCAACCTGGAGATACCGTAGAATTAAGAGATACGAAGTTGAAGATAGTGGAGATGGTTGGTCAGAGGATATCAAAAGTAAGACTCGAGAAGAAATCTACTATTAATACATTATCGAAGACTGATGAATCGTAATAGGTAAGTTTTTCCAAAAACCTGAATAAAGGTATGGCATGGCTGGCTTCGAGGCAAAAATTCACGGGTCCTGGCAGGGAGGGGCTGTCCTGAAGACAGCCACGGCTGATAAATTAATGATGAGGAATGAAGAGATAATGAAGCTTTCAGCTCTGAAACAAGGTGGTTTAAATTTTGCCGAGAAGAAAGTCATGCTGTGCTCTTTTGGGAAAACTAAACTGTTATGATGAATCAGGTTTATGAAATTGCTGAACTCTACGGTATATTGCCAGGCTATTATAATGTAACTGGTAACTATAAGACTGTTCCAGAGGATACAATATTTTATCTATTGAAAGCCCTCGGATACGATCCCTCCCGAGATTCCTTTGAGAAAACTATAGAGATGAAGAGGTTTTATCCGTGGTTGAGTGTTATCGAACCTGTCCTTATAAGGTCCCTTCAAGAGACCTCAACTGTTACCTATGTAACTAATCTTGATATTCCCTTTTATCTCCAGGTAGATGAGGAAAAGGAAAAAGAAACACTTATTGGTATTTCCATTATTGATGAGTTTTCCAGAAAGGTCTATGAGTCAGAAAGGGTTTCGATTACCACAAAAGAGGAAAGGTTTATCAATAACAAAAGGTATATTAAAGTTAATCTCGACGTACCAGAAAAACTTTCAATGGGATATTATAGAGTGAAGCTATC
>Ga0272445_1001260_pt1 | contig 20234 bp, 21 predicted proteins | sample YNPCB0031_FD_194404 | JGI IMG/M metagenome (GOLD analysis project Ga0272445, IMG submission 194404) | Hot spring sediment microbial communities from Yellowstone National Park, WY, United States - YNP-CB-003-1 | ecosystem: Environmental > Aquatic > Thermal springs > Hot (42-90C) > Sediment... | reverse complement strand
TGGAGATAGAGTTCCTAGGCAACTTAGACCAATTGATGAGGTATGAGGAGGAAGCAATATACTCCGCTGTAAAAGAGGTTTCAAAGCTCGATGAAGACCTCGAAGTCCTAGGAGTTGATGAGGAGCATTTGAAGATGTTTAGACCACCATATAAGAGGATTACATACTCTGAGGCTATAGAGACTTTGAAGGAATTCAACTTAAAGTTTGGAGACGATTTGAAGAGTGTACATGAGAAGATGCTTGCAGAAATCTATGGTCCAGTCTTCATAACACACTACCCGAAGGAGATAAAGTTCTTCAATATGAGGGAGAATGATGAAGATCCAAGGATAGTTAACAGCGTAGACTTAATCCTACCATTATCTGGAGAAGCTGCTGGAGGGGCTGAGAGGGAATTTAGATATGAGAGGCTTATCAAGAGGTTGAGGGAATCAACAATGCTCAAAATGCTAATTGAGAGGGGAGGCTCTGAGGAGGATTTCGATTGGTACCTAGAATTCTGGAGGGAGCATGAAGGCACACTACACTCCGGCTGTGGAATAGGAGTCTCAAGGGTTGTGCAATCAATAATAGGGAGCAGTGACATAAGAGCTGCAACTGCATTTCCAATGAATAGAAATAATCTCTTCTAAATTTCCCTCATTTTTTCCCGCATAGAATTTTACATTGCACTTCTCATAATATTCCCCTTTAATTTGCTTTCATCTAACACCACATTTCCCCAGCCTACACTCATTGGACACTATTGGATGTGTGTTGTAAGTTGTCTTATCGGCTATTCCAGCTTCTATGAAAGCTCTATGTCTCTCCATACATGAATCACAGTTACCGCAATGGGCTTCGCCGGATAGGTAGCATGACCAAGTTTCGAATATCAAGTCGCCTGCAATCTCATATCCACGCTTGAGGTTCTCAGCTTTTGAAAGCCCCTCCCTCGCTGGACTCCAAATCTCAATCTTCTTCTTTCCCACGGGGAAATGTGCTACCCTAACAACTTCCTCGAATGCCCTTGCAGTATCAGGTGTATTGTCTGGGAAACGTGGCTCCCCAGTGTCGCCTCTCGGCGCTATATCATCCAACTGTGCACCATATATTACAATGCCAGCACCTATCGTCAAAGCATATGCAGAGGCAATTGACATGAAAACCACATTGCGTATTGGAACTATAACTGTCGGCATATACTCCCGCTCGACATGTACAGCTTCATCGGTCAACTGTGTACCCCTCCATATCTTCTTCATATCAGTGATGTCGACTATTATGGGTTCATGAAATCCCACCTTAACACAAAGCCTCTTCACAACATTAACCTCCTTCACACCCTTCTGTCCATAGAGGAAGGTGATAGGGTATATCTGGTAGCCCCTAAATTGCCATTGTAGTGCATAGCTGAAGCTGTCGATGCCGCCACTCAAGATGGCTACGCACTTCCTCATTTCCACCAATCCCCAAACCTCTGTTCAATGAACTTGAATATAGTTGCACCTATGAAGTTAACTATCTGTTCGCTCACTAGCAACATTGGAAATGTAAGTGTCATTGGCAAGTTAAAGAGTTGATTCAACATAAAAGACACTGATAGTGGTATTATCAAGGCAATGACTACGCCACAAATGTAGTAGTCGAGCTTCCTATATAATCTGCCAGCTAGATAGCCGAGAATCCCTGATATGAAAGACATTATTGGCATGAAGACAAGTTCCCATGCACCTACAAATGGACTGACGATGTTACCTGCAATAACGCCTATAGCATAGGCTATCGCAAGCTTCCACTTCTTAGCTATGGCAGGTCTCAGAATACCCGCAACCCTGAACTGCAAAGCTTGAAATGATATTGGTGTAAATATATAGACTAAAGTTGCATAGAGAGCTGCATAAAGTGATATTAACGCAACATCTTTAGTTGCGATCCTCATCCTCATACATTCATCTCCTGTAGAAATGATACTTACTAATACGTATTTGTAAGTATTAATACGTATATAAACATTAGCTTGGATATCTAATATGGGTATTTAGAATTTCATGATGAGTTAGAGGAGTTTGAAGGCTTCATAGTGCTTCCGCCCATTTTATACGCTGTTAGATTTTATCTGCATTATGTTTACCATGATGTAGATATGGTCTAAGGTCTCGATCCCATTGCAAAGAATGAGGTTTATGTTCATCTACATCGAAGTCATCATCAAACTTGTGAAATCTTTATTCTTAGTCTGTTTGCAAATACTTTGACAAGTCCTTTTGACATGGAATCCCTTCCAAATATAAATTCACATAACTTCATAGCTTTGTGAGTAGCTGGAGGTAGCTACAGTATTGGAAGTAAGGTTTTATAAACTTCCATGTACTCTCCAAGATTTGGGGACGGTTGTGAAGAGTAGCTTAGAGGAGAGGGTTGCTAGAATTGAAGGCATTCTTGAGCAAATGGATAAGAGATTAAACCATATTGAGAGCGAAATTAGAGATTTGAGGAGAGATCTGAGCAACAGATTTTACTGGCTTCTGGGAATCCAGATATCAATGTGGGTAACAATAATACTAGCAATAATATTCAAGTAAAATAAAAGCGTTATTAAGTAAGTTCTAGTACTTTAGTGCTAAGAGAGTGTGAAAACATTACACAAACCTTTAGCGAGGAATTTCTATGGCGAAGATGTTCTAGTGTAGGGGTGAACTATTACTTTATTAGCTTAGCTTAGTGTAAATATAAATAAATAATTTAAATGAAACTAAATCCCTGCATAAGGAAAATTGAGTATAACTTCAATCGCGAGTTTGATATGGAAGTGGGGCAGTGAAGGTAAACTGTGCATTTCATTTCAGCTATTAGATGATGGAAAAGCTGCACAAATATGTTCTGCTATCTTTAAATCGTTGAGTGTGTTTACATTTACAATGGCTCTTTCATCTTCTATAACAAGGATCTCCTCATCCAATTTTTCCTCATCTATCATTCTCCCATCTATCATGTTTATGCATAGTGGAACTAGCTTCTTCCCATTAATCTCAAATATATAGCTTACACTTAATCCGAGCCTTGTGTATATTTCAAGTGGTGCCATGACTGTTAATGCTGGCTTCCTACATTGCTCGTAATGCGTTATTATCATGTCTATGATGTCGCTTGAGATTAGGGGGAGGTCTGCACCTATCACTAAGACTACCCCTAGATTGAGCGTTTTTACAGCGTACTTTACATCTGAGCAGAACCCTTCCCCTGGCGTTTGTAGAACTTTTATGGACATTCTCCTTACGAAGGCAGCGGTTTTTGGCGTATGCTCAGTTACGGCTACAACTATATCTTCAACTTTACTAGCGCTTTTAAGGGCTTCTATAACGCGTTGGATCATTGGTTTCCCTCCAACTTTAATCATTGGTTTCTCCTCAGGGATTCCAAGCCTTAAGCCTCTACCACCAGCCATTACTAAAGCTGTTACACCCATCTATTCATCCCCACAACTGCTAAGAGGGAGCTTAATCTGGCAAGCTCGTTTCCCGCTCCAAAAACATCTCCCGTTAAACCTTTGAAATGTCTATTTGAAACTCCGACAATTATTAGAGCGGTGATTATACTTGCAATTATGGGGATTAATCCTGCTATGCCCATGAGTGGTAATGCAAAGCTTATGGTTATGAATAAGGCGGATAATAGGCGGAGATTTCGATATTTTCCGTGCATAGCGTTTATGACGTAGATGTTTAATCCCCTATGCGCGGACTTTCCAAGCCAAGCCATGAACACCATTGCGAATTTAGCTGAAGCTTCGCATACTATTAGGCTTTGAATGATTATGTGTTGTTTGAGACTTGCTATACAGAGGGCTGTTGTTGTAAATGTGATTAAGCCCAGTCCAAAACCGCCAGCTCCAGTCTGCTGGTCATGCATCACCTTAATCTTCTCTTCCGGTGAACCCATGTACATTAAGCCATCCCCAAAGTCGAGGAGGCCATCTGCATGATGCAAACCAGTTACTAGTAGGAGGAAGCCCAATGTTAGGAAGCCGACTATGAGGGGGTTGAATATGTTGAGTAGGATCCGTGCGAAGAAGCCTGCTGATAACCCTATAAATGCGCCTATTAGTGGAAATAGGAACATGGAGTTTGCCATTTCAGTTAGACAGTTTTCATCCATGCCCACTGGTATTATCGTGAGGAAAGCAAGCAAGCTTTTTATCCTCTTAAACATTAACTTCGCCTCAACATAACTAGCCTCTCATAATTCCTCTCTATCTCCTCAAGTAATACTGCCTTCGATATTAAGCCTCTAGATTTTGCCATAGCAGCTATGGAGGCTCCTCCAGCACCAACCCCCTCCTTAACAAACCCCTCCTCATATACCCTTAACCCATTGAACTTTGATCTTGCGAAGTCGAGGTCTGCAGCCATTATTGGAACATCCGCTATTTGTGAAACTATCCCCTTTAAATCAGCAGATCTATCGCTTATGAGCCAGCGGGTTGTCCCAATGGCTATGTTCTGTAAAATGGTTTGATCCAATGCTTTAACAATTGCTAAGATTGCACACATCTGCGTTCCACCAGCCATTAAGACTGGACTCCTACGTGCAGCTCCGAGGACAAGCCCTGCGAAGGCTGGCATCATTGGATCTCCAACACATGAAATTGCAGTTATCGGGTCATTTGATAGGGAGCCAAACTTTATTCCAGAATTCCTTAAGCCTTCCTCGACAACTCTAATTTTGAGTTCATGTGGATTGTAGGGCATACTGCTACTCACCTTCCCCCTAGCATCTACACCCATAGCTAGCATGACTGCAAGGGCTGTTGTTGTGCCTCCCGGGACACTTTCACCTATCACGAGGTAATCAGCTAGTTTAGACAAGTTTTCTCCAGCAATCCTCGCCCTCACTAAAATTTCTTCAGCGTCAGCCACAGCCTTTCCACTTCTGATATCTCCTCCAGATTTGCCGCCTAAATCTATGAATGGGATGTGCGGCCTTATTTTAACCCCACCACTTACGATGAGCGTCGGTACATCTGCCAACCTCAATGCTGACATCGTTATCAAGGCAGGTGTTGGTATGCCTTCAGGCGTAGTGGGAACTCCGGGGATACATTTACATGAACCTAGCAAAAGCAATTCTGCATCTGCAGCTGGAGTGTAATCTGTTAGCTCTGGATACTTTCCTGCAGCTGAGATTCCAGGGATTTTGGCAGTCTCAGTTGTTCCAATAACGTGGATGAATAGTGGTTTTTTCCCTTCAATTCTTTTTATGAAATCTTCACATTTTGATTCCTCATAAGCTAAGATTATATCATAAATTTTCTTCATCAAACTCTACCCCTCCATGGAATTTATCTTCCAATGAGAAGTCTGTGATCTCTAGGAGCCAACGTTTCCAATAATCCTCCCTCAGAATAATCTTGTAGGCATGAATTTTAATGCGCTTCTTGAATATTGGTCCATCTATGACGAGCGTGTGATATTCTCCAAACTCACCGCAGATGTCGAAGCTGCGGGTAGCACTTAGCTCTAATGCATCCTTTATGAAAGCTTTGTCGATCTTCCTACCCAACCATTCACTTCCGAAAATATCTGCTTTAGCACTTACAACAATAGCTTCGAAACCAGCGTTTATGAATTCGTTGAGGATTTGTTTACGATCGAGGCGCCAAAGTGGTTCCATGTAGAGGATTCCCACATCATTACAGACTCTGATCACCCAATCCAGGTGATCTATAATGTCAATATCGCCAAAGACTATACCATCAATTCCAATTCCCTTTAACTCTTTAGCCACCTTCTTGAACTCCTCCTCATATGTATCCCATGTGACCTCCCTTTGTATGAGGGGGATCCCAATGGCTTCTGATTGGGCGGCAATTAAATTAGAGTTTACCCCATGAGACATACACCTCTTATCCTTAGATATGAAGTTTAGGAGATAGGAAACTTCGAGCCCTTTTTGAAGTGCTTTGTAGCATGCAAGACAGCTATCTTTACCACCACTCCAAGATATTGCAACCTTTGTCATATCAGTTCACCATCATCAAATTGGGTAAGCTCCACATGTCCGGCAATATTTAGCCTCCTCCTCTAAATCTGAGTTGCAGTAAGGGCATGTTCTCTTGCCCTTCATTGGGCGGGGGACACCTATAATTGATCTGAAAATCTCATAGTAAAAGAGCTGCTCCTTATCCCGTATCACAACCTTATCGCTTTCAAAATATTTTCTCTTCTTCTCCTGAAATTCTTCATCTGAAATCCTTCGGTTGAATAGGGATGGTAGGATGGTAGTCCCTGAACCACATTCAATTGGAGTTTTAATTCTCCATACAATTTCATCTGGTAATATTCCTTCAAAGGCTTTCCTCAAAATCCATTTCCCCCACTTTCTTCCCTTTTCTTCACGAATCATGTATGATGGGTCAAGTTTGGATGCGAAATCCCTTATATGTGGATCGAGGTATGGAAGCTTTGCTTCAATGCCAAGAGCCTTGGATAGTGGTATTGAGGAAAAGTACATGTTTCTCCACAAATTTTCAAGTTCTAATTTCAATTTTTCCCCTTCCAAATTGAATAGGAAGCTGTATCCGGCAAATAGTTCATCGGATCCATCACCAGTCATAATGGCGTTTAAACCTTCCTCCTTAGCATGTTTCAATGCTATATATATGACTGCACTATTACGTATTTCCATTGGATCAAAGGACCTCATAATTTTAATAGTTGCGTAGATTGCATCGTATAGTTCATCCTCATAGAAATAGTGGATGTGATGCTTAATGCCCAGTTTTTTAGCAATTAATGAAGCGTATTCAACATCTGGTGCTGGAGCCCCACTTAAAGCAACTGTAAAGGCTTTTTGCGTAACGAATTTTGATGCCACTAATGCTAAAATGCTTGTGTCTAAGCCTCCTGAAAGTAGTAATCCCTCGCATAAATTCCTTTTAACTGCATCTTCTATCAATTTGCGTAGCTCAAGGCAAATCTTCTTTACTGTAAGCATATCATCTAATTTGTTCATATGATAATACCTCCGTACAGATTTTTGCCCTCAACCTATTAAGTAAGTGTAGTACTTCATTTTGACTTCTGACAGATATCGCACCCTTTTTCTTCAATTCTGATAATAATTTTTGTGCTTCGCCATTAGTGAAATCCCTCTGGGCTATTGGTGTATCCTCAATAATGAAGGTTGGAATTCCAGATTCAACTGCTGCGAGGGCTGCTTTTAAGTTTAACAGGTTTCCGTAGCCTATGGGCATAGATGTCACAATAATAGCATTAGCCTTACTAATAATTTTTAAGTTTTCTTTATGATTTTCTTCAGTGATTGGGGAGAATGGTGCTTCACTTACGGTTGTAATTCCAAGCAGCGTTGCCATTTCATGATCAGTATCTAGCAAATGTAAAACGCCAGTAGTCACTATGAAACCTTCTTCAAACAATGTCTTCATGAGCTGAGCCCCCGTCCCACCTCCACATATTATGTGGACGTGAAACCTCCTGTTATTTACAGATGTCTTCTCCTTCATTGGTGATATGGGGATAACGTGAAGTGTGCCGGTGATGGGATGCCTTTTTACGAATACATCAACTTGGAATACTTCCTTTATATTCTCGCTCGTCAATACCTCCTCTACTTTACCTACTGAAACTATTTTCCCTTTATTTAACAATATCAGGTAATCGCAATATCGTGCCGCTAAATTGAAATCGTGGAAAACTGCTAAAATTGCTAATCCTTCCTTCATACAAAGCTTCTTTAATATGTCCATTATTTCCAATTGATTGTTGATATCTAAATGTACTGTAGGTTCATCCAATAGTAGCACTTTCGGCTCTTGTGCTAATGCTCTTGCAATCATGACGCGTTGTCTTTCACCGCTGCTCAGCTCGTTTATACGTTTCTCAGCTAAATGCCACGTATTAGTTAATTCCATCGCCCTTCTCGCAATAGCCAAATCTCTCTCATTCTCCATTTTGAATCGGCCCATGTAGGGGTGGCGTCCCATCAAAACTGCATCTAAAACTGTGAGATCGAAGTCTATCATAATAGCGTCTTGTGGGGCAACTGCTATGTTTCTTGCAACCTCCCTACTTTTCATTTTATATATGTCCGCATTATTCAAGTACACGGTTCCAGCCTTAGGCTTCAAAACTCTACTAATAGTTCTCAGGAGCGTAGTTTTACCTGAGCCATTAGGCCCTAGTAAGCCGACAAATTCTCCACCATTTATTGAGAAGCTTACATTCTCCAGAACTTTTATAGATTCGTAGTAGCAATCAACCCCGCAAATCCTTAAAGTCACCATTCATGATCCCCTCAACTTCAGCCTCCCACTTTTCGCTAATAAGTATGTGAAGAATGGTGCACCAAGCATCGCAGTTACCATCCCCGTTGGAAGTATGATCGGCCTTAGCATTATCCTCGCAACAATATCGCATAATGTTAGGAGAGTTGCTCCAGCCAGTGCGGATGATGGGATTAGTATGCGGTGATCTGACCCAACTATCAGCCTCATCATATGCGGCACTATTAAACCTACAAAGCCTATAATGCCACTCACCGAAACTGCAGCGGCAGTCATTATTGAAGCTAATATTATCAGATTCCTTTTAACAATCTCAACATCAACGCCAAGTTGCTGCGCTTGCTCCTCTCCGAGGAGCATGATATTCAAATCCCTAGAATAAGCATAAACTGTTACTGAGCAGAAGAGGATTATTGGGGCAGTAACGTAGATGAACTCCCACCCGACTATCGGGAAACCTCCGAAGAGCCAGCTAAACACAGCGTGAGCCTCTTCTCCAGCTATTACTAGCAATATGGAGATTGCTGATGAAAAGAAGCTACTTACAGCTATGCCAGCCAACAGTAATCTCAGAATGGGAATTCCATAACTCGTTCTAGCTATAGTGTAAACTAGAAATACCGTGAGGAGTGCACATACGGATGCCATGATCGGTATAGTGTAAATTAAACTTATTGATGGAAGGCTTATGCCAAAAACTATTGCTAATGATGCGCCGAACCCCGCACCGGAGGCTACGCCTAGCACGTAGGGGTCGGCCATTGGATTCCTGAAGATACCTTGAAATACAACTCCAGCTATTGACAACGCCACACCTACTAGGACGGTTGATAGGGCTCTGGGAAGCCTAAGTTGCGTGATTACGATTTCTTCCTGCGGAGTCCAGTTACAATTGATTAAACCGCCTAAAATTGGGATTCGTCGTAATATGATTCCAAAACACTTATCTACACTTATTGGCATAGGGCCTATCATGGAGGATAAGGCAATCGAGGTAAATGAGGAAAAAAGTAGAATGAAGATTGTGGAGAACCATTTAGCAATCCGCTTAAGATACCTAGTTTCAGTGGTGCTTTTCTGACAACTTCTCATAGCCTCTTCCCACTCCTTACATGGGCTATGTGAACACATGCACCAGTCAATGCTGCTACAACCACTACTGATACTATAAGAAGCCAGAGTGGAATTGGAATCTCCAGTAGTGTAGGTGTAGGCTCCCCCATGACAGCAAAGTAGCTTCCCCCTATAATCGTTGCTTCAACGAATCTTTCCTCCTTATTCACAGCAGTGTTTAACGCTATCCACCGCTTCTCCTCTTCACTCCACCTATAAATTTTGAGGGAATCTTCCCTAACACCTACAGTCTTAAGTAAATCCTCTGAATAATGTATCCTCAAAATGGATGCAAATCCTTCAGGGACGCTGCACCTTAAATCGACATATTCTCCAATCAATCTTAAATTGGCCGGTATCGTAGGTCCAGATTTCGTTAAGATAACAGTTAGAGTGCTGTCAGTAGCAGCCTTAATAACACAGATATCAATGATCATTGGGCTGGGAATACTAAATGTTTGCATCTTCACACTCAGCTCTGCTGAAAGTATTGGGAATGTGAATACGTTTGCTTCACCAAATAATTCGGGATGTAGAATTCTAGCCAATGCCTCTAAACCATCAACGATCCGCGGTCCCGGCCTTACAAATAGGTTTTCATCAAGCATGTATACTCTTCCTTCAGCGACAGCTTTAATTACGCTCCACCCTGGACGTTTTCTAAAATCATCAAGGCTTGCATAGTGCATAGCTCCAGTAAGGCTAATGATGATATCTGGATTTCTCGCTATAACTTCTTCATCCGTAGTCTTAACATATGCTGTTTTAGCATCCCCGAAAACATTTACTCCGCCAGCTAACTCGATAATCTGATGCCCCCATGATCCGGGACCCCAAGTCCATGGTGGCGGATACCATGTTTCCATGTAAACTTTTGGTTTTACGGTAGTATTTCCAACTCTGGCTTTAATATCATCAATTCTTCTACTTAAAGCAGATACTAAAGACTCAGCTTCCTCAATTTTACCAGTTATTTTACCCACCAACTTTATGTTTTTAAATATATCATTTATTGTTTTAGGTCGAAGGGCAACTACTGTTAATCCTGCTTTTTCAAGTGCTTCTACAGCAGTAGGGTTACCTACAGAGTAGAATACTACGTCAGGGTTAAGGGCAGCGACTTCCTCTGGGTCTGGATTCCACCAATTGCTGATCTTCCGTTTTTGTATAACCTCAGGTGGATAATCGGAGTATCTGTCAACGCCGATGATTCTATTGCCTAGACCTAATGCATAGAGGGTTTCAGTACATGATGGACCTATCGATACAATTCTCTCAGAACTCCTTATAGTCACAGTTCTCCCAAGATCGTCAACTATCGTCATTTGAGTAGATGCCTTTACAATGGCTATGATTCCGGTTTCCAAGAATGTCATTAAAACTAGACTGGTAATTATGATACCTGCTGCCTTGCTCTTCCCATAAAATATAAGTTGCTTCATTGTAGGTAATTTTGCCTACACCTCTATATATGCTTAACTCTCATATTTGACAATTAGTTCATCGAATGTACATAATGATAGTCTTATGTATGTGCAGTTATAACGGGTTAACCATTAGAGGAGGAAACAAGTCTGCGATGTTTCCTATAATCACTTCAAGATAGTTGCATTTGAAGCGCGAAGTTATATGCTAATTAGTTAAGGCTTTAAAAGCAATAGCTGGAAAGATAAATTAGTGAAAAGACACCTAATCTCTGAAAACAGTAAGATTAATGTAATTATGTAAATAAGTGCTATCTTGCAGAGCAAGATGCTTGAAAGATAAGTCTTCTAATTTAGACTTTCTGGTTTACTAAATAGCATGTGTACTTTATGATATTTGGCTTAGCTTTAAGTTAAGGATACCAATATTTTTCCTTCATAGTTGGTAAGTGTCGCTTAGATGTTATTATTAAACCTCACTCCTTTGTGTCTAACTAAAGCTTTTTCGGTTCTTGCTCAACTCATCGTATATGGCTGAAAATGCAGAGCTTACTAGAGCTGATACTATATGATCCTCAAATCGTGGTAGCCTTATGGGAAGTAAATCCTTCTTCTCAATTCTTTTAATGTGTTGCATCGATAGAAGCCCTTTGAAGTTAGCTATATAGAGCGATAGGATAAGGGCTAATAGTTTGTCTGCAATGATATTATCATCAGTAGCATAATTCTCAACATTCAAATCTGGTATTGAGCCTGCAGCTGAGTGTAAGTCAAGCTCTCTAGCAGCTATCAGTATACTCCATACATTTGGATCTTTTAGAATAGTTTCAATGAGTTCCCTGGCTCTATTCTTAAAGCAGTCGACGGTAACTCCTGATATATTGTCATGTTCATACATTTTTGCCATAAGCTCTACAATTTCATTTACCGTTAGCCCTATAGCATTGTAGAGTAAGCCTTCTTGGCCGAGCCTCTTTAAGCCTTTTTCAACTAGCCTCTTGTAGACTTTTCCTGATACCCAGCTACCAATTCTGGTTGCCATGCCAGCCACGATAATATTATCTCCATGAGGTGGCTTCCCACCTACAGCTATGGCGTCAGTGACTGTTCCAGAAGATCTTAGGGGGCATCTTAGAAGAAGTTCTGAGGCTGCAAGACTCTTAGCCTCTGCCGTAACTCTCAGCAAGTCCACTAAGGCATTTGATGATAAACCGTAGTCAACAATGATCGCCACATTAATGGTTCCTCTCAATGGTTCGTGGGAGCCTTCGTAGCCAGGGCAAACTGGAGGCTCAAGCCCCATAGTTGCTATGACTGCCATCTTCCCTTCATCATCAACTTCACATATGTAATCGTCCACCGAAGCCGCTGTTAGGAAAACTATGGAGTTTCCATAGCCCATCTTACTCCTAACATAGTTGTAGAAGTGCTTTAGGTGGCTATCATCAAAGTTTTCCGGAACCCTCTTAAATAGTATGACATTGGCAACTTCTGGTTGATAGGGGAGTGTTGTCACAAAATTGTAACATTTATCTAATTCCACAATTAGGGTATCGAAACTCTTATCATAGGAGATCTTGTTAAGCAATCCCAAATTCCTTAAACCCCCAACTATCACTCTCAATATTATGAGGCATTTAACTTTATATGTTATTGCAATTAATCTAGTTAGAGCTGAAAATGTTGAGAATGATTGAGCGGGGAGTTAATTGGACTTTAAAAGCAAGAGAGTATCTGTTTAAATTGCCATACACAGCTATTCTCAAAAAGCTTACCTCTAATTTGCATTTTAACGATCCATTTGTGTCGGATATATTAAGCGTACTTTACCTAAGGGTTTCATTTTAAACTCCGGATATGAGCTTCTTATAATTACGTTTTTGAGGTATTTCTGTGTAAGTTCTTTTGTTTCCCTAAGCTCCTCAACTATTGGTCTCCTCCATGGCGCATTGGGAACGGGAATATACTCGTCTATTATCAATGGGATATCGTTGCTATAGCTGGATATGTATGCTGCAAGTTTTTCAATATCTGCTGGATCGTTAAAGCCTGGTATGAGTATAGTCTCCACGATAATGTTTATACTATACTTTAAAATTAGCTTAAAGTTATTTAGGACAGTTTCAAGATCTCTTCCAGTATACGTGAAGAATTTCATTGGATCTATACTTTTTATGCTAAGTTCAATTAGGCAATTTCTTGGGATGCACTCCATTAGCTCGCCTAACTTATAACCATTAGTTAAAATGGCAACATTTAAGTTAAGGTTGCTCAGCAACTTAATTATTTTACAGAATGCTGGATCTACTGTAGGCTCGCCACCACCTAAAACAGCCTTTTCCAATCCTAAAGAATCTTTAACATTTCTTAGAAGTTTTTCAAGGTCTTCAAGAGATAGTGTTTTAATGCCTGGTTTATCTAAACTTGTTAGTTCGTCATTAGGTAAATGATGATCCCACTTAAAGCTTCTCCTTATACAACCAATGCATCTAAAATTGCAACCAATAAATTGTATGTAAACGGATTTATCACTGTCGTAATACGTGATGTGGAAGATATTTGTCTTCATGGCTCTATTCAATAAACCGTAACTTCTCCCTATATCAGCTTTTCCATTAACTGTTCCCCTATATTACGATTGTTGAAATCAGAGTGAGAAGAGGTATTGCTATTAATGTTGCGAACAGTAAGACTGTTAGCTTCATAATTTTTATGGCTCTTGATATATGTTTTGGGGATAATTCATCTATATCATCACCCAACACATAGTAGCCTGGCTTCTCCAATTTCACATTTAGGGCGCCAGCCATAGCGGACATGCTCCATCCGGCATTCAGGCTTTCGGTTTTATGGCTATCTCTACGTAGAATTTTCCAAGAGTTTTTCCAATCTTCGCCCAGTAGCCATGCCGCTACAACCATTAGGAGTGCTGTAATGCGGGCTGGTATGTAGTTTGCTATAGTATCTAGTTTTGCTGAGAACCATCCGATGTTGATATGCTCTGGATCTTTGTAGCCGACCATAGAGTCTAGGGTGTTGATGACGCGGAAGGATATGGCTCCTGGAACTCCAAAGAGAGCGTAGTAGAAGAGTGGTGATGTTACCCCGTCAACAGTTCCTTCAGCTATAGATTCAACTGTCGCTGAGATAATCTGTTGTACATTAAGTTTTCTGGGATCGCGTCTAACAATGTATGGTAGTAGCCGTCTAGCTCCCTCAATATCCCCTTGCTCAATGGCTCTTGCTATTTGAGTGGTGTATTGCTCCATACATTTAATTGCGAATGTAGGCTTTAGTAGTAAAGAGGCTATAATGATATAGGCTATTAAACCTAGGTATCGTTGTATGAAGGAGAGCATGAGATGAGCGGGTATTGTGAAAAGAGCAATTGTGAATAAGCCCAACAGAATCCCATTCAACTTTTCAGTAAATGGACTTTCACTTTTAATTCTTGGTTTAAGGAATGCTATCACTTTACCCATCCATACTGTTGGGTGAATATTCTCTGGAGGTTCCCCAAATGCTAAGTCTATTAATAATGCTATTATCAGGATTATTGAAGATGTTACTATGAGACTTATGTTTCCTTGAAGCATGGTAACCTACCTTATGAGTTGCCTATGATACTTTTCAGAGCTTCCAACAATCTTTCATTCTCTCGTCGCGTTCTCACAGATACCCTAATATAGTATTCATCGAGACCCCTGAAGGAGCTACAATCTCGAATTAATATTCCATGCTTCAGCATTTTCTCCTTTAGTTGTGTAGATGTGAGGCCAGTCTGCCTTATATCTATGAGGATGAAGTTTGCATATGCTGGGAAAACTTTGAGGCCATGAATCTTCTTAAGTTCGTTTAGTAAGAATTCCCTTTCTTCCCTGATGAGTCTCCGTGTCTTCTCCAAATATTCCGTGTCTTGAAGGGCTACGATGGCTGCTGCTTGAGCTAGACAATTGACATTCCATGGAATCTTACCTTTGGATAGTAGGTTGATGATTTCCTCACAAGATACCCCATAACCAACTCTGAGTCCAGTTAACCCAAATGACTTAGTTAGTGATCTGAGAATGAATAGGTTTCTATAAGTTCTCACTTCGCCGACCAATGAGAAGTCTCCATCTACAAATTCTATGAAGTCTTCATCTATGAATACCAGAACTTCTTCCCTATCACCATATTCAATGATTTCAAGTAGGTCATCTTTTGAAGTCAAGGTGCTTGTGGGATTATTTGGATTGCATATAAAGATCATCTTAGTTTTTGGTCCTATTTCCCTTATAATGCTACTTGGATTTATCTTGAAGTTCTCATCTAGCTTTACGTTTTTTGGGATGCCACCAGCCTTTCTTACAGCATTTTCATATTCCCCAAATGTTGGTATTGGAATGATAGCTTCATCTCCACTCCTTATGAATACTTCACAGAATAGGTAAATGAGCTCCGTTGAACCATTGCCGACTATGATGTTTCCCGGGCTTATCCCTCCAAGATAATTTGAGATAACTTCCCTTAAGGTATTAGAATCTGGATCGGGGTAGAATGGTATCTGCCAAAGGTTTTTCTCAATAGCTTCTATAGCCTTTCTTGGTGGGCCTAAGGGGTTAACATTTGCACTGAAATCCAAAATACTCCCGTATTGGGGATAGTATTTCCAAACTTCACCTCCATGTATGCATGGCTTCAACCCTTTTATTTCATCTCGAGCCAACTTCATGATTGAATCCGGCTTCATATCCACATTTCACACTCCAAATTCTACTGGTTTCCCCATTAAATTAAGTAATATTGGCATAACGTGTTTACCATATATGTTTCCAAGTCCACCCTTATATGCAGCTCTCTCACTATAATGCGTAACTCCATCTCTAACAATATCTGGGCTCGTTATGGTGATAGGCGTAGGGTCGGCGGTATGCTTCTTAAGTTTTAGTGAAGTTGCATGGTCTGCAAGAAGTGCTATGCATGTTTCCTCTAAATCAATGTTCTCTAAGATTGTGCCAATCATGGTGTCGATCTTTTTTATGATTAAGATTTTCCCGGCGAGGTCTCCATCATGACTTGCTTCATCAGGACCTTCAACGTGTATTAGGACTAGGTCGTGGTCTTTAATGGCTTTTAAAGCAGCATTTGCCTTAGCCGTAGTATCAGTATCAACTTCTCCCGTTGCCCCGGAAACACTAATGATGTCCATGCCGCTAAGTTTGCAAATACCCTTAATTAAGCTTACTGCTGCTACGCATGCTCCTCTAAGCCCATATTTTTTATGGAGAGGGCTGAGACTTGGCTTCCTACCTCCACCCCATGGAATTAGAACGTTGGCTGGCGGCTGCCCCCTAAACCTTCGTTCTCGATTGATGGGATGATCTTTAAGGATACTATGCGAAACTCTAATGAACTCGTTAAGAATGTCTGCAGTTCTCTTAGCTTCAGGTGAGCAATCTAATGGTTTAATGGAGTTTACTCGAGTATTAAGCTTAGGCTTGCATGCAGACACATTTGTGGAGAGATTTTCACCCCTAAGAACTAAAACTCCCTTAAATCCCAATGTCTGCTTAAATATTACCTCAATATCCGTAGCCGACTTTAACTTTAAATCTTGAATTTGAGTTGCAAGTTCAGTTGCATCCTCACGGATTCTACCGGCTTTCTCATCAACTATAACAAAATCTTCGTTTACAGTGGCGAAATCGCATCTAAAAGCTATATCCTCATTCCTCAGCTCAATTCCAGCGCCGATGGCTTCGAAGCCCCCTCTCCCAGTGTAAACTTTATATGGGTCTTGACCCAGTATTGCTAGGGTTGCTACATCACTTTCAGGTGCAATTCCCGGAGATATCGCATATAACAATCCTGAAGTTCCCAGAGAGGCTATACGATTCATATTTTTCGGTTCAGCAGCCTCTAGTGGAGTTAAATAGTTAAGTTCTTTCAATTGTCTGTCAGCCATCCCATCACCAATTATAATAATGGCCTTCACATCATCACCGGGCAGTAAATTTTCAATTATGGAACTTTAAATTTTCATTATAAATAAAGTTTTGTACTTGGGTATTATTCGATGGAGGGGTATTATGTGGTATTATAATTTCCTTGAGGATTAAAAGCGCTAATATTCAATTGTTAAGCACATAAAAATTCAATTTTTATTAATATTAATTTTATGATCTCTTAATGCTCGTGTGTACATGTTTGATGATACACCAGCAATTAGCCCTCCAATGGCATCGTTAGTGATTGGTCCAAGCTTCTTCAAAATTCCGGGTTTGGCTTGATCAAATCTTACGAACTCGAAGATACCTTTTACTCCAGCTATGTAGCATGCTATAGCCATCCCCATTATTTCATCAGCTACTAAGCCAGGACCTCCCATAATATCCTTTGTTAAACCGGGAATTAGGCCTGCATTTGCATCTTCTTCTGCACGGAAACATGCAACGATCATACATGAAACATTAACATCTGATAAGGCATTCATGAATTCCTCCTTCAAGATCTTAGCAGCTTTTTCCCTAGTTTCCACGCCGGGATGAGGGACGAATAGCTCCAACGCTGTTTCTATGAGATCTTTCAGCGAGATCCCCCTTTCTTCGAGATATTTCAGCAACGACAATTTGAAACCTCCAATTTAAAATTAACTTAGCATTTTTACTATTTAACCTTAAGCTTAGGTATGAGGCGTGGAAAATAGTCCTTTCCATTTTATCTGACTTTATGGGGCATGATAGTGTATCATAATTATTGCTCTCTACAACTACTGTTACGAATAACTTTGCATTTGGGGTTGAATTCATAGTGTGCCGGGGTTACTGAACGGATTCAACCTGAAGCTTTTCATATTATGCTACTCCACATATTAGGTAGCTTGAAATTACTGTTGATATTAGGAATGTTATAGAGGCACTTGTCTCCATTAGTGAACTTAAGTCTAATCTTCCAGCTCTAATTTCCATGAAAATTGTTAATCGAAGTTTAACTCATCTTAGAAGCGTAAGCCATATGGTATGGCCATCATCAAGGAGGAGACCGTTAAATCGACTGTTGTACCCGTATTTAACCCTTTACTCCTCAACTTATCGTCGAATTTTAAGAAAGCCTTTCTGCTTTCCAATATGTTTATGCTAATCACAATTCTATCTGTACTGAACGCTCTTAAGGATCATTAAATGATCCTTAATTATTGTTGTGGTGATGTCAGATAACTTAATATGAACTTCATCGAACTCACATTGAAAATTATGTTAAAATATTTTTCCTAATAAAGTTTATAAGAGGTTTTCACTAAGAATAGAGGGAGAAATTGTTTATTGTGCTGCCTAAGAAGATTGAGAAGAGACTTAAGGAGGAATCTGAGAAAAGTGGAGTCTCGGAAGAAGAGCTAGTACTGGAAGTCCTATCAAAAGCTCTTAACGAACCCCTTGATGCTGAGACGAAGGTTGAAATTCATTTAAAACTATCAGAGAAATACATGAAAGATGCAGAGGAACTTCTAACCAAAAAGGATTACATTCAAGCATCTGAGAAGGCTTGGGGTGCTGCTGCTCAGATCGTCAAAGCCTTAGCTGCAAAGGAAGGGAGAGAGCTTAGGGGTCACGCTAGTCTTTGGCAGTTTGTCGATGAAATTGCTGAAAAGCTTCAAGACATTGAACTTAGACGCTTGTGGAGTAGAGCTAACTCACTTCATCAAAATTTCTATGAAAATTGGATGCCTTCAAGGGATGTCATATATGCTATAGAGGATGTTAAGAAGTTTATTGAGAGAATAAGGAAGCTCCTCTAACTTCCTCATGTCTTGAAAAGATCAAGTGCCTCCTTTTCATAGTGCTTCCACCCATTTTATACGCTGTTAAATTTTATCTGCATTATGTTTATCATGACGTAAGCATCGTCTAAGGTCTCGATCCCATTGTAAAGAATTGAGTTTTATGTTCATCTACATCGAAAATTACTATTGAATCTGTGAAACTTTATTCCCAGTCTGTTGGCAAATACTTTGACAGGTCCTCTTAATATAGAATCTCTCCCTTCCAAATATAAATTCACATAACTTCATAGCTTTGTGAGCGGCTGGAGGTAACTACAGTATTGGAAGTAAGGCTTTATAAACTTCTACGTACTCTCCAAGATTTAGGGACTGTTGTGAAAAGTAGCTTAGAGGAGAGAGTAGCTAGAATTGAAGGCATTCTTGAGCAAATGGATAAGAGATTAAACCATATGGAAAGCGAAATTAGAGATTTGAGGAAAGATCTGAGCAACAGATTTTACTGGCTTCTGGGAATCCAGATATCAATGTGGGTAACAATAATACTAGCAATAATATTCAAGTAAAATAAAAGCGTGATTATGTGAGTTTTAAGTACTCTAGTGCTGAAAAAATGTGAAACATTACACAAACCTTTAGGTGAGGAATTTCTATAGCAAAGATATTCTACTGTAGGAGTAATGATATACTTTTATTAGCTTAAGATGAATATAAATGAATAATTTCAAATGAAGCCTAAATCCCTGCGTAAGGAAAATTTACGTATAACTTCAATTGCAAATTTGATATGGAATTGGGGTAATGAAGGTAAACTGTGCTTTTCGCCTCAGTTATCAGATGATAATAGAAAACCTTACAAATCCATTTATTGAAATCATCTCACTGTAGTTTTAATTTAAATTAAACCACATAAATATGGAGTTTTCACGTTACATCCTCTTTCGATCATTCATTCTAACACAGTTTAACAGACCTCAAAGTTAAGTCTTCTTCCCGCTAGTTAATGCTGGGAGGTATTTGAGAAGCAATAATAGTCCACTAATAGCTGTTGCTGCAATGGTAAGCCCCTTTGTAAGAGCATCAGCCCTCTGCTTCTCCAAAAGTTCTCTAAGCCTATCCGCTTCCTGCTGAGTTAATGTTCCTTCCCTCAATTTTGAGAGGAGCTTCCACTTCTCAACTTCTTGGGGTTCACTTGAGGAGGGGGAGAATTTCCCATATAACTCCATGATCTGGTCAAAGTGTAAATAAACAAGGAAAGATACTACTTCCTCAACCCTCCCCAGCCTTTCGCTAATTTTTACAATCACTCCTTCAACACCTCTCAATCTCTCGTCAATTTTTGCAGTTGTTCCTTCAATGTTCCTTAACCTTTCGTCAATTTTCACGGTCACCCCCTCAACGCTCTTCAACCTTTCGTCAATTCTCGCAGTCCATTTCCCAATATCAGTCTATCTCGTTGCAGCCGGCGTTGGAACTGTTAGGATTGTTGATTGTGAAAATGTGGAGCTGAGCAACCTAAACCGTCAACTCCTACATTGGGATAGGGATATTGGGAGGAGGAAGGTTGAATCTGCACGTGAAAAACTCCGAGAGATAAATCCAACTGTGAATGTTGAAGTATATGATGAGGTAATAACTGACGATAACGCTT
>Ga0272445_1001258_pt1 | contig 20244 bp, 14 predicted proteins | sample YNPCB0031_FD_194404 | JGI IMG/M metagenome (GOLD analysis project Ga0272445, IMG submission 194404) | Hot spring sediment microbial communities from Yellowstone National Park, WY, United States - YNP-CB-003-1 | ecosystem: Environmental > Aquatic > Thermal springs > Hot (42-90C) > Sediment... | reverse complement strand
GGCACCCCGGCCCGGGTGAGGCCCTGGACGATCTCCGCCACCTCCTCCCCGCCCTCCAGCTTCACGGCATCGGCCCCGCCCTCCTTGATGAGCCTCTCCGCCGCCAAGAGGGCCCGGTCTAAGGTGGCGTAGCTGAGATAGGGAAGGTCGGCCACCAGGAAGGTGTTCGGGGCGCCCCGGCGGGCCGCCTTGGTGTGGTGGAGCATCTCCTCCAGGGTCACGGGCACCGTGGAGGGGTAGCCCAGAACCACCATGCCCAAAGAGTCCCCCACCAGGATGGCGTCCACCCCGGCGGCCTCGCATAGGCGGGCGGTGGGGTAATCGTAGGCGGTGAGGTAGACGAGCCGCTTGCCCTTAGCCTCCCGGAAGTCCTTCACCGTGCGCACGGGAAAAGGCTATCATGAGGGGGCGTGGCCGTGTACGAGGACCTGACCCTGAGGCCCAAGACCCTGGACGAGTACATCGGCCAGGAGCGCCTGAAGAAGAAGCTCAAGGTCTACCTGGAGGCCGCCAAGGCCAGGAAGGAGCCCTTGGAGCACCTCCTCCTCTTCGGGCCGCCGGGCCTGGGCAAGACCACCCTGGCCCACGTGATCGCCTACGAGCTTGGGGTCAACATCCGCACCACTTCGGGCCCGGCCATAGAGAAGCCCGGGGACCTGGCCGCCATCCTGGCCAACTCCCTGGAGGAGGGGGACATCCTCTTCATTGACGAGATCCACCGCCTAAGCCGCCAGGCGGAGGAGCACCTCTACCCGGCCATGGAGGACTTCGTCATGGACATCGTCATCGGCCAGGGCCCCGCCGCCAGGACGGTGCGCCTGGAGCTTCCCCGCTTCACCCTGATCGGGGCCACCACCCGCCCGGGCCTCATCACCGCGCCCCTCCGTAGCCGCTTCGGCATCGTGGAGCACCTGGAGTACTACACCCTGGAGGAGCTCATGGAAGGGGTGAAGCGGGACGCCAGGCTCCTGGGGGTGGGCATCACCGAGGAGGCCGCCCGGGAGATCGCCAAGCGGAGCCGGGGGACCATGCGCGTCGCCAAGAGGCTCTTCCGCCGGGTGCGGGACTTCGCCCAGGTGGCGGGGGAGGAGGTGATCACCGGGGAGAGGGCTAAGGAAGCCCTAAACGCCCTAGGCCTGGACGAGCTGGGGCTGGAGAAGCGGGACCGGGAGATCCTCGAGGTCCTGATCGGCCGCTTCGGCGGGGGGCCGGTGGGCCTGGGGACCCTGGCCACCGCCCTCTCCGAGGACCCGGGCACCCTGGAGGAGGTCCACGAGCCTTACCTCATCCAGCAGGGCCTCATCAAGCGCACGCCCCGGGGGAGGGTGGCCACGGAAAGGGCCTACCGCCACCTGGGCTACCCGCCTCCCGTGGAACCCCTCCTATGATCCGCGCCAGCCTGGCGGAGCTGGACCTGGGCGAGCTTCTGAAGGCCCTGAGCGTGGGGCGGAAGAGCGCCGTGGTGAGCTTCCAGGGGCGGATCTACGGCCGGGTCCACCTCTATGGGGGCCGGATCCTCTACGCCCGCACCGAGCCCGGCCCCCACCTGGGGGAGTACCTGGTGCGCCTGGGCCACCTCACCCTGGAGGAGGTCCAGACCCTGGTGGAGCGCCAGGGCCGGGAAAACCCCGGGACCCCTCTGGGGGCCCTGGCCCTGGAACTGGGCCTCATCGGGGAGGAGGAGCTTCTTGAGGCGCTAAAGGCCCAGGTCCTCGAGGCCCTGGCCACCCTGCTGGGGGAAAAGGAGGGGGAGGTTCTGGCCGAGCCCCTGGACGAGGGGAGCCAGGTGGCCCTTCCCCAGACCCTGGACACGGACTGGGCCCTGATGGAGGCCGCCCGTCTTCTGGACGAGTGGCGGCGGGGCCAGGTGGACCCCGACGAGGTCCTCCACCTGGCGGAAGACCCCACCCGCCACCCCCTTTCCCCGGAGGCCTGGGCGGTGCTGGAGCTGCTGGACGGGGTCCGGCGGGCCAGGAGCGTGGCCCTCCTCTCCGGCCTTCCCGAAGAGGGGGTCTACCACCTCCTCCACGAGCTGAAAAGCCGGGGCCTGGTCCGCCCCTCCACCCTCCTGGCCGAGGACCCCCTGGTAGTGGTCCTGGCGGAAAGCGGCGTGGTCAGGCGGCTTCTCCTCTACCTTCTGGAGGCCCACCGCTTCCGGGTCCTTCTGGCCAAGGACCAGGAGGGCCTCCTCCGGCTCCTGAAGGAGAGGCCCAAGGGGGTCATCCTCCAGGGGGAAAGGGCCCTGGAGGCGGCCAGGAGGGTGCGGGCCACCCTCGAGGGGAGACTGGCCTCCATTTACCTGGTGAGCGACACCCCGCCCGGCCTCCTCGCCAGGCCCCTTCGGCTCCTCCACCTGCCCAAGCCCCTCAGGGCCCAGGAGGTGCTTAAGGCTCTGGAGCCCTTGCGGCAAGGGGCCCGCTAGGCTTTTCTGGCTTCCCGTTTCCTTCGGCCCACCAGCCCTGGTAAGCGCCCCAGGTGCCTTTGGCCGGGGCCCCCATGCTGGCGCAAGCTAAGTGGCCACCCATCGCTTTTTCAACACAGAAAGCCTTTCCTTGGGCTCCTACGCCCTTTTGGGGCCCCCACCGCGGCTTTTGCCGCGGTGGGGCACTTAGTTGGGCCGCCTCCCCTCCCTGAGGAGGGCCTCCGCCCGCTCCTTGTAGGCCAGAAGGGCCTGGTGCCACTCGTCGGCGGGGTGGACGTGGGGCAGAACCGCCTCGGCCCGGGCCAGGATCTCCTCGGGGGAGCGGTAGCCCAGCTGGGCCAGGGTGTCCACCACCATCTCCTGGGCCCCCACCCACTCCCGGCTTCCCTCCTCGGCCCGCTCCGCCGCCTGGCGGTAGTGGGCCAAAGCCTCCTCCAGGTGCATGAGGTCGTAGGCGATGTGGCCCAGGATCAGCTCCCCCGAGGCCTCGGCCCCCAGGGCCATGGCCTCCTTTGCGGCCTCCTCCGCCTCCTGGTAGCGCCCCTGGCGGTAGAGGGCCTCCGCCAGGTCGGCCCAGACCTGGGCCCGGTAGGGGTAGGCCTCCTCCCGCAGGGCCTCCCTCAGATACCCCTCGGCCTCCAGGTAGGCCCCCTGGTCCAGGGCCGCCACCCCCATCTCGTGGAGGACGTAGGGCCTCTCCCCCGCCTCGGCCCGCCGCAGGGCCTCCTCGTAGGCCTCCATGGCCTCCTGGTACCGCCCGAGCTGCGAGAGGGCCTGGGCCGCCACCAGGGGGGTACCGTAGGCCTTGTGGCCGCTTGCCTCCTCCTCTTCCAGGGCCCTTCTGGCCTCCTCCAAGGCCCGGTTGGGGTTGCCCAGGAGGAGGTGGGCCCGGGCCAGGAGGTAGTGGCGGGTGGCGGCGTCCTCTGCCCCTTCCCCCTCCCCCACCACGGCCTTGGCCTCCTCCAGGGCCATGAGGGCCCTCTCCCCTTCCCCGGCCTCCAGCCACATGGCGGCGGCGTCCAGAAGGAGCCAGTAGCGCTCCAGGCCCAAAGCCAGCTCCGCCCCCCGCTCGTAGGCCAAAGCGGCCTCCCGGTGCCGCCCAAGCCGCTCCAGGGCCCGCCCCTTGAGCCCCTCGGCCCGCCAGGCCAAAAAGGCGGGAAGCCCCGGCCTAAGGGTGTTCAGGACTTCCTCAAACCGCCCCAGGTAAAAGAGGGCCTGGGCCTGGTGGTACCGGGCCCGGGGGTCCTCCGTGGGCAGGAAGAGGGGGAGGACCTCCCGCTCGGAGCGCCCCTCGAGGGCCAGAAGCTCTCCCAATAGGGCCCGGTAGAGGGGGCTATACTCCAGCTCCCCCAGCTCATAGGCCTCCTCCAGGGCCCGGTGGGCCTTCTCCAGGCCCTCCTCCCCGTAGAGGCTGTGGACCTCGGCCAAAAGGAGGAGGGCTTCCTTGGCCTCTTCCCTCCGGCCGAAGAGGGCCTTGCGGGTGAGGCGCTCAATGGCGGTGTCGTAGTCCCCCTGGTGCAGGGCCTCGAGGACCCCCCTCATCGCCGCTAAAGGATACCACGGCCCTCAGTCCTCTCACCGCTCAGGCGCTACCATAGGAGCTTAGGAGGTAGATGTTGCCGCAGCGAATCAACCCCTTCACCCTAATCTTTCTGCTCCTTCTGGGCTATCTGGCCTACACCAGCCTGACCGGCCCCCCGGCCCCCACCCTGGCCTACACCGAGTTCCGGGAGCTGGTGCGCCAGGGCAAGGTGGCCGAGGTGACCCTGGAGGAGACCCGGATCCTGGGGCTTTTAAAAGCGCCCGAGCGCTTCCCCACCCCCCAAGGGGAAAGGGTGGCCCGGCGCTTCCAGGTCCCCCTGCCCCCCGTGGCGGTCCAGGACCCCGAGCTTCTGCGCTTCCTGGAGCAAAACGGCGTAAGGGTGGTCACCAGGGCCCCCTCCCTCTGGCCCCAGGTCCTCCTCTACGTGGGCCCCACCCTCCTCCTCATCGCCTTCTTCTGGTTCTTCTTCATGCGGGCCCAGGGCGGGGCGGGCCAGGTGATGCAGTTCGGCCAGAGCCGGGCCCGGCTCTACGGCAAGGAGAAGCGGGTTAACACCACCTTCAAGGACGTGGCCGGCCACGAGGAGGCCAAAAGGGAGCTCATGGAGGTGGTGGACTTCCTCAAAAACCCCAAGAAGTACCTGGAGCTGGGGGCGGAGATCCCCAAAGGGGTCCTCCTGGTGGGCCCCCCGGGCACGGGCAAGACCCTATTGGCCCGGGCCGTGGCCGGGGAGGCCGGGGTCCCCTTCTTCTCCGTCTCCGCCAGCGAGTTCATGGAGATGTTCGTGGGCGTGGGGGCCAGCCGGGTGCGGAGCCTCTTTGAGGACGCCCGCAAAAACGCCCCCAGCATCATCTTCATAGACGAGCTGGACTCCATCGGCAGAAAGCGGGGGGCGGGGATCGGGGGCGGCCACGACGAGCGGGAGCAGACCCTGAACCAGATCCTCTCGGAGATGGACGGCTTTGAGAAGGACACCTCGGTCATCGTCCTGGCGGCCACCAACCGCCCCGACATCCTGGACCCCGCCCTTCTGCGCCCGGGCCGCTTTGACCGCCAGGTGGTGGTGGGTCTGCCCTCGCTGGAGGAGCGCAAGGAGATCCTCCTGGTGCACCTGCGGGGCAAGCCCGTGGCCGAGGACGTGGACGCCCTGGAGCTGGCCCACCTCACCCCCGGCTTCTCCGGAGCGGACCTCAAGAACCTGGTCAACGAGGCCGCCCTGATGGCGGCCCGGAGCGGGGAACGAAGGATCCGCAAGGAGCATTTCCTCAAGGCCCTGGACAAGATCGTCCTGGGCTTGGAGCGGCCCACCTTAAAGCTCTCCGAGGAGGAAAAGCGGGCCGTGGCCTACCACGAGGCGGGGCACGCCGTCGTGGGGGAGGTTCTCCCCCACGCCGACAAAACCGAAAAGGTCTCCATCGTCCCCCGGGGGATGGCCCTGGGAGCCCGCTGGAGCAAGCCCGAGGAAAGGGTCCTGGTCTCCCGGGAGCACCTGATGGACGAGCTTTCCGTCCTCATGGCGGGCCGGGCCGCCGAGGAGCTCTTCACCGGCACCGTGACCACCGGGGCCCAGGACGACTTCAAGCGGGCCACGGGGCTCGCTAAGCGCATGGTCCTGGACTGGGGCATGGGGGAGCACTTCCGGAACATCGCCTGGGGCTCGGACGCGGGGCCCATCTTCCTGGGGGAGGAGATCGCCAAGAAGAAGGACCACTCCGAGGAAACCGCCCGCCTCATTGACCAGGACATCCGGGCCATCCTGGACGAGGCCTACGCCAGGGCCCGCCAGGTCCTCCTGGAACACGCCGAGGCCATGCACAGGATCGCCGAGGAGCTTCTAAGAGAGGAGACCATCCCCGGGGAGAGGGTCCGGGCCATCCTGAAGGAAACCGCCCCCGTCCAGAAGAGCCAGGAGGGCTAATACCACCCCATGCTGGCTTGCGCCAGCATGGGGGCCCCGGCAAAAGGTTCCTGGCCGTGGCTTTCGCCGCGGGTGGGGTACTTAGCAAAGCCCAGGGAGGGCCTCCCTGGCCTCCCCAAGCTCCGCCTGGGCCCGCCCCTCGTCCCAGCCCAGGAGGGGAGCCATGATCTCCACCACCCGGGGCAGGGCCGAAAGGGCCTTCTCCCGGTCCAGCAGGGCGAGGCCCAGCCTCCGGGCCAGCACGTCCATGGGCTTAGTGGCAAGCTCCTGGCGCACGGCCCACACCACCTCCCCCTCCAGGTAGGGGAGGCCGGGAAGGAGGGGCCTCTCCCCCAAGGCCAGCACCTCCCCCGCCAGGGTGCCGTAGGTCTCGTAAAGGTGCCGGGCCACCGCCTCGGGGAGGTCCAAAAGGGGCCTCTCCCCCGCCCCTAAGAGGGGGGTGGTGTGGGAGGTGGAGGGAGGAAGGGAAAGGCCCAGGTCCTTGGCGATCCTTTCCACCAGGTCCAGGGCCATGAGGCGGAAGGTGGTCCACTTCCCCCCCACCAGGGTGTAGAGGCCCCAAAGCTCCTCTATGTGGTGGTCCCGCACCAATAGCCGGGTCTCCCCCTTCCCCACCAGGGGCCTCAGGCCCGACCAGGAGGCCCGGACCCGGCCCGAGAGGTCCCCCAGGTAGGGGCGGATCTCCTCCAGGAGGTAGGCCACCTCCTCCTCCCGGGGAAGGGGGCAGAAGGCGGGCTCGGCGGGGAGGTCGGTGGTGCCCAGGAGGGCCATGCCCCTATAAGGCAGGAGGAAGAGGACCCGCCCGTCCCGGGTCCTGGGGATGAGGAGGCCCGCCTTCAGGGGGTAGTCCAGGACCAGGTGGACCCCGCTGGAGGGGGTGAGGAGGGGGGGAAGGTCCGGGTCCAGAAGGCGGCGCACCCCATCGGCCAGGGGGCCGGTGGCGTTCACCACCGCCTTGGCAAAGACCTCCACCTCCTTTCCCGTGAGGCGGTCCTGCACCACCGCTCCCCGAACCCGCCCCCCTTCCCAAAGGAGGGCCTTGGCCTCGGCGTAATTGAGGGCCACCGCCCCCCGCTCCAGAGCCGAGAGGACCAGGGCCAGGTTCAGGCGGTGGTCGGCGAACTGGCCGTCCTGGTAGGCCACGGCCCCCAGAGTGGGGGGGAGGTCGGGGAAGAGGTCCCGCACCGCCTTTGGGGGGAGGTAGCGGCTTTGGCCCAGGCGCCTCTTGCCCGAAAGGAGGTCGTAGAGCTTGAGGCCCGCCCAGTAGTAGGGGATCTCCAGGGGGCGGAAGAGGGGGGTGAGGAGGGTGAGGGGCCGGGCCAGGTGGGGGGCCAGCTCCAGGACCACCTTCCTTTCCCCCAGGGCCTCCCGGACCAGCCGGAGCTGGCGGGCGTCCAGCCGCTTCACCGCCAGCTCCAAGTAGCGCACCCCCCCGTGGAGGAGCTTGGTGCTCCTAGAGCTGGTCCCTGAGGCGAAGTCCCGGGCCTCCACCAAAGCGGCCTTCAGGCCCCTCAAGGTGGCCTCCCACAGAACCCCGGCCCCCGTGGCCCCCCCGCCCAGGATCAGGAGGTCAAAGGGCTCCTTGAGCCTTGCCCAGAGGGCTTCCCGGTCCATCATGTCTCCCTGGCGAAGCCCAAAGCCCGCTCCACCGCCCGTTGCCAGCCCCGCCTGAGGGCCTGGCGGCGGTCCTCGGGCATTTTGGGCAGGAAGCGGGCCTCCAGGCTCCAGGCCCTTCTCACCCCCTCCGGGTCCAAGGCCCCCGCCCCCACCCCGGCCATGAGGGCCGCCCCCAAGGCCGTGGTCTCCGTCACCCGGGGCCGGGCCACCGCCCTCCCCAGGAGGTCCGCCTGGATCTGGAGGAAGAGGTCGTTTTCCGCCATGCCCCCGTCCACCCTAAGCTCCTCGAGGGGAAGCCCCGCCTCCTCGGCCATGGCCTCGGCCACGTCGGCCACCAGGAAGGCCACCCCCTCCAAGGCCGCCCGGGCCAGGTGGGCCCTGGTGGTCCCCCGGGTGAGGCCCAGGATGGCCCCCCGGGCGTAGGGGTCCCAGTAGGGGGCCCCGAGGCCGGTGAAGGCGGGGACCAGGTAGACCCCGCCCGTGTCCTCCACGCTCCGGGCCAGGGCCTCCACCTCGCGGCTTTCGGCGATGAGGCCCACCTCCTTCAGCCAGCCCACGGCCGCCCCGGCCACGAAGACGCTCCCCTCCAGGGCGTAGGTGGCCTTCCCGCCCAGGCTCCAGGCCACGGTGGTGAGGAGGCCCTTCCGGGAAGGGATGGCCCGCTCCCCGGTGTTCAGAAGCAGAAAGGCCCCGGTGCCGTAGGTGCACTTCCCCTCCCCCGCCAAGAGGGCCGCCTGGCCGAAGAGGGCCGCCTGCTGGTCCCCGAGAACCCCGCGGATGGGGATGGAGGCCCCGAAAAGCTCCGGCAGGGTCTCGCCAAAGTCCCCGTCCGAAGGGCGCACCTCGGGAAGCATGGCCCGGGGAACCTTTAGGAGGTCCAGAAGCTCCCCGTCCCACTCCAGGCGGTCCAGGCGGAAGAGGAGGGTGCGGCTGGCGTTCGTGGGGTCGGTGGCGTGGACCTTTCCCCCGGTCAGGTTCCAGATGAGCCAGGTGTCCACGGTGCCGAAGAGGGCCTCGCCCCGCTCGGCCTTCTCCCGAAGCCCGGGGACGTTTTCCAAAAGCCACAGGAGCTTCGTCCCCGAGAAATAGGGGTCCAGGAGGAGGCCGGTCCGTTCCCGGAAGAGGGGCTCGAGGCCCTTCTCCTTAAAGGCCTCGCACAAGGGGGCCGTGCGCCGGTCCTGCCAGACGATGGCGTTGTGGAGGGGCCTCCCCGTGGCCCTGTCCCAGACCAAAGTGGTCTCCCGCTGGTTGGTAAGGCCCAGGGCCAAAACCTCCTCCGCCCCCACCCCCGCCGCCTTCAGGGCCTCCTGGGCGGCGAGAAGTTGGCTTTCCCAGATCTCCCAGGGGTCGTGCTCCACCAGGCCCGGCCTGGGGTAGAGCTGCCGGAAAGCCCGCCGCCCCACCGCCACCACCTCGCCCTGGAGGGTGAAGAGGATGGCCCGGCTCGAGGTGGTGCCCTGGTCTAAGGCCAAAAGGTACCTCATAGCGCCTCCCGCAAAAGCCTCGCCGTTTCCTCCGGCAAGGCGTCCACCACAAAGGTCCCCGCCCCTAACTCCGTGCCTGCGAGAAACTTCAGCTTATCCCGGGTCCGCCTGGGTGGGTAGAACTCCACGTGGAAGTGGAAGGTGCCCTCCTCCCCCAAGGGGGCGGCGTGGAAGACCATCACGTAGGGGAAAGGCTCCCCGTAAAGGGCGTCGTACCGGGCCACCACCCGGCCCAAAAGCCGGGCGAAGGCGGCCATCTCCCCTTCCGAGAAGGTCCAGGGGCCGGGGTGGCGCTCCCTTGGGGCCACCCAGACCTCAAAGGGGTAGCGGGCGAAGGGGGGCACAAAGGCCAGAAAGCCCTCCTCCTGGTCCACGGCGTAAGGGTCCAGGTGGGGGAAGAGGTCCAGGAGGACCGCCCCTTCCCGGAAGGCCTGGCTTTCCCGCTCCAGGACCGGGGGCACGAAGGGGTAGGCGTAGATCTGCCCGTGGGGGTGGTGGAGGGTGACCCCCACCGCCTCCCCGCGGTTCTCAAAGGGCATGACAAAGCGCACCCCCTCCATGGCGTAGAGGGCCTGGTACCGCTCCCGCCAGACCCAGGCCAGAAGAAGCCGCTCCTCCTGGGAAAGGGCGGCCAGGCTCCCGGTGTGGGCCATGGTGTAGACCACCACCTCGCACCGCCCCAGGGCCTCCCCCACGGCCACGGGAAGCCCCTCGGGGGGCGGGGGCGGGCCCGGCACCAGGGAGGGGAAGCGGTTCTCAAAGACGGCCACCTGGAACTCGAGGAAGGGGATCTCCGTAGGGAAGCTCCCCTCCCGGCTCGGGCAGAGGGGGCAGTGCTCCTTGGGGGGCAAAAAGGTCCGCTCCTGCCGATGGGCGGCGTAGACCACCCACTCCCGCCGCAGGGGGTGGTAGCGGAGGTGGGGGGCGGGCCCGAAGGCCTCCAAGGGCTCAGGGAGGGCCTCGGCCGTGAGGGGCGAGAGGCTATAGAGGATCAGCTCCCGCCCATCGGCCTTGCGGTGGTGGCGTTTATAAAACGCAGGCATAGTCCAAAACCTCCTCCCCCACCTGAAGCCGGTAGGGGCTCAGGCGGCGCACGGGCACCTCCTGGGAAAGAAAGGCGAGAAGCCGGGCCCGCTCCTCGGGCAGAAGCCAGGAAGGCGGGTCTGAGGTGGCCTTGAACCCGGTGAGGTGGGCCAGGCCCTCCTGCAGGCGCATCTCCTCCGGGCGGAGGAGGTTGAAGCGGGTGCGGAAGTAGGCCACGTCCGGGTCCACGTGGGCATTTTCCGAAAGCCAGAGGCGGTGGAGGCTTGCGCGGAGGGCGTTCCTGAGCCCCGGCCCCGTGGGGTCGGCAAGAAAGTGGGAGCGGTCCTCGTTGTCCCAGTAGGGGGCCACGTCGGGCCCCACCCTGAGGCCGTCGGCCAGGCCCAAAGAGGCCAGGACCGGGGCCCCGCAGAAAAGGAGGTAGGCCCCTTCCGCCGCCTGGCGGAGCCGCCCCAGGGCCTCCCGGTACCGCCTTTCCCCTTCGGCCCCGGGGAGGGCGGCGGCGTAGAGGAAGTCCAGCTTGAGGTAGTCGTACCCCCAGCCCATGGCCTTCCGCAAAAGCTCCACGACAAACTCCACCACCTCTTCCTTACCGGCGTCCAGAGCCAAAAGGGGCTTCCCCCAGTTGAAGCCGGCGGGGACGGGCCTCCCTTCCTGGTCCCTCAGAACCCATTCGGGCCGCTTCCGGTAAAGGGGGCTATCCGCCGTCACCAGGAAGGGCGCGAGCCACAGCCCAGGCCTCAGGCCCTTCCTCCGGATGGCCTCCGCTAAAAAGGCCATCCCTCTGGGGAACTTCTCGTTGGCCTCCCAGTCGCCCAAAGCCCTCTGCCAGCCGTCGTCCACCTGGAAGACCTCAAAGGGATAGTCCCCGATCTCCTCCAGGAGGGTAAGAAGAAGGGCCTCGCTGATGCCGGTGTAGTGGCTGTACCAGGTGCAGAAGACCCTGGGGGGCCTCCCGGGTAACCTCCCAGGAAGAAGCCTGCTGTAGGCGGCGAAAACCTCCGCTTCCCCGCCGTAAGCCAGAAACCACTCCCCCTCCCCCTCGGCGTAGCGGCCCAGGAGGAGGTCCTCCTCACCCCTGACCCGAGCCCCCACGCCCAGGGCTCCCAGAAGCAACACCTGGTCCCCGGGCCCCTTGAGAGCCCCCACCCCGCTACCCCACCAGGCCGAGGACTCCAGGAGGAAGGGGTCGTCCGCCTGGGGCCTCCGCGCCTCCGGGAAGAGGGGCCTTTTGGCCTCCCTCAGGTCCACCCAGGCCGTAAGGCTCCAGCTCTGCCAGCCGTGGCGGAAGAAGGCCCGGGCCGGGAAAGGGGAGTAGACCCGCACCTCCTTCCCCAGGAGGCGGAAGCCCCCTTCCACCGGCTCCAGGGCCTCCGCCTCGAGGGCCACCTCCACCCCGCCCAGGCTCACCCTCATGCCCCCTCCCACACCGCAACCTCATAGGGCGGAAGCCACCTCTTCCCCAGAAGAAATCGCGCCCCCTCAGGGGCCGGGGCCTCCACCACCTCGGGGCCGTAGTTGAAGGCGAAGACCCAGGGCCCCCGCCGCCTGAGCCTGAGCCCCTCCGCAAGCGGCCTCGGGGAAAGCCCCGCCTCCTTTGCCAGAAGGCCGAGAAGCGCCCCAAGAAGCTCCCTCGAGGGCCAGGCCGCCAGGTAGAGGTAGCGCCCCGAGCGGAACAAGGCCCCCCGGCCGTCCCCGAAGCGGAGAAGGGGCTCCAGGGGGCTTTCCACCCACTCCCGCCAAAGCCCCAGGGTGTACTTCCCCAAAGCCCCCTCCACGGGCTCGCCTAAGCCCGGGAGCAGGCTTTCCACCCGCACCACCTTGAGGGGCAAAAGGGCCTGGAGAGGCCCAGGGGGAAGCTCGGGCGGGATCTGGAAGGTGGCCGTCTTGCTGCCGCTTCTGGGCCCGAAGAGAACGCTACCCTCCGCTTCCTGGAAGGCCTTCAGGGCCTCGCCGCCCACGATGGGCAGACTGGGCACCACCACCAGAGGATATCCCCGTAAGGATGCCCCAGGGGGGAGGAAGTCTACGTCCAGGCCCAGGCGCCTTAAGGCGCTGTAGAAGAGGTAGACCAGGCCCAGATAGCTCCACTCCGCCCCCTGGGGCTGGATCTCGTAGACCCAGGCCGCCTCGGGGTCGTAGACCAGGCCCACCGGGGAGCGTCCTGGGGGAGGAAGCTTCAGGCCCTTTAGCTCCTCCGCCACCTGCCCGGCCTCATAAAAGCCCACATCGGGGGCGTAGTCGGGACGGTTGAGCCCGGCGTGCATCTGCTCCTGGGCGAAGGGCACCTGCCGCCAGCGGAAGTAGGCCACCACCTCCGCCCCGTGGGCCAGGGCCTCCCAGGTCCAAAGCCGCACCATCCCGGGGGCGGGGCTCGGGTTGTGGGGGGCCCAGTTTACCGGGCCCGGCTGCTGCTCCATGACCCAGAACCGCCCCCGCCCCACCCCGCGGTAGAGATCGTGGTGAAAGGCGGCCACGTCGGGGTGGCCGGTGCGGGCCCACCGCGCCTTCTCCTCCTGGGAGAGGGGCATCAGGTCGGTGAAGCCCAGGGGGTAGCTGTCCCAGCTGGCGAAGTCCAGGTCCTCGGCCAGGGCGAAGGGGTCCAGGTCGGTGAAGAACCCCATGAAGTTGTGGGTGACGAACTTTCCCGGGGCGAGGGCCCTCAGGACCTCCACCTGAAGGCGGTTGAAGGCCCTCACCTGGTCGGAGGCGAAGCGGTAGTAGTCCAGGAGGTGGCTGGGATTGGGCTCGGCCACGGTGAGGTGGGGAAGCTCCACCTCGGCGAAGTCCCGGTAGCGCTGGCTCCAGAAGGCCGTGCCCCAGGCCTCGTTGAGGGCCTCCACTTCCCCATACCGCCTGGCCAGCCAGCCCTGAAAGGCCTCCCGGCAGCGGGGGCAGTAGCAGCGCACGGTGCCGTGGCAGCCGTACTCGTTGTCGGTCTGGAAGCCGGCCACGGCGGGGTGGTTCCCGTAGCGCTCGGCGAGGAGGGTCACGATCCGCCGGGCCTCCTCCCGGTAGGCGGGGCTGGAAAAGCAGTAGTGCCGCCTGCCACCAAAGTTCCGCCGCCTCCCCTCCTTGTCCACGGGAAGGATCTCCGGGTAGCGGTCCACCAGCCACTTGGGGGGTGTGGCCGTGGGCGTGCCCAGGACCACCTCGAGCCCCTCCCCCGCCAGGGTGGCCAGGGCCTCGTCCAGCCAGCCCCACTCCAGCCTCCCGGGCTCCGGCTCCAGGAGGGCCCAGGCGAACTCCCCTATACGCACATAGGCAAGCCCCAGCTCCCGCATGCGCCGGGCATCCTCCTTCCAGCGCGCCTTAGGCCAGTGCTCCGGATAATAGCAGACTCCCAGCATGTCTCACTCCTTGACCGCGCCGGCGGTGATCCCCGCCACGAAGTAGCGCTGCAGCAGCAAAAAGAGCACCAGAAAAGGGGCCGTCATGAGGACCGAGCCCACCATGATCCCGCCCCAGGAGACCCGGGTGAGGCCGATCAGGGTACCCAGGGCCACGGGAGCGGTGTACATCTCCTTCTGGGAAAGGACGAGAAGGGGCCAGAGGTAGTCGTTCCAGGCGTTCAAAAAGAGAATCAGGGCCAAGGCAGCCAAAGAAGGGGTCACCATGGGAAGGGCGATCTGAAAGAAGATCCGGCCCTCGCTGGCCCCATCCACCCGCCCGGCGTCCAGGAGGGAGGAAGGCAGGGAGAGGAAAACCTGGCGCATGTAGAAAACCCCCAGCGCATTGGCCAAAAATGGGAGGACCACCCCCCAGTAGGTGTTGGTGAGCTTGAGCTCCCGGGCCACCAGGATGTACTGGGGGATCAGGACCACGAAGTAGGGGATGGTCAGGGTGGCCACAATCAGGGAAAAGACCAGGCCCTGGAGGCGGAAGCGATAGACGGCCAGGGCGTACCCCGCCAGGGCGCTGAGGAGAAGGCCGCCCAGGGTGTAGAGCAGGGAGACCAGGAGGCTGTTGGCCAGGGCCCGGAAGAAGTTGGTGTCGGCCTGGAGGCTGGCCAGGTTCTCAAAGAACCCGCCCCCGGGAAGGAGGGGCGTGGGCACGCGGAAGATCTCGTGCTCCGGCAGGGTGGAGAAGACCAGCATGAGCCAAAGGGGGGCCAGCCACAAAAGGGCCAGGGGGGTCAGAAGCCCGTGCAGGCCCAGGGAAAGCCAAAAACGCCTTCTCTTCACCGCTCCCTCCAAAGGCGCATCTGCAAGAAGGAAAAGCCCGCCGCCAGCAAGGCCACCGTGTAGGCGATGGCGGAGGCGTAGCCAAAGTTGAAGCTGCGGAAGCCCTGCTGATAGAGGTAGACCCCCAGGGTCATGGTGGCGTTGCCCGGCCCTCCCCCGGTGATGAGGAAGGGCTCGGTGAAAAGCTGCAGGGTGCCGATGATGGACAGGACCAGGGCGAAGACCAAGACCGGGCGCAGGCCGGGAAGGGTCACGTGCCAGAACTGGTGCCAGGGGCCCGCCCCGTCCAAAGAGGCGGCCTCGTAGAGCTCCCGGGGGATGCTTTGAAGCCCCGCCAGGAGGATGATGGCGTTGTAGCCCGTCCAGCGCCAGGTGAGGGCCAGGACGATGACCGCCATGGCGGGACCCGGGGTGTAAAGCCAGTCGTAGCCCGGGTGGCCCAGGGCCCGGAGGAGGGCGTTGACGGCGCCGAACTCGGTGTTGAAGAGAAGGCGGAAGACGGCGGAGTAGGCCACGGCCCCCACCACCACCGGGGCGAAGAAGGCGAAGCGGTAAAACCCTTTCAGGCGGAGCAGGGCGGAGTTCAGAGCCAGGGCCAGAAGGAGGGCCAGGGCCAGCATCAAGGGCACCTGGACCGCCAGGATGAAAAGGGTGTTCTTGAGGGCCACCCAGAAGAAGGGGTCCTGGAGTAGGCGGCCCCAGTTCACCGCGGGCTCGAGGTGCCAGGGGTATACCCGGGTGTTGAGAAAGGAGAGGTAGAAGGAGTAAAGGATGGGCCACGCCCAGAAGAGGGCGAAGAGAAAGAGGTAGGGGGCCAGAAAGAAGAAGGGGGCCTTGGTGCGCATGGGGAAAGACGGGGCCGCGGGTAGTCCCGCGGCCCCAAAGAAGCTATTTGCCGATGGGAAGCCCCGTGGCCTGGCTGATCTGCTTGGCGGCGGCGTCCAGGGCCTCCTGGGCGGTCTTGTACTTACCCGCCAGGAAGTCCGCTTGCACGGCGGTCATGATCTGCCTGGCCTCCTGGAAGTACTGGGTGCCCCGGGCGGGAGGAATCTTGCCCAGGGTGCCCAGGATCAGCTCCCAGATGGGCTGGTTCCCCCAGTAGGGCTGGGGCTTCTTCACGTAGGGGTCGTTGAGGGCGGGGAGGTAAGAGGGGACCAGGCCGTACTCCTTCAGCATGGTGATCTGCCCCTCGGTGGTGGCCAGGGCGTGCTTCACGAAGGCCCAGGCCGCCTCCTTGTTCTTGCTGCTGGCGGGGATGGCCAGGGCCGAGCCGCCCAAGTTGGCCGCCCGCACGCCCCCCTTCTGGGAAGCGGGCATGAGGAAGACCCCCCACTTGCCCGCCTGATCGGGGGCGTTGGTGCGGATGGTGCCCTCGTACCAGGCGCCGAACATGGCGCTGGCCACGGCGCTGGCCTTGATGTACTGAATCTGCTCGTTCCAGCCGCCAAAGGCCACCACACCGGCGTCCGCCAGCTTCTTGATGGTGTCCAGAGCCCGCACGCACCCCGGCTGGTTCACGGTGACCGCCGTGCCCTGGTTGTTGAAGTAGAAGCAGGCGTTCTGGTTGGCCAGCATGCGGAACCACTCGTCGTCCTGGCCGTTGGCGATGGTGCCCATCTTCACCTTGCCTCCGGTGGCCTGGAGCATCTTCTTCCCGGCGGCGATGAAGTCGTCCCAGGTGGCGATCTTGTTGGGGTCAATGCCCGCCTTCTGGTAGAGGTCCCGCCGGTAGAAGATGACCACCGGACCGGAGTCCCAGGGGATGGCGAAGACCTTGTTGCCCATGGTGAGCTCGGTCCACTTGAACTCGGGGAAGTCCTTGCGGAGCTGGTTGGCGCCCAAGGCGGTGAGGTCGGTGAAGCAGTCAGGGAAGCGATTCCAGAAGACCTCGGCCTCGTTGTTCTCCACCGAGTAGACATCGGGAAGGTCCGCCCCCCCGGCCGCGCACCCCGCAAGGCCCCGGTCAAAGACCTGCTGGTTCCCCAGGTCCACCACCTTGACCTTGACGTTGGGGTAGAGCTTGTTGAAGCTGGGGACCACCGCCTCCAGAGCCTTGGCGGCAATGTCCCAGCTCCAGACCGTGATCTCGCCCTTCAAGGCCGTGTTCTGGGCCCAAGCCAGACCGAGAAGAGCCGCCACTGCCAAAAGCCTCGCCTTCATATCGTCCTCCTTTGACCCCTTTGGGGCAGGCCGATTTTACGCTTAGCTTCCTTTGCCTGTCAATATGGCCGGTTTCACAAGCTTTCGCAAGCCAAGCGAAGGCGTGGCAGAATGGGGGCATGTCCACTCTGGATACCCAAGCCCGGCGGGAGCGGATCCTGGCCCTCCTCCGGCAGAACGGCCAGGTGCGGGTGGCCGAGCTGGCCAAGGCCCTGGGGGTGTCCCAGGTGACGGTGCGGGCGGACCTCGAGGCCCTGGAGCGCCAGGGCCTCCTGAAGCGGCTCAGGGGCGGGGCGGTGCCCTGGGAAGCCCGGCGCTTTGAACTTCCCCTGGAGGTCACCAAGGCGGTCCACGCCCGGGAAAAGGAGGCCATCGGCAAGCGGGCGGCGGCCCTGGTCAAGGACGGGGACGTGGTGATCCTGGACGTGGGGAGCACCACCACGGAGATGGCCAAGGCCCTCTCCCCTACCCTCAAGGACGTGGTGGTCATAACCAGCGCCCTCAACATCGCCCTCCTTCTGGAGGGGCATCCTGGAATCACCGTGATCGTCACCGGGGGCCGGCTCAGGCCCCTGCAGCACTCCCTGGTGAACCCCTTCGGCACCCTCCTCCTGGAGGAGCTAAACGCCGACAAGGCCTTTTTGGGGTGCAACGGGGTCCACCCCGAGCGGGGCTTCACCAACACCAACCTGGAGGAGGCCGAGGTGAAGAAGGCCATGGTGCGGGCCGCCCGGGAGGTCTACTTTCTGGCGGACCACTCCAAGCTCCTCCAGGTGGCCACGGCCAAGATCGCCCCCCTTTCCGTCGCCAGGGCCCTCATCACCGACCGCAAGGCCCCGAAGGAGGCCCTCGAGGCCCTGGAGAAGGCCGGGCTAACCGTGGAGGTGGCGTAGGAGGTCGGGCCGCCCCCTGCCCCCCACCGCCACCGTGGGCCAGGAGGCGTCCTCGGTGAGGTTCAAGAGGCCCTCCTCCGTGAGGAGAAAGGTGTCCTCCACCTTGGCCCCCGCCAGGCTGGGGTTCCAGGCCAGGGCCATGCCCGCCTCGAGGGCCAGGGGGTGACCCGGCGTGGCCAGGACCTCCCGGGAGCGGAACCCGCCCACACCTCCCTGGTGGTGCTCCTCCCAGGCCCCGGGGAAGCCCACCTCCCCGTAGGCCCTCTGGATGGCCGCCAGGACCCCGCCCAAGGTGGCCCCGGGGCGGGAGGCCTCCAGGGCTACCCGCTCCACCTCCAGAACCCGGCGGTAGCGGGCCTCCACCTCGGGGTGGTCCAGGGCCACCATCCGGGTCAGGTTGGCCACCAGGCCGCCCCGGTAAGCGCAGGCCACCGCCATGAGGGCCCGGCCCAGGGGGCGGTCCTTGGGCAGGGGATGGCGGTGCCGGAAGAGCCTCTCCTCCCCCGCCACCAAAAGGAGGAGGGGGCGGATGCCCCGGGCCCAGAGGGCCTCGGCCAGGGCCCCGGCCAGCTCGCACTCCTTCCAATCCGTCCGGGCCTGGCGCACCACCTCCCCCACCGCGCCGGCCGCCTCCCGCCCCAGCCTGCGGAAAGCCTCCTGTGCCCTAGAGGAGAGGACCAGGCGCAAAGGGGTGAGGTCGTGCTCCAGGTCGCTGGGGCTTGGGGGCGGGGGAAAGGCGTACCAGGGGTGGACCCGCACGGGAAGCCCCGGGGCTTCCTCCTCCGCGATCCTCGGGTGCTCCACCCGGGTGGTGTGGACCACCACCTCCTCCCCCACCTCCAGGTAGGCCACCCCCTCCCCCATCCCCAGGGTGTTCTCCCCGCCCAAAAGCCAGGCGAAGTTCTCGGGCCGGGCCACGAAGAAGCGGCCGAACCCCATTTCCTCCATGAAGCGGCGCAGGCGGTTCCAGGCCTCCGGGTCCATGCCTCAGGCTACCAGGCCACCCCCTGGGGCAGGAGGGGGGGCAGGTAGGTGAGGGCCACCTCGTGCCGGGACCAGAGCCTCTCCCCTTCCCAGGCCTCCCCCACCAGGCGGTAGGCCCCCGGGGGCAGGCGCCTCAGGGCCTCCTGCACGGGGGCCAAAGCGGCCTGGACCTCCAGGGGGGCCTCCCAGGCCTCCATGAGGTGGAAGAAGCGAAGGGCCTCCCCCGCCCCCAGGTTCAGCTCCCCCTGCCAGAGGTCTAGCCTCGCCTCCCCCTCCAGCCAAAGGGCCACCCGAAGCCTGAGGGGCCGGGGCAGGTCGTTCACCAGCCAGGCCTCCATGAAAGGCGGCCCGCCCACCTCCAGGCGCTCCCGGAAGGGCACCAGGGAGAGGAGGACCGGGCTGCTGGCCTCCTTAAGGGCGTAAAACCCCTTCTTGGGGACCCGCTCCACGTCCAAAACCGCCCAGGTGATCCCCTCCCAGGGCTCCACGAACATGAACTGGAAGTAGCCCACCACCTTGCCCTTGGCCCGGCGGTAGGCGTGGATGGCGAACTCCAGAAGCCTCGCCTGGTAAGCCTGGGAACTTTCCACGAAGGCCTCGAGGCTCTCCCCCACCTCCACCCCCGCCACGCGGAAGGTCTCGTGGGGCTGGAAGTTGTGGTAGGCCCAGACCTCCCACCTAGGGGGCCAGGCCGCCTCCCCCAGGACCCGTCTGAGGAGCTCCGCCCGGGGCAGGGCCTGGGCCCCGAACTCCGAGGGCAGGGGCGCCCCGGGCAGGGCCAGGAAGTCCCGGTAGTGCCCCCAGTACCAGCCCGGGTAGGGGTGCTCCCGGAAGTCCGAGGCCGCCTTCACGGGGCGGGTGGGGTCGGCCTCCCTGATAGCCGCAAGGAGCAGGGGGCCCAGGGTGTGGCGGTTGTGGGTGGGCTCGTTCTGGGCGCACCAGAGGTAGATGGAGGGGTGGGCCCCCAGGATCTCCACCATGGCCCGGGCCTGGCGCAAAGCCTCCCTTGCGAAGGCCTCGTCGGGGGCGTAGCCCCACTGGAGGGGAAAGTCCTGCCAGACCAGAACCCCCTCCCGGTCGCAGGCCCGGTAGAAGGCGGGGTGGGTCACGTGGGCGTGGACCCGGACCGCGTTCAGCTGGGCCTCCTTGAGGAGGGCCACGTCCCTTTGGGCCGCCTCCTCGCCGTAGGCCGAAAGCCACTGGGTGGGGATGATGTTGGTGCCCCGCAGGAAGAGGCGGCTCCCGTTCAAAAGGAGCCAGCCTTCCCCGTCCACCTCCACGGTGCGGAAGCCCAGGGGGACGGCGAGGGAAGCCCCGGCCAGCTGGGCCTCGAGGCGGAAGAGGTGGGGGAAGCCCCGCTCCCACACCTCCCAAAGGGGCATCTCCGGCAGGTCCCAGACCACCTCCCGCCAGGCCCGCCCCGCCTCCCCCTCGAGGGAGGCCTCCTTCTCCCAGGCCTCCCCGGGGAAGTTTTCCGGAAGGAGGCGGAGCCAAGCCTCCTCGCGAAAGGCCCGGGGAGCGTCCAGCAGGAGCCGGACCAGAAGCCGCCAGCCCGTGGGGGTCTTGTGGGCCCGGTGGGCCAGGGCCAGGAGGGCCACCTCCTCCCGGGCCAGGACCTCCACCCCGCCCCAGAGCCCTCCGGTGCCCCGCTCCTGCCCCCTTTCCGTGTTGCCCCCGGGGCGGCAGTCGTGCTGGCCGAAAACCCCCTTGATCTGCCGCTTAAAGCGGGGCCACTGGCCTAGAGGCTCCTTGGGGGCGGAGACCTTAAGGAGAAGCTCCCGCCCCGGAGGAAGCTCCAGAAGCCAGGGGAAGAAGTACCCCTCGTGCCGGCCCAAATAAACCCCCTCCAGCCAGGCCTCCTGGTAGTAATCCCCCCAAAGGCGCAGGAAGCGCCTCGGCCCCACCTCGGGCACCTGGAAGCGGTACCAGCCCACCTCGGCCTCCAGGCCCTCGAGGGTCCACTGGTGGGGCAGGGCCACCTCCCGCCACCCCTCCCCG
>Ga0272445_1001257_pt1 | contig 20279 bp, 19 predicted proteins | sample YNPCB0031_FD_194404 | JGI IMG/M metagenome (GOLD analysis project Ga0272445, IMG submission 194404) | Hot spring sediment microbial communities from Yellowstone National Park, WY, United States - YNP-CB-003-1 | ecosystem: Environmental > Aquatic > Thermal springs > Hot (42-90C) > Sediment... | reverse complement strand
TTACTACTGATAAAATTATAGTAAATGAAGGTTTAATAAGTTGTGCTATGGATAGTTTAGAGATATCAAAGTTAAAAGAGATAATCAAAGAGGCTGTAATGGAAGTTTTGCGTGAGGAATTTTTGAACTTGTGGATTAATTCTCTACCTTATGTCTCTGATGAAGAAATGAAGGATATTCAAGAAAGATACGGGTCTCCAAATTATACGGGGGATGAATTCGTGGAGGGGGATTTGAAGTAAATCATCTTATTGTGTAGAAAAGATAAGATATTATGTAGTTGAGGATAAAAATTGCCACCATGGTGTAGACTATTGATTCTGTTGTTCTTTCTCCTACTGCTTCTGCGCTACCTTTTGCGGAAAAACCGAAGTAACATGATACTATTCCTATTGTAAGTCCAAATGAAAAAGATTTTGTTGCACCTAAAATTATGTCTTCAATATCAACCCAGTTATGAACATCTTTCAGAAAAAGCTCTGCGTCTATGTTATATGATGTTGCTGAGATTATTCCACCAAAAATTCCAAAGACTATAAACAGAAAATATATTATTGGCATGCTTATAGATAGAGCTAATATTTTTGGTACTGCTACATAGTGAGTTGGAGAGATTCCCATAACAGAGAGAGCGTCTATTTGTTCTGTAATTTTCATCGTTCCTATTTTTGAGCAATAGGCGGAGCCAACTCTTCCTGTTATTATGAGCGCGCTGAATCCGCTTGCAAGCTCCCTTGCAAAAGATAGAACAACAGATGGTCCAACCAAAGATTCCATTTTTGCAAGTGAAAAAGCTCTTATTGAGTGTAAAGTGAAAACCATCCCAAGAAATGTTGATGTTATGAAAATAATGGGGATTGATTTCATCCCGCAAAACTCTATTTCTTTGTATAAAAGAGAGAATCTAAACGGAGGTTTTGCTATTTCTCTCAGAATAATTCCAGAAAATGAGAAAATCCCTAATACATCATTTATGATTGACCTAAAAATTCCCATCAAATATTTATGATAATGCTTCTTTCATCTTTTGTCTCCACAGATGCCCTTTTGTTTCTATCTTTTCTTTCTTGACTATAAGGTATCTTAGGACATCATCATGGGTTTCAAGGAATTTCCGTAGTTCTTGTTCTCCTTCTCCTGTTGATTTATATTCAAAGTAAAAATATTTACCTCTATCGTATCTTTTTATTCTGTAAGCCAATTCTTTTTCTCCCCAGTTTTTCTCTTCAATTATTAAGCCGACTTTTCTTGATACAAAATCTTTTATCTCTTCTATAACTTCTTTTTCCTTTTGCTGTCCAAGGTCTGGTCTTATAACTACGGTAAACTCATAGACTTTTATTCTTTTTAATCTTCCGTTTCTTTCTACATAGTTTTTGCCTTTACTTTCTGCTTCTTTTATTTCTTCTGATACATATTTTTCTACTTCACCTTCATCTGCTTTTAAAGACCTTAAAGTTGTCATTTCTATTTTTTCAGTTTTCTCTTCTTCTCCCTCGGTTTTTTCTCCTTCCTGTTTTTCCGCTTTTTCGGTTTCTTCTTGTTTATTTTTGATATCCTCTGGCATACTTTTGATTATATTACAAGGGAGCTGATTTATGAAAAAATCAATTTTTCTTTGAAATTTTTTGATCGTAAAAATTGCAAATGGAGAAAGGAGATTATCTAATGATTTGGTGAAAAGTTTTTAAATTTTTATTAAATTTGAGAGCATTCGTAAATGGCGCTTTTTTGCAAAGAAAATTTTTTTGAAATGGTTTAAAATAAAATATAAATGATACTTGGTTTAGAGCTTAAATTTAAATTAAGGTTTCTTTTTCTCAAAATTTTCCATTTGTTTATTGGCTTTTTATTTTTATTCTTCTCTTCCTCTTTTTTTTCTTGCAAGACAAAAGAAGTCGTAAGAAATACGGAAAAACAAGAAATAAAAAAAATCAAAATATGGGGAACAGCTATTTCCGGGTTTCAGGCTGATATGGGACCCGGAGTTCCGCCAGATACTAAATCAGATTGGTGGGTTTGGATGCATGACGAAGAAAATCAAATTTCAAAAAGAGTTGGAGAAGACAAACCTGAAGATGGACCAGCATTCTGGAAAAATTATAGGGAGGACCTTGAACTTGCAAAACAAATCGGAACAAACTATTTTAGGTATAGTATAGAGTGGTCTCGTGTTTTTTCGGAATCTACAACTGATATTCCAGCTGATGTTGAATTCACAGAAGATGGATTCCCAAAGAAAATAAAAATTTCCTCTCCATCTATTTCTGAACTTGAAAAAAGAGCTAATCAAGAGAACATCAAAAAATACAGAGAAATTCTTGAATATGCAAAAAAAATCGGACTGAAGATTTTCCTTACTTTAAATCACTTTACCTTACCTATATGGATACACGATCCGATTTCGTGCAGAGATTGGTTTAAATCGGGGAGATCCGGACCGGTATGTTTCGGGAAGCCTGCAGGTTGGCTATCAAAAGAAACAATAATAGAGTTCGCAAAATATTCAGCTTTTTTAGCCTATAAATTCGGCGATATTGTTGATCTCTGGGGACCTATGAATGAGCCAATAGTTGTTTCAACATCAGGGTATCTTGCGGGAGATGTCGGAATTCTTGCTGGTGTAGGCTCTTTTCCACCATCTGCACTTGATGTTCTATCTTTTGAGATCGTGACAAAAAATTTAATTTTCGCATTTGCGCGTTCATACGACGCAATAAAAGAATACGATATCTACGATGAAGATAGCGACGGGCAAAAAAGCGTGGTATCTCTAATTTACAACATACCTTTTTTTGAGCCAGATTCTCAAAGTGAGCAAGATATTGAAGCTACCGAGAAAGCTTGGTTTGTTCAAGTCTTTTGGTTTCTTGATGCTATTTTAAAAGGAGTTTTGAGGTCTCTTGATGGTAAAACAGAAAAATTTTACGATTCGCTGAAATCAAGAGCAGATATCGTGGGAATAAACTACTACAATAGAATCAAAATAAAATATTTTCCTATTATTCCTGAGAAAAATATTGTGTTTTTACCTAAATTCCCGGCTTGTCCAAGTTATGAGCCATCGGATGAATGCCCATACGGTATGAGCGAAGGTGGTTGGGAAATTTATCCACCAGGTATATATGAAGTTATAAAAGCTGTTTGGGGAAGATACAAAGATTTAGGATTACCTATAATGATTACTGAAAACGGTATCGCCGATGCAAAAGACTTAAAAAGACCTGAGTTTATAAAAGAGCATGTGAAATTTGTAAAGAAAGCGTTAGAGGAAGGCATACCAATTTGGGGATATTTTTATTGGTCGCTTATAGACAACCTTGAATGGAATTCGGGATATGGCAAAAAATTTGGACTGATAGAAGTTGATTTTTCATCTCCGGAAAGAAAAAGAACTTTGAGAAAAAGCGCATTTACTTTCAAAGAAATAATAGAAAAAGAAAAATAAGTAAGTAACCATGATATCATCAAATCAACATAAGAATGTTTCTTCGGTTTCTTTTGAGAATGGGGCATCTATTTTATCAGCTTCATCCAAAAGATATACCGAAAAAATTAAAGCTTCTTTTTTACCTTCTTTTATGTTTAATTTTACTCCCTCTATAAAGTTTTTACCACCTATTTCTACTTGATTATCCTCACCGCTCCAAACTACATCAGGAGAAACTTGAAGTATCTGGGGTTCAATTTTCTTTTTTTTAGAACATGAATATATTGAGCTTGATACCAAGATTAACAGGAGATTTAAAATAAAAATGTAATTTGTTTTTTTCTCTGTATAATTTCTGTGTATATTTGTAGGCATGCCACTTATGTATAATTTAATCCTGAATATAAGAAAATAAGTCTAATAATAGCATCATTTTCGGTTTCCTGATAAAAATGTAGGATATGGCGGTGAAAGTTGCAATATTGGGTCTCGGAACAGCAGGTATAACATTCATAACTGAAATGAGAAGGATCAGAGCTAATCTAAAATGTGATATAACTTTGTTTGAAAAAAGGGGCGCAAAGATTTTCCATCCATGCTCAATCCCAGAGGCTCTGGAAGGTAAAATAAACACAGAAAATTTGATAGAACCTATGAATCTCAAAGATATAAAAGTTGTTCAGGCAGAAGTTTTAGAAGTTGATCCTGAAAAAAGAGAAATCTCATTCTTAAAAGACGGTAGGGTAGAAAAAATGAGCTTTGATTTTATTTTCATAGCCACAGGAGGTGAAACACCGATCCCAAAAGATGAAAAATTTTCAAACAAAGTTTTCAAAGCTACAAAATACGAAGATGTTGTTGAGATAAAAAAAAGACTTCAAAATGCAAAAAATATCTCTATAATAGGAGCTGGTATATTGGGAATTGAGTTAGCGAGTGCTTTATCTGCTCATGCCGAAGTTGAAGTTTTTGAGATGGGAGACCAGATTCTACCGAAGTTCCTAAAAAAAGACCTCTCTCAAAAGCTTTTTGAATATATACAAGAAAGGGTAGTTGAAGAAAAAAAATATCCAGTGAAATTTCACTTTGGACAAAAAGTGGAAAATCCTCAAAATCTTGATTCGGACTTCGTAATATTTTCCGTTGGTTTTATACCTAATAACCCACTGCCACATAAAATCAAAGTAGATGAATATATGAGGGTAAAGAATGAAAGAGATAATTCTTCATATGATTATATTTTTGCTGCGGGAGATTGTATTGAAGATTTTGATATTCCAAGAGTTGCTCCGATTGCTGCTGAACAGGCAAGAGTTGCGGCAAGAAATATTTGGGCTATAATTCAGGGTAAGGAGCCATCAGAAAAATACGAAAAAATGGTTGTTCCTTGTCTTATAAAAGCTTTCGGGTTTGAAATAGGGAAGACAGCAATAATAAATAAGCCAGAAAAAACATCAACATTTACACTTGACTTGAAAGTCTTACCTTTTTCTGATGATGATAGAATAGTAGTTTCAGTTGAGGTTGATGATGAAGGTAAAATCGTAGATGTGCAGGGTTTTTCAAATTTGAGATCAGAAATAAGACATCTTCTTGACATTTTCTATATCTGCATAAAAAAGAAAATAAGGATTGACGAGATAAGAAGATTTGAACTTTCTTATCAGCCCGAAGTTTGTAAATTCCCAGATCCAATAACCTCTATTGCTGAGTTTGTTTCAAGAAGGCTAAACTTTCAGTAATATTTTCCCTTCTCTTTCCGGTTTCATAAGTTCTGAGAAAGCTTCTTTTATTTTTTCAAGTTTGAATTCTTTCCATACTCTGACTTTAAGACGGGGAGCAAGCTTTATTACTTCAAACAGCTCTTTCCTTGTTCCTCCTGTTACTCCAAAAATTGAAATCTCATTTGAGTAAGTAGTGAATAAACTCAGCTCAACTTTATCACCTGTCAGGATACCAAAAGTTATAAATTTTCCTCCTTTTGATACTAACGGAAATGAAAGGGAAAAAGTTTGTGAGCCAAGAGGATCTATTACTGTCATGCATTTGCCTTTTAGCTTCTCATAAGCTTCTTCCGGAGATAAAATTTCATCTGCTCCAAAATCTTTCAGCCACCTTGATTTTTTCCTTGTTATAGCGAAAACATAGCAACTTCTCATCTTTGCAAACTGTATGAGGAACATTCCGGTATGTCCGGTTGCTCCAAATATAGCAACATTTTCTCCCGGCTCCACCGATTTCATAGCGTGATACGCTGTTAGTGCTCCTACTCCAAGACTTGAAGCAACTTCCTCTGAAATGCTTTCTTCAATAAAGAAAACATTTTTTTTAGGAACTAATGCTAATTCAGAAAATCCTCCGTTTGATGAAACTCCGAATAACTCCCCGGAACACAACATCTCTTTCCCTGATACACACAAATAACAGCTCCCACAAAAAAGTCTTGGATACACAACTACTTTTTTTCCCTTATCTTCTCCTTCTGCTACGCTTCCGAAGATTTCAACTCCGGGTATATGTGGTAGAGGATGAACCTTTCTTCTCCCTTCAATAGTAAAATAATCAATTGGATTTACAGTTGCATACTCAACTCTGATTAATATGTGATCTTTGTCCGGTTTAGGCTCCTCTAAATCCTTTACTTCAAGATTAGCTATCCCAAATTTTTCAAAGTAAGCTGACTTCATAAGCTTTACTTTTATATATTTTCTTTCCTCAGTGCATTTTTCTTTTTTCTTTCAGGAATTTGGTAAAAGTGGGATTTCAGGTAGAAAATGTTAGATTTTTGGAGAACAACAGGTTTTCAATCTATTTTGGAATAAAATTTTCGGTCTAATTTCTAAATTTTTTGGGTATTATCAAATTAAAAGATATATTATCAAATTAAAGTGAATTTCCATGCCTGTACTAAAAATAGATGGTAAAGAAATAGAGGTTGAAAAGGGGACAAATCTTATTATTGCTGCTTTGAAAGCAGGAGTTTATATACCTCACTACTGCTATCATCCTCTTTTGCCTGTTGCAGCTCAGTGTAGGATGTGCTTTGTGAAAATTGAAGGTATGCCAAGACCAACTACTGCGTGCACAATAACAGTTGACAAAGATATGGTTGTAGATACAAAAGATGAAAAAGTCCGAAAATTGAGAAATTTAGCTTTGGAGATGCTTTTGCAGCATCATCCAGTTGATTGTCCTGTTTGTCCTCGTTCCGGTGAATGCGACCTTCAAAATTTCACATATATATGGGGTCCAGAAAAGAAAAGATATGATGGAAAAAGAAGATTGAAAGGTTGGTCAAGAGTTTCTGAAAAGATTTTGCTTTTCAAGGAAAGATGCGTTCTTTGTACAAGATGTGTAAGATACCTTGAAGACTTTGTTAAAGTTGGTGGTATAACAGTTTCCCGTCGCGGATTTTTATCAGATCTTGTTATATTCCCAGAAAAATTTGTAAATAGTAATTATTCAGGAAATATAGTTGATCTTTGTCCAGTTGGAGCGCTTGTTGATGAAGCTACTGTGTATCTTCCGCGTGCGTGGAGAACTAAAAAAGCTCTTACAAGGTGTCCATTATGTGAGAAGGGTTGCAGAATTGTTGCTGAATCGTGGAAGGGTAAAATCGTAAGAATAAAAACATTTGATAATATGTTAGACAAAGCAGAAGAACATCTTTACACAAAAAATGAAGAACTAATTCAGCCTGCCTATCAGGAAATTGAGGGAATAGAAGAAATTGGAGCACATTCGTATGATAAACTCTATACAGAAGATTTGATAATATGTGATATTGGAAGATGGGGATGGAGGGAGTTCTTTTTCCCTCGCGATGAGAACTTTTACTCTTTATCAGATGGTAAAGCTGAAAAGTTAGATTGGGAATCGTTCAAAGGAATTTCAAAAAGATTTTTTGCTTTCAAGAAGAGAGCAATATTTATCACACCGTTTGCTACAAACGAAGAAATGCTGGCTTTCAAAGAGCTCGCTGAAAAATCTGGTTCAGATATTTCTCTTATCTACCCAATAATAAAGGAAGGAGATAATATGCTGTTGAAACCTACAAGAGCTCCTAATTTCAAAGGCGGGGAGAAAATATTGGGGGGTATAAATGAGGATATAATAAGGAAAGCTATGCTTGGTGAATATGATGCTGTTATTTTATATTCTCTTGGTGCAGATAAAACTAAATTTGATGCATCAAAGATAAAATCAGAATTTCTTATAGTTATGGATAATTTCCCTCCACAAAAGGTACAAGTACAAGCTCTGTTCTTCCCTGCAACTTTACCCTATGAGAAAAAAGGAACTTATACTTTCGAAGGAGAGGAGAAAAAAATTTATCCTGTTCATAAAAAAACTCCAAATGAGTTAGATTTTGCAAACTTTCTATTAAATATAATTTGATTTGCTTTGAGTTTGAGGTAAATTTAGGCTCATTTAGGTTATGTTTGATTATTACCTTGATTTTCGGAGTATCTCCATACTATTCTGCCTTTTGTGAGGTCATAGGGTGAAATTTCAACTTCTACTTTATCTCCTACACCTATTTTTATGAAATTTTTTTTCATGCTGCCAGATGGGTACGCAAGAATTATCTTATGATTTTCTAATTCAACCTTGAAAAAACCTCTGCTTACCTCTATTACTTTCCCTTTGAATCGCAGTACATCTTTTTTCTGGTCCATATATTTATAAAATATAATAACACTCTTTTGTGATGAGGAGTTTTTCTGTTTTACTTTGCAAGAGAGGGAATAGAATTTATTATTTCTTTTGTAAATTCTGTGAATTCGGTAGTTATGAATGAGCCCAGAATTAGCGCCATTATTAGCACAATTATTATTTTTGGTACAAAAGCTAAGGTTGATTCTTGTATGTTTGTTAATGTTTGCAGGAAAGATATTATGAGACCTGAAATAAGGCTAGCTACTAAGAAAGGAATGGAGATTATAAATGTTACCTCAAAAGCTCTCTTTACGATGTCAGATAATGTTATAAACTCCATTTATAAAAATTTTAAAATTTTCCTCTTTTGTTCTATTCTGTTATGCTTTCCTTTTTTCTATCTTTGAAAAATCGGCAAATGAGTTTGTTATCTCAAACACGGGGTAGAGTATAGAAAGTCTTGTCCTTCTTTCTTCTTCATTCTCTGAAAGAATCATCACTGAATTGAAAAAATCATCTAATGTTTTTCTTAGTTTTGAGAATGATTTTATAAACTCATCGTATTTTTTTTCTTTCAGGAGTTCTATACTTTCTTTTTCAAATTTTAAGACTTCTTCATATGTTTTTGATTCAATTTCACTTTTGGGTTTGGGATTTTCTGTTATAGAAAGTAATCCCCTTTCTTCTGCTTGTTCTATTATATTTCTAACTCGTCTTGCAACATAGAAAAGGTCAGCAAAATCGTTTTCAGAAAGAGATTTGGTTTTCAAAAAAGCATCATAGGGAGAATATGTCCTTTCAATAACTCCTCTCACTATGTCTTTTTTGTAGTAGGATGAGAGATAGTTCTCAATTCTTTCCTTTATGAATTCCAAAGCATTTATTATTTTCTCTTTTATTTCATCCTCTGACATTTTATCTTTGAGATGCTCTTGAAAGAAGGGATAAAGAAAATCTACAAGTTCCTGAATATCAATATCAATTTCCTTTTCTATCAGAACTCTTATCATGTTTCTTGCAGCTCTTCTTATTCCATAAGGGTCTTCTTCTGATGTGACTTCAAGCGACGATAAAAATCCGGAAAATATATGGATTATTTTGTCAGCAATTGATATTACTGTTCCTGTTTGAGTATTAGGTATTGGGTCATCTTGTTTTTCCGGGAGTCTATGTTCATATATTGCTTTTGCTATTTCTTCATCCTCTCCATCTTGCAGAGCATAGAACATTCCTATATATCCTTGATATTCGGGGAATTCTCTGAAAAGTCCAGTTGTTATGTCAGCTTTTGAGAGCATAACAGCTCTTCTCAATTTTTCTCTTGAACTCAGTTTAGTTTTAGCATATATAAAATCTGCCGCTTTTGATACAAATATTTGTCTATCATAAAAAGAGCCGAATTTTTCGTTAAAAACAATTTTTTCCAAAAGATGTATCCTCTCAGATAGTTTCATTTTTTTGTCCTCATCTATGTAAAATCTTGCGTCATCAAATCTTGACTTTATTACAAACTCATATCCTTTTTTGATCTCTTCTTCGCTTGGTGATGGATTATCTATTATTGCTACAAATCCTGATATTTTGCCTTCATTCTTTATAGGAAATACAAGGACTGTGTTTTTGAGTATATCTTCTGCGATAGCTTCTGGTATCCCTTCTGAATCTACTTTTCCGATTACTCCTTTTGGATGCTCGGTTAAAAAGGTTGATATCTCTATTAGTTCTTTATAGTTTTCTGGGTCTAAACCTGAATCTTGAAGAATTTTTTTTATTTTTTCTCTTCTTGCATTTTCTGAAAATTCAACTTTTCCTTCTTTTAGTTTCTCAAAAAATTCTTCTTCTTTTTCTACCTCAACTTTCGTGTTCCCGAGAGCTCTGTGCGGATAGGTTGCACATCCGGATTTTACTCCGAAGATTTCAATATCTATTTTATTTTCTCCTGATAATGCAAGGATCCATCTTAAAGGTCTTACAAAAGAGATTTTTTCACCCTCCTTCCATCTCATAGTTTTGTAATTTTCTGTTAAGAATTCAATTATCTTTTGAGGTTCTATTTGAGATTGAGTCTTTATTATAATTCTTCTGGGCGATAGGTAAATTTGTGATTCCGATTTTCTCTGGAATTTCTTTTTTTTCTGTGAAAGAAGTATAAGGTATTTTGCTGGTAGATCGTCAAATCCTAATTCATATACAGCCATCTTTGCTTTCCTTTATTATTAAATTCTGATTCCCTACTTATTTTTTTTATTTTTATTTTTTTATTTTTTATTTTTTGTTAATCCTACTTTTAACTTTTATTTTTTATTCAATTTTGGTTTAAGAAATTCAAAAAATTTTAGCCTACTTTTTATTCGTTTGCTTTTGCTTGTTTTTGTTTATTTGTTTTATTTGTTTTATTTGTTCTGATGTCATTCCAAATTTTCTTTCTCTGGTTTGGAACCATTCTATTGCTTTCAGGAATTCTGCTTTTCTGAAATCTGGCCAAAGAGTTGGAGTTATATATATTTCTGCATACGGTATGTGCCATAGAAGAAAATCAGAAATTCTCATTTCTCCTGATGTTCTTATGATGAGATCTGCATCGGGTAATCCTAAGATTTTTGTGATAAGTTTTTGGTTGATATCTGAGATTTTCAATTTTTTGTTTTTTACCATTTTAGCTATTTTCTTTGCTGCTTTTACTATTTCTTGTCTTCCAGAGTAGCTTAGAGCCAAAGTAAGAACCATATCCTTACACTCTTTTGTGTAATTTTTTGTTTTTTTTATTTCTTCTCTCACATCTTTGGGAAGATCCTTTATATCTCCCACAACATTAAATCTTATTCCATTTTTTCTCATCTTTTCTCTCTGTTGTATCAGATGCTCTTTTAAAAGTTGCATAAGTAAAGAGACTTCTTCTTTGGGTCTTTTCCAGTTATCTTTTGAAAAGGTGTAAAGGGTAAGGTATTTTATTCCGATTTCTCTTGCAGTTTCTACTATATCATCAACAGATTTTGCTCCTTCTCTGTGTCCTTCGGTTCTGGGCAATCCTCTTTTTTGAGCCCACCGACCATTCCCATCCATTATAATACCAACATGATATGGAATGTTCGCGTAGCTTTGAGCCTTCCCCTCTTTATATTCCTTATTGTTTTGCATCGTTTGTTTGTTTTGAGAAATGGTCTTTTATAAATTTTTCTATTCTCAGACAAACAAGTTCAGCGTGTTCAACAAGTCCTCCGTGACTTCCCTTTGGTAATATTAGAACCTCTGAATTTTTGATTTTCTCTGCCATTTTAAGTTGAACATATTTTGGAGTGAAAATATCGTTTTCTCCTATTATTATGAGTGTTGGGACAGAGATTTTTGGTAGGACATCTTCTGCTGAGTGAGCTTGGGATTCAAGAGCCATTTTGAAAAATATTGCGATATCCATTTTTCTCAGGTTCTCAAAATATTCAGTGAAGTCATCTGCGTGGGCGAGAATTGGGTTCAAGAAAAATAATCTTTCAGAGATTAGCCCCACGGCTTTTCCTAATCTGAAAGCCAAAGATATTGTCATAAGTCTTGACCATATTCTTTGAGCTCTTTGAGGGTTCAGAAACACAAGTTTTGCAGTTGTTTTCAGGATTATTTCCATCAGAGGAAAATCAAGGAAGTATTTTGCGGGATGCTCGTACGGTCCAAGAGCGGGTATGAGTCCTCTTACCATATCAGGAAAGAGTCTGAAGAATTCAAGAATTACTTGAACTCCCATAGAGAAACCTCCGAATATGCCTTCTTTTATTCCTAACTCATCGCAAACGGCTTTCATATCCTTTGCGAGTGCGCTCATAGATACATCCTCTGATTTCGGAGCTCCGCTTCTTCCGTGTCCTCTATAATCCCACACTACAACATCTGTTATATCTGAAATATAATCTTCTACATATCTCCAATATCTTATAGTTGTTCCTATACCGTTTGAGAGTACGAGAGGAGGAGTTTTCTCATCTATTTTCTTTACCGGAGAGACTTTTCTGAACCATATTTGTGTCCCGTCAAATGATGATGCGTAGCCTGTAATCACCTCTTTTTTTACTCCTCTATCTTTTCCAAATAAAACTTTTCTTATTTCGTATCCTAATTCTTTTTTCAGCATAAGAAACTAAAAATTAGCGAAATTTTTGTTTTTTTGTTTTTTCGAAAATATATTAATAGTCTATTGTTAAAAATTTTGATATAAATTAACAAGATTATTTTTTGTTTGAAAAAGAAAAAGGAAGGAAGAAAGAAAAAAAGAAAGAAAGAAAAGATTTATTTTTTGTTTATTGATTAATGGAGAAGCTTAAAGAGTTAGAATTTGAAGACATAAACGCCCAGAGAATTCTTGCGGGTGAGTTTGAGGAAAATCTCAAAAGTATATCAAGAATGTTGAGGGTTTCTATATCCTCAAGGGGGACAAAAATTTTCATAAAAGGTGAAGAACAAGCGGTTGATGTTGCCGAAAAAACTATAAAAGAACTTTATAGAGAAATAAAGGAGGGTTTTGCGATTTCTAAAAAAGATGTTGAAGAAAAACTTTTTGAAATAAAAAGAAATTTAAAATCAGAGACCAGAAGAGAGGAGGGAGAAAAAGGAAGTTATGCTGAACAAAAGGGTGAGCACAAAGATGTAGAGAAAGATGAAAGAGGGGTTGAGAATTTTGTAATCATCACAACTTATAGGGGAAAGAAGATTGTTCCTAAAACTAAAAATCAACTTGCTTATGTTAAGGCAATAGAAAAGAATGATTTGGTTTTTGCAATAGGTCCAGCTGGAACGGGAAAGACTTATCTTGCTGTTGCTGTGGCTGTTCAATATCTAAAAAGCGGTAAAGTTTCAAAATTAGTTCTCACGAGACCTGCCGTTGAAGCTGGGGAAAAGATAGGGTATTTGCCAGGTGGCATCCTTGAAAAAGTAGATCCTTTTATGAGACCTATATATGATTGCCTTTATGATATTCTTGATTACAGAGAAGTTGCCAAACTTATAGAGAGAGGAATTTTAGAGATTATCCCAATCGCTTTCATGAGAGGTAGAACAATATCAGATGCGTTTATAATAGTAGATGAGGCGCAAAATTTAACCTATGACCAAGTCAAAATGACCCTCACAAGGATGGGTGTAGGTTCAAAAATGGTTCTCACTGCTGATATGAGTCAGGTAGATATCCAAAAATCTGGGCTTCCCGGTTTAGATCAAATACTTGCTGGAATTGAGGGGATAGAATTTGTGTATTTGAGCCATCAAGATGTAGTTAGACATCCCGTTGTTTCAAAAATAATTCAAGCATTTGAAAAATACGATAAATTAAGCGATGAATAGAGAAAGGATTAGTAAGAGGAATATCATAGGTGAGGAATATCATAGGTGAATAGAAAAATGCAACTTATGAAAGAATGAATTGATAATAATGAAGAAGGATAGAAAATACATATGGAATCTTTTGGTTTATCTTATTTTTCGTCTTTACCTTTCGTTTTAAAATTTCCGCCAAGGGTTCTTATTTCTTTCCCATCTGAAAATATAAAAAAAGTTTTCCTGATTTCATCTCAAATTTTAGGGTTGAAAGTTTCTGAAATAATTACATCAGGTGATGGAATATTTACACTCGGTAATCCGGAAAAATTATATCAAGAGTTTAGCTTTTCTGGGGATAATTTTCTCGTTGAAGAGGGAATGAAAGTTTCTCCAAATTTGCTTTTAGATTTTCTTACAAGAAATGGTTATTTTCGGGTTCAGTATGATCCTCGTGAGCTCCGTGATTTCTCTCTTGTAGGTGATGTTTTTGAAGTGGTATTAGAAAAGGGCAGAAAGGTAAGGGTCGAGTTCTTGTTTGATGTGGTTGAAAAAATATATCTTATCTCTGATGATAAAATAGAGAAACTGAAAGATTTTTCTTTCCCGTCTTTTTCTTCTGTTTTGAAAGTTTATCCTTTGGATATTTTTGATGAGGTTTTATGTTTTTGTTCTGGAAGTCTTTGTCGCGAGCATTCAAAGGGGAAGATATTTGAATCTGCTTTGAAGCTGAATTTTCGCGTAGTAGAACCTCGTGAATTTATAAGGAGTATTGATGACTTGAAAGATATAGCGCAGAAATATGACTTGATCTTTGTCGTCAAAGACTTATCTGAAGAACAGCTTGCAAGGAATCTTGGAATAAAGAAAGTGGTTAGATTTAAAAGCTATCCATACGGATTTATAGTGCCTGAATTGAAATTAGCTTTGCTTCATTTTGATATAATCTCTCAAAAAGCAAGGAAGGAGATTAAGCCTAAACTTCCGCCTTTGTCTTATGAGGAATTGAGAGAGGGAACATATGTTGTTCATAAAGTTCATGGAATAGGAATTTTCAGAGGAACGAGTATTGAGTATGGTCGTGAGTTCCTAAAAATAGAGTACAGAGACGAAGCGATGCTTTATATTCCAGCTGAGGACATATCTTATCTCCATAAATATATAGGAGTTGATAATCCACCACTTGATGCTATTGGTGGTAGAACATTTGCTTTAAGGAAAGAAAGAGTAAAGCAATTTATAGAGAGCCAGATTTCAGATTTCATCAGAGCAATAGCAATAAGAAAATCTATAAAACGCCCTCCATATAAAGGTGCTGAGGAAATTGTGCATAGGGTGAAAGAAACCTTCTTCTTTGAAGAGACTCCGGATCAGCTCAAAGCGATTGATGATATAATTGAGGACCTTTGTGAGAAAGATTATCCAGCTGATAGGATTATTCTTGGCGATTCTGGTGTGGGAAAGACGGAAGTAGCTTTGCGAGCTGCTGCCTTAGTTGCTTATTCAGGAAAGCAAGTCGCTTTTATTTGTCCTACAACCCCTCTTGCACTCCAACATTTTATGAGGTTCAGAGAGAGGCTATATGATTTTCCTTTCAGAATTGAGATGCTTTCTCGTCTCACTCCAAAATATAAGGAAAAGGAGATAATTGAGGGAATAAGAAGTGGAGCAGTTGATATAGTTATAGGTACGCATAAAGTTTTGAATGTTATTTCCCGTTTCAAAAATCTCGGATTGCTTATAATAGATGAAGAGCAAAGGTTCGGCGTTTCTCATAAGGAGAGAATATCTCGCATAAGGGCAACTTGTGATGTTATCTCTCTGACCGCAACCCCTATACCGAGAACACTGAAAATGGCTTTGTCTGGTCTTAAAGATATATCTTTTATAAGAACGAAACCACTTTCAAGAGGAAAAATTATAACTTCGCTTGTTAGTAAATCAAAAGTGAAAGATATTATAGAATATGAAATAAATCGCGGAGGACAGGTGATATATGTTTATCCTTATATTTCAGGACAAGACGAGATACTTATAGGTTTGAAGAAAATGTTTCCAGAAGAGGCGATTACAATAATTCATGGAAAAATGAGACCAAAAGAGATAGAAAATATAGTTCTGGCTTTTATGGTCGGAAAGGTAAGAATACTTATTGCTACAAAAATAGTCGCTTTGGGTATAGATATACCATCTGCTAACACTATGATTATAGATAGGGCGGACCTGTTCGGTCTCTCAGAACTTTATCAACTCAGAGGAAGAGTCGGGAGAGGGGAAAAGGATGCATATTGCTATCTTATAATTCCTGAAAAGTTGGGAGAGAAAGCAAAAAGAAGGCTTGATATTTTTCTTGACGCAGTGAATTTAGACACATCGGCTGTGGGATTTCAGATATCTTTAAAAGATCTGGAAATGAGAGGTGCAGGTAATCTTTTTGGAAAGGAGCAGGTAGGGCATATTTATTCTGTTGGTTTTGATGTTTATCTCGAAGTATTACAGGAAGTTATAGAGGAAATGAAAGGTAAGCTTGAAGACAGGAAAGTTTATTTTGAGCCAAAAGTTGAAATAGATATACCTGCTTTTATTCCGAAAGAACTTGTTCCTGACCCTATGATAAGGCTATCGTTTTACAGAGCTTTTTCAACCGCGGATGATGAGCAAGATGTTGATGAGATAAAAAACATTATAATTGATAGGTTCTCTGATGGTAAAGATAATTCCTTCCCGGAGCTTGATAATTTCGTAAAGATAGCAAAGCTTAAAGTTATTATGAGGAGGCTCGGCATATTTTCTGCTATTTTCTCAAAAGACCTAACTTTTGTTGAGATTGAATCAAAAGAAGGTAAAATGAAGATACCAGTTTCAGGTATTGACGAACTTATAGAAATGTTGAGTAAAAAGGCATCGGCGTAATTTTCACTAATTTTTATGTATGTCTAATAAGAAATTACAGAAAAACGGAGATAAGATCAACAAATTGGAGAGGTTGAGAAAAAACATTAAGAACTTTTTAAAGGTTTCCGGTGTTGAATCTTTGTATATGGCAAGAAGTGGTATTAAGGTTGAAAGGAGAAATTTAGATAAATTCACTCAAGAGGAGATTTTTCAAGCAGCTAAAAAAATAACCTCAAAAGCGAAAAAGGTCATAGTTGATGATTTCATAAAGTTTCTTTTTTCTCAAAAAGGTTTATTCGTTTCAAGACCGGATTATGTTAATATAAGGTTCAAATCTGAAAAAAAGTATGTTGAGAAAATAAATCATCTCATAAGAGATGGATATTTGCCGAGTTTGAGAAGTTTCATTATAGCAAAGCTCAAAGAAAGATTTGGATTGGAGAAAGATTTTTCAAAGTTTTCTGTGCGGATAAAAGATTCTAAATCAGCAATAAAGAGCAATCAGTTGCTTTTACCTTCTGATATGTTTTTTGAGATATGGAAAATTTTAGAAACTAAAAAATCTCGTAAGCTTACAAAATCTCATGTAAGAAAAATTATATCTTCGGAGATAGAAAATATTTTAGCTGAATATGGAAATTGATTTACTCTCTATAAATCCAAAAGGAGATTAGAGTTTCTTGTAATTCTTCTTGGAAGATCTGTACGGTATTAAAGAAGCATATTTACAAGTTCATTTTATTAGTTCTCAAAACTAAAAAAAGAAAAGTTATAAGTGAATAATGAGAAAAGTAAGATTCTAAACAAGCAAGCAAAATAAGATTTTATAATTGTATAAAAAGCCAAAAAATAGATTTTCTGGCTAAAATAGAATATATGGATGGATTTCAAATTTTCAGCATAGTAATAGGGACATCAGGTGTTGTGGGAAGCTTTATAGTTCTTGCTACTCACATCATAAACAAAAGAATTGATGACATAAACAAAAGAATCAGTGAAATAAATAACGATTTGAGCAAAAGGATAAGCGAAATAAATGGTGATCTGAACAGAAGGATAGATGATACAAACAAGCGCATAGATTCTTTGGAGAGAAGAATGGAAAAAATAGAGGAGGATAACAAAGAGATAAGGAAAGAGTTGTCGGAGATTAAAGGTGATATCAGAGAAGTGAAAGCTCGAGTAGAAAGAATAGAAAGTGATGTAAGAGATATAAAGAGCTTACTTTACAAAATTATTGATATATCTCAAAATCAAATGGGAAAGGAACAAAAATAGCAAGGGAAGCGGAATTAAAATTGAGCAAATCCGGTTTTTTAAACTTTTTGATATGTTGTGTATCGGAGCTCTCTCTGGAACTTCTATAAATGCGAAAGAAATCATTTTGTGTGATATAAATGGAGAAAAGATAAAGGTATTAAAGTATAAAGCTTTTGATTTTCACAAAGATGAAAAAGAAAAATTAATTCGCCTTATTCAGAGCAGGGGAGGGGAGTTCGGAGAAATTCTTCTTTGTAATGAGATTGTTGGGTTATCTTTTGCTAAATCTTTAAAGAATTTTTTGGATGGAATAAAAGTTAAACCAGAGGTAGTGGGATTTCATGGACAGACCATATACCATTATGAGGCAAAAAATAGTGTTCTTACTTATCAGATAGGAGAACCTTTGTATATTGCCAAAATGTTGAAAGTTCCAGTTGTTTATGATTTCAGAAAAAGTGATATAGTTGCTGGCGGTAAAGGAGCTCCTTTATCTCCTATTATACATAAAATCCTATTTGGGAAAATATCAAAAAAAATTTCTGTTGTCAATCTTGGTGGAATAGCAAATATAACATATATCAAAGATGGAAAAATCTTATCAGCAGCAGATTTGGGTCCAGCGAATGCTTTATCTGATTTTATATCTAAAAAGAGGCTCGGATTTGATTATGATAAATTCGGAAAAGTGGCATCAGAAGGAAATTTAATAGAGCAGGCTTTCCAGAGAACTTTAAACTTCATACAAAAGAAAAAAAGAGGAAAAAAAACTTTGGGGTATGAAATAGAAGAAGCAAAACTTTATTTTTTTGAACTAACAAAGAATGAAAAACCATCAGATGCTTTGAGAACTGCTGTTGAGATATCTGTGAAGCTTATTTCAGAAGCTGTCAATTCTTTCAGTCCAGATTTATGTATCCTATGCGGTGGCGGAGCAAAAAATAAATTTATGGTTTCAAGACTCAAGGAAGAAATAAAAAATCCAACATTAATATCAGATGAGGTCGGATTGAATTCGGATTTTGTGGAACCAATTTTGTTTGCTTATCTTGCTTATCTTAGAATGAAAAATATAAGAATTGATATGTCAAAAATAACAGGAGCAAAATTTAGCTATTTACCTGGGAAAATATGTTCGATTTGAGCTAACTTTGTTGTTCTTTGGAGATATGATTCTTTACGGAAAACAGGTAGCAAAAGAGTTGAGAAGAGCAGGATTATTCCCTAAAAAGATTTGGGTCAAAAAGAGCGTATATGGTCTTGTAAAAGAGATCTTTGGTGATTTTGTAAAGGATGTCAGAATTGTTCATCCGAATATTATAACCAAAATTTGCGGATCGGAAGAACATCAGGGAATAGCTTTTGAAGTCAATCTAAAAAAATATAGTTTAAAAGACTTGCATAATATAAAGAAACTTGTGGTGTTTTTAGATGGCGTTCAAGATGTTGGTAATTTGGGTAATATAATAAGGGTTTGTGAATTTTTCGGATGTGATGCTGTAATTATTTCAGAAGAGGGAAGCCCAGAGATTTCTCCTCAACTTATAAAAGCCTCATCAGGGGCTTTCTTCCATATAAAGGTTATAAGAGAAAGGAAAAATGTTGCTATAACCGAACTGAAAAAAAGAACAAAAATTTATGTTTTTGATTTGAGAACCGAAAATTCAATATTTTCGACAAAATTTACATTTCCTGCTACTTTATGCTTTGGTTCAGAAGATAAAGGGGTATCACAAGAAATTTTGAATTTGGCTGATTTTAAAGTCAGAATCCCTCAGTTTGGAAAAGTTGAGTCATTAAATGTTGCCTCTTCCGTAGCGATAGGTGTATTCTCCGCTATTTTTTCCCATCATAATCAAGAAAACCTTTTTTAGTTTTCACGCCTAAAAATCCAGCCTTCACAAGGTTTTTCAGCAAAATCGGCGGAGAAAATTTTTCGTCCTTGAAACCCTCGTAAAGTGTTTCTCCCATAGCTTGAACCACATCTAATCCTATAAAATCCGCAAGTTCTATCGGACCCATCGGATGTCCAAGACCAAAAGTTGCGACTTTCTTCAAAGTTTCGGCGCTGATTCCACTTTCTAAAAATTCAATTGCATGGTTTAAAAAAGGAACCAAAAGTCTATTAACTATAAATCCTGGGTAATCTTTTACAACTACTGGTATTTTCCCGAGCTTTATCGCAATGTCTTTTACTTTTTCTACAACATCATCTGTTGTCTGTACAGCTTTCACTACTTCAACAAGTCTCATAATATGGGCTGGATTAAAAAAGTGCATCCCTATAACCCTATTTTGATGTTTGCAGACGCTCGCGATTTCTGTTATAGATTTTGTGGATGTATTCGTAGCAAGTATGGTTCTTTTTGGACATATCATATCCACCCTTCTGAATATATCTTTTTTTAGTTCAATATCTTCTGCTACTGATTCTATTACTATGTCGCAATCTACAAATGGATTAAGATCTATGGTGTATTCTATTTTGCCTCTTATTTTTTCAGCGTCTTTTTCTGTGATTTTACCTCTTTTCAGCCCACCTGATATTATCTTTTCTATCCTATCTTTTCCTTTTTCAAGTGAACTATCAGATCTTCCGTAAAGAACTACATCAAAACCGCAGGAAGCCGCAAGATAAGCTATTGATGAACCCATAGTTCCCGGTCCAAGTATTCCTATTTTCTGCATAGCTCAAAATTTAATTTTGCTATTAAAAAAATAAAAATTAAAGAATTTT
>Ga0272445_1001255_pt1 | contig 20285 bp, 22 predicted proteins | sample YNPCB0031_FD_194404 | JGI IMG/M metagenome (GOLD analysis project Ga0272445, IMG submission 194404) | Hot spring sediment microbial communities from Yellowstone National Park, WY, United States - YNP-CB-003-1 | ecosystem: Environmental > Aquatic > Thermal springs > Hot (42-90C) > Sediment... | reverse complement strand
TAGATTATTCGTCTTTGTCCTCTTGTTAGTATGTATGCTACTACGAATAGTAGTGTGAGGGATATTGCCATGCTTAGTGTTCCCAGTGCGAACCATTTTGGAGTTGGTGCTGTGACTGACATTTGGTTGTAGACGTATGTTGGGATTGTTCCTACGCCTGCTATTACGAATGAAGATCTCAGGAACTCTGATAGTGACAGCGTAAAGGCGAAGAAGAAGGTCGAGATGACCTGCGTCCTTATTAGTGGGAATGTTATTTTGGTGAAGACTTTCCAGCCACTTGCTCCTAGGACCCTCGCGACGTTTTCATACTCTACCATTAGTGGGTCAAATCGGGCCATCGTAAGGATTAGTCCGAATGGCATTGTATATACGATGTGTAGTGGAAGTACCGTCCAGATTGAGTACTCGGTTATTCCTATTGTCTTGTAGAATATGTTTGCGCCCAATCCAATAATTATTGCTGGCATAACGAAGCCTGCAAGCAGTAGATAGAATATTAGGTCCCGGCCCTTGAATGCATATCTAAGCGTTAACGCCGCACATATAACGAGGGGTACGACTATCGATGCATTGATGATGCCAAGCGTGATTGAGTTTATGATGGCCTGTCCTATCTGAGGGTCGTAGAATATGCCGCTTGTGAATCCGCTGGTGCCTACGAGCCCTGGAGGACCGATGTACCAATAGAGGCTAAATCCCAAAATTGGAAATGTTATACTCGCGTCTGACTTGAACGATAGTATGGCGACCAAGATCAGTGGTAGGTAGAATATGAATATTATGAAGACCGTGTAGATTCCGAGAACAATTTTCACCCAATCTCTCTTCATGCATAATCACCTACTTGTAGAACACCTGCTTGATGTTTGCGAATCTAAGTACTATCCAGATCACCCCTAGGGTCACCGCCAGCAGCAAGACTGAGTAGGCAGCCGCCATTGGCCAGTTAAAGTGCCAAGCATAGTTCTGGACAGTTAGTCCCAACATTTGTAGTCCTCCTGCCCATAATGCCGGGGTAACGTAGTCGCCCAGTGTCGATATGAAGACAAAGATTATCCCAATCACAACGCCTGGCAATGATAGTCTAAACGTAATCTTTGTGAAGGCTTTAAACGGAGAAGCGCCGAGGGTCCTCGCAACGTTGATTAAGTCCGGATCAATGAGTGTTAATGATAGATATATTGGGAATATCATGAAGAGTAGGTTCGTTTGTACCCAAATTATGAGGAGGGTCCACCGCGTGAAGAGTAGCTCAGATAACGGCTGCTTAATGAGACCTAGACTCATTAATGCATAATTTACGAGCCCTTTTTCTCCAAGTATTGAGAGCCACGAAATGCTTCGGATGCTCCAGTCAACCCAGTATGGAGCTACGAGCATGAAGGTTATGATTCCTTGTAGTTGGAAGTTCTGGATCTTGAACGACAGGAAGTACGCAACAGGATAGGCTACTAGTAGCGTAACTAATGCGGCTAGCACTGACATTCCAAGTGTGTCTCTCAGTATGATGTACGTGGATGGTCGTGAAAATACTGCTATAAAGTTGTCTATTGATATATTTGTAGGGTCAAATCTAGTCACAGAGCCCTTGTTGAAAGACAGCAACAATATCATGAGTGACGGAACAACGAGGAATAAAATCACTACTATCAGGGGCGGTAGTATCAGGAAATATCTTGCATTCTTCCGCACGAATGTTGTCAGAGGGGATTCGCGCTTCTCGGCCTCAGATCGTCTTTCCTCTGTCATATATCTTATCACCTTCCATAGATAACGTCCTCTATGTTTAGTCCTTCGATTACTGAGGGCTTGTCAAGGATTATTCCCCTTACGGTGTCCCAAGAAACGGCGTATTCTTCTCCTATCTTTACCGGCATCGGATCAGCGTGTACCTTTACCTGAACCCCTCCAGCAACTTCAAATATGTATTCTATGAATTCTCCAAAGTAGTAGGCACTTATTAGGCGTGCCTTGAAGCTGTTTTCGCGATGTTCTCCTACTGGCGAGATTAATATGTGGTTTGGCCTAACGCCGTATGCAACTGTCCTACCTACTAGTTCACCGGTTCCTTTGTATATTCCTTTGAATTCACCCAAATTAGTCTTTACTATGCAGAACTCGCCTTTCTGCTCAACTACTTGCCCACTGTATAGATTTATGTCGCCTACGAACCTTGCAGCAAATACCGTGCGTGGCGATTCATATATTTCATGTGGCTTTCCTTTCTGTTCTATTACTCCTACGTTCATGACCATTAACGTGTCAGCGAGGCTTAGTCCCTGCTCTTGAATGTGTGTTGTTAATATCCAGGTGTTTCCTAAGTTTTTGTGGATGTTCTTGAAGTCTTCCATTAATTTTCTCTGCAGCCTATAGTCTACGTGGCTTAGCGGCTCGTCTAGGAGCAGCAGGCTTGGATTTGCTACAACGGCTCTTGCCAAGGCTACTCTCTGTCTCTGACCACCGGAGAGCTCGCTCGGCCATCTCTCCTCAAATCCAGCCAGCCCCACTAGTTCAAGTGCACGCTTCACTTCCTTCTTTATCTCTGATTCATCGAAGTTGTGCATTCTGAGTCTAAAAGCGACGTTGTCATAGACTCTCATATGTGGGAATAATGCATATGTTTCGGGCATGTATGATATGTTTCTCTTGTGTGCAGGGACGTCCTTCACGTTTCTGCCATCGATGTATATGTCGCCGCTGTCATAGTCAAGTATACCGGCCACGCATCTAAGTAGAGTACTCTTGCCGCATCCGCTTGGACCTATAATGACGAAAAAGTCTCCCTTATCGACCTCAAACGAGACGCCATTCAATGCCAAGACGTTCCTTCCATAACGTTTAACTAGATTTTTTACAGACAATGCCGACGGCATAACTTTTCAGGAAAAACAGTATTTTATCACTATTTAACTTTTATGAATGGTTAAATCCTGCTTTAATAAAAATGGTAAAAAATTAATATGGAAGATGCCTAATTATTTTTCGTTAAAATGACGATTGTTGAGCGTTGTTCAAGTCTTTTAGACTAAATTCAACACCATTAAAAGCTATTTATTCCCTTTTTTGACCTAGCTTTCTCCGATTTTTCATCTCCTTCGCACACTCAGAGACCAGCTGATCCAACACTTTGACAAATTCCTCTTCCGACGCCATAACCATGTACTTTTTCTCTTCTATTATCTGTCGTATTCTCTGAAGAAATTTGTCAGCCCTTTCTCCCTCGACTAGTTCCTGCAATCTAATGATCTTACTTGATAGGTCTATCAGTCTTAGCGCCCCATACAGCGGTGGTTCATCGGCTGATATCCGAGCAGCCGATAAAGCAAAAACAATAATGTCAAAGATTTCTTTACCAAAATTACCACTAGAGTTTTGACCCATTTTTCCTCCCACAATAATTCACTGAATTTGTTGATATATAACAATTTTGTTTTGTCTAGTTTTTAACGCTGGGACTTCATATCATCATTGAGAACTAGTCGTAAGCTTCGCTTATTTTAATCATAAAAAATATGTGCTGGCTTATGCCCATAAGTTTCCGTGTCTATTTAGATATGTTATCCGGGCATTTGGCTTTGCCTTAAGCGGCGGCGGCATGTCTTTTCGTGGGTAACCTATTTGTAGCATTACTTCTGTTCTATAATTCTCGGGTATCTCGAGAATCTCTTTTACTCCTGCTTCGCTGTATGATTTTGTAAAGCAGGTTCCGAGGCCAAACTTAAGCGCGGCTAATGCGACGTTTTCTGCTGCTGCTCCGGCATCAATTATGGAGCATATGTCTCTTCCCAGTCTTCCTAATCCTTTATAGGCCGTATCTAGGTCTGTGTAAATTAGTATGAGAGATTTTGCATTGCTTAGAAAGCCTGGAGAAACCTGTTTAATCATATTTACTGTCTCTTCATCATTTATTACCATGACTCTTCTGTATGGAGTATTTCCACCAGTAGGAGCTTTATGGGCAGCCCATGCAAGAGTCTTAAGCACGTCTTCGGGAACTGGCTTTTCCTCAAAGTATCTGACCGCAACCCTCTTCCTAATCGCATCTAATACATCCATACATTATTTAAGATTTTGACGATTAAATAAAAATCTTTCTCCTACTAAATACTCCCTGTTCATGCGGCATCATGTTAAAACATTTCTGAATTTTTAAGAAAACACGTTAGTACACCAATGCCATATGAGATGCAATCTCATAATTCATAATTGTTAGATTCTAACGAGCTCCGCTGCTTGTTTCTAAACGAAACTAATAGTTCTCTCTTAAAGCTTGTTTACAGGTTATCTTGCTGGTGATGAAACTTAAGTATCAGTCAGTTCCTTTATTCTCAGTCAAGCAATAATTAGTCACATACTGAGTTAAAGATCCTATTGATTTCTAAGATTTGAAGAGAAAAAAATTATGAATGAGGCTTATTAAATTTGTGTCGTGTTTTATCCTTTTCCGAGCTTTATTGCTAGTTCTCTTAGCTTGGGGTGTATTGGTGTTCCGGTGTCGATGATTTTTTCATCGTCTAGCCATACGGTTGAGTTAAGGCAGATGCCGTCGAAGTGTGATACGGCCTTCTTGCCCTTGCCTCTGAACATCGGGCCCTGGTAGCCGAAGCCCCACTCGGTACAGCCCCAGACACGCTCGTCCTCCGTGCAGAGGCCTGATAGCCTAGCTCCTGGGTTGAAGCCGTAGCATATGTGTGCTACGTAGTACATGTTGGGGTCTCCTAGCTTTTCGAGCCATTTCTTGACCTTTAGTGCCTCTGCTCCGCCCTGAATGTCCTTAATTTCTCCATTCTTTACGATTAGCCTGATTGGTTCTCTTAAGATTCCTAGATCTGCCTCTCCTCCTCCTGAGAAGGAGCCGTCGAACACAATTACTCCGTTTACTGTTTCCTCAATCGGCGCCCATCCCATCTGTCCCAACAGGAAGTGCGGGCCAGGAGTATCAGCAAACAGCTCGTTGGTAACTGGCCGGTCTGGATCGTTCTCAAATGAGACGTCGTTTCCTGCGGGTGTGACTACGCGCATTTTACGGGCCTTCCTCGTCATCTCGACAAGAGTGTTCTGGAATTCTGCCTGAACATCTATGTTCACCTTTCCTATGCATCGCACCATCTGGTCAACGTTTAGTCCGCCTAAGAAAAGGTATCTGACTCGACCCTTTCCTAATGCTGCAGGCGTCATTGCCTCCTCCCAAGGCGTTGAGTAGAGCAGCCACTGATTGTTCAGCTCAATCCACACGTCTGTGTTAGGTATAGCTGCCTTCAATGGGTCGGGCAGGTATGGATCTCCAACTTTACCATAGCCCGGAGGTGTGGAGTGCCACGCAACCATTACTTTGGCGCCTGCACACTCAGCGGCTTTGGCAATTTCCTCCGCGACTCTCCATTCTTCAGGGCCGTCGATAGTTATCAGTACACTTTCTCCTGGCTTCACTTTGCAGAGCTTGTTAATGACAACATGCGCTGTTTTTGCTAATTCCAGATCTAATAACTGAGGCATAGCACTAGAACGAAAATATACCTGATATTTATATATTTCGCGTCAACGTATAGGAACTTATTAAAATTTGTTTTAAACCATTTTAGAATAACAGTCCCCTTTTTATAAGTTGTTTTTAACTGGTCTTCTTATTTACTTTATATAAAACCTTAAATAAGGGTTTATCCTTCTGAAAATCGAGATGTCGGGAAAAGGTAATTCGGTAAATAGAAGAACTGCTGCGAAGATTATTGGTGGCACAGTTGCTGGCCTTGTCGTTGGAGGCGCGATAGGATACCTTTCAAGAGGAGCAGAAGTAATTGAGAGAACAGTCGCAACGACAGTAACACAGGTTAGGACTGAGACCGTAACAGTAACTGGGACTGCGCCGGTAACAACTGTGACTCAGCCAACAGTTACGACCGTTACTACGCCTGCAACAACCATTACAGAGCTACCAGCGCCAGCGGAGTATCTAGCAAAGTTCCCGAACTGGGAGTATTATTATTCGCCTACTCCTAGGCCACAGACGCTTCGATACCTAGGCGGCTCATGGATGATGTATCCCGAGGTTGCAGAGTTCTGGGAGAAAGTCCACAAACAGAAAGTAGAGGCAAGCTACCTAGACCTATTCATCATGGCTCAGAGAATCGTCGCCACTGAGGGGTACGGATGGGACGTAGCCGGCACAGCTAGATTCCCACCAATCAAGAAGGCTGGCATAATACTGCCTATACCCGCAGAGAAGCTTCCACGATTTGACCCGAACAAAGTACCGCAAATATTCGTTCATCCAGAGAGATTCTTGAGGCCGGCACAGGTCCCGAGATTCCAATATAACCTCTGGTTCTCTGAGGAAGACTATACAACCTATAAGAACTTTGCACTAGTTCCTAACAACTGGAACTTCGACTCAATTACATACCTACCAGAGAAATTACCATACGAGGAAGAGGGAGGACACAAGTTCTCCTTCTCATACTCTGAGCTATGGAACCCGGAGTGGAAAGGAAGAACAATGATGCAGGACGAGGCATTCACAGTCTTTAGCGAGACAGCAAACGAGCTCGAGGCCACTGGCCAAATAACTTTATCTGGAGCAAACACGAACCTTACAAAGGAAGAGGTTGACAGAGTCTACAACTTCTTGCTACCCATAATCAAGTCAGGACAGATAAGGACGTTCTGGTTTAAGTATGGAGACGCTGTTAACCTTCTTGCCACAAGAGAGATCTGGATAGGTAGCACTTGGCAACCAATTTGCTATGACACGAGAAGGGCGGGAACGCCAGCATACTATGCGCGACTAGTAAATGGGCCGTTCTTCTGGTTTAACGGCGATATCGTATCAAAACACACGCCGATTCTAGAGGACGTATACAAATTCATCGCATTCAGAACCGACATATGGTGGGACGCATTCATCACTAGGAATGGATATGGAACATTGACGAGCAACTATGACGACGTAAGAGCCTACATGGGTGCAGAATTCTTTGACTGGGTCAACAATGGACAAAGAACATATCTACCGATTGACGAGATAATAAAGAACTGGTGCTTCCCTGACCGGCCTGAGCTATGGAACCTAGAAGACAGACTACTACACGCCCTATTCCTGCCTGACAAATACTTCCCGCCTGGAGAAAAGCCGAGGGAAGGAAAGCCCCACCCGAGAGGAAACCTCAGAGACCTCGGGTCAATCGAAGACAAGCAGAAGATCACAAGATACTTCCTGTCACCAGACCTGCCAGACGAGCTAGATTACTACACTGAGAAATACAACGACTTAAAGGCGCAGCTACCAGTATAAAATCAAAAGAGAAACAATTTTTATCTAACAATATCTTCCTTCTTTTTCTTCAATTCCTCAATAGATGTACCCTTAACTCTTTCCACATAATACTTCTCTGGCTCAGACAGCTGTTTACATTTCACTATGTGGTCTATCCTCATTATTGTGTAGGCTGCCTCGAATGCAGAGTTAATTATCTGTCTCTTAACTGGTAAGGGGTCGATGATGCCGCTTTTACTGACATCTCCCAGGCATGCATTAATTATGTCCACACCATATGACTTGTTACCAGAGGCATGCTCGCTCCGCATTTTTGCCAAACCATCTATAGGATCCATACCGACACTTTCAATTAATGACTGAGGAATAATCTCAAAAGCCCTCGCGACTGCCTCAATGACCAATTGTTTCTTGTCCGGTATTTTCTCTGCGTATTTGTAGAGGAGCTGGGAGATCTCCTCATCGACTGCACCTCCACCCCAAACCACCCTATCGTCATGAGCAATAGTCCTAGCAAGTCTAACAACATTATTGATGATCCTTTCGACATCATCTATGACGTATTTATTCGCGCCTCTCAGAACTATGTCTATGTTGTGTGGGTTTTTGCAACCCCTGAAAAATACCCAATGTTCATTATTGATTTTTTCATATTCTACAACTTCCGCATATCCGAGGTAGGATGGGACTAAGTGATCAGTATTGACGACGGGAATCGCGCCAACAGTCTTAACAAATCTATCAAACTCGGGTGGAGGAAACCTCATAACGAGCATTATATTTTGATTAGCAAATTTCTCAATTAATAATTCATCAACACCCTTTTCTACAGCTATCACATTTGCGCCAACATTAAAAATACTCTTAACGAGCAAGTCTAGGAACTCTCTTCTTTTCTCTTCGAAATTCGACCAGTAGTTTGGCTCATCAAACTCGAAGGAGTAGTCTTGATAGCGGGATATCTTCTTGTTCGGTATTCGGAGTTCGCCCTTGATTACGGCAATTTTGGCCCCGACTACTCTCCTAGGCATCCTTGGATGAAACGGCTCCCTGAAAAGAGCTATTCCGTCAACGACGAAGGAGTCCATTATGGCGCCCCCAACAATCTTCTTTACATCTATGTTGATGTCATAGTCGGGCCTCTTCAGTAGTTCCAACCCGACAGTATTAATAACCCTATTTACGAGACTCGCCACATGCTCGTCATGAAAGGGCACTTTGCCCCTAACTTCATAATCGATGCATTTACTGATTGTCTCCATGGTGGTGCAGTTAAGCCTAAAGCTAAGCTCGTCCAACGTGTTTTGCACAAACTTGTATGCCAAAACTAAGCCATCTGCAATATCGTTCTGGTGTAATCCCTTATCTATCAGGGATTCACACTCAGCGAGGATCTGCGAGGCCAGCAGTATGGTTGATACAGCTCCGCTCCCAGTCTCGGCCGACGCGGCCAGGGCGGCACCTGCAAGGAATTGTGCTATAGGATGCTCTAGCTTAACTCTTTTAAGTATAGTGCGCATATCGGATGTCTGGAATACTAGTTCTGTCCTGCCCTCCTGCATGATTAATAATTTCCGCATCCTGTTAGGGCCGAGCAGCGATTTAAACATGAGAGCGAGGACCTTAGCAGCTGCTATGTTTTCCTTAACTGCTGATTTTCCTATGTTCTCGGTGGAGCCCTTCTTAATGATGTAGACGGGCTGGCCGTGAATGTATTCAGATGGTCTAGGGATTGCCTCGTGCAACAGCGGCGGAGACCTCTTGCGTGAGCTTTCATCGTTCGATGGCATTCTAGAAATATACTTTATTCCTTAAGATATTAAAGGTTTTACGAAGACTGCGATTAACGCCTTAATAACATTGCCTGTTCTCTGAGCGCGTTTGTTGTTGAACTTTACTACACTACTTACGTAAAATAAGAGCCATCGATGAACATTATTTATTTCTTTATTAAAGTTTAAATAATGGAAAAGCAGAACTATGTTTCATGAAAAAATCTGAGCCTCGAGTAGCTGTCATTATACCAAATACTTCTAAGGAGTTTTTAGCGCATCATCGTAAAGAACTAAGCGAAGAATTTCCCGACGTTGAGGTTACTTGTCTGGACAAGGGGCCCGACTCTGTTGAAAGTTTTATTGATGAGGTGGACGCAGGGCTTCAACTAGCAAAACTCGTTAAGGAGGCGGAGAAGAAGGGTTTCGACGCAGTAGTCGTAAGCTGCTTCACTAATCCTGCATTAAATGCACTACGAGAGGTAGTTTCTATCCCAGTGGTGGGTGCTGGCGAGGCTGCTCTATATGTTGCTGCTTCACTTGGAGACAAGATAGGCATATTGTCCGTGCTGAAGGAGACTGTCCCAGTTACACGCCACATGGTTAGGGGACTAGGACTGGAAGAAAGAGTAATAACGATAAGGGACGTGGGCATCCCTGTACTCGGCCTCTCACATGGCGGCCAAGTCGAGGACAAGATATTTGAAGCATGCCTAAAAGCCATCAACGAGGACGGCGCGGAGGTACTAGTCTTGGGTTGTACAGGAATGGTGGGATTATCTGAAAAACTACAAGAAAGGTTAAGAGAAAAAGGATACGAGGTGCCAGTCGTCGATCCAATAAGGGCTGCCATATACTATGCTAAACTCCTAGTCCGTCTTGGCTTGCGCCAAAGCAGAATATCATATCCAAAGCCTCTACCAAAGAAAAGAAGATTAGATTATGAGTGATTTCTAAAAAATTATATTTTTATTTGCATTGTTATATTAGCCATTCTCCATCCTTGATTATCGTCTTCTCATCATCTACTATTACTGTCGGCCGGAGCACTACTCCATCTATATGTATTCCCGCTATCGTTTTTCCGCCAAAAGTACTATTGTCCCCCAACGCGATATGGATCGTATTATAGACCTTTTCATCGATCAATAAGTTCCCCATGAGCCTGGCATGTGGGTTGCATCCAATGCCCAGCTCTGCTATATTAAATGCCTCTGGCTTACCCACACCTTTTAGCATTTTCTCTAGTTTGGCAGCCTCCTCCCCTCCTTCGAAGGATGTTGCGTAACCATTCTTCACTTTTATCACTACTGGCCTAGTAACTTGGCCTATGCTCGCAATTGTACCGTCAAAAACTATTGTACCCTCAGCTGTGCCCTCCAGTGGGGCTACGTATACCTCGCCCGCAGGTAGATTTCCAAAGTCACCCTTATTATGAATAATGCCAGTATCTAAAATTATTGGTCTGCCGTCTATGTGGAGCGTCAAGTTACAGCCAGCCGGAGAAGTTATCACAACCTTCTTAACGTTCTGAAGAGCCCTCCCCATTTTTTCCACTCGATTCTTTACATCGTTATAATCCGCCACCATTGCTTCTGATAGAAAGATAGCGTCATTTATTCCAGGCATCGTCGCACCTCTTACTCCTGCCTGAGTCGCGGCTTTCCTTGCCTGCGTATGTGTGAGGCTATACTTTGTTGGTGCGACAAAGACATCAACGCTACGCATGGCTGCCGCCACCTGTTCTGGCGGTTCTTCGCCGTGTCTACTTCTAGGCTTCATGATTATTAGTGTGGCTTCAGCTTCTGCGTTTAACGCTTCATTAAACAATGGACGACCAAAACGTTCGGTCTCTGTATCACATATGACTAGTACCTTCTCGTTTGGCTTGACTCCTAAACAACTACGAATGACTACTCTTGCACTTTTACTATAATCTGGCTCCATGGTTGATACCAGCTCTTTGCGTTATATATATTTTAAAGAAGAGTCGACAGTATTTTGTGCATAAAATTGGTAACTTTTAGCATAGCGTAAATCTCTGAGTCATATCTTAAAGACGCTACCAACTTATGTTCTTAAAATATTAAATACATCTTATTCCTGATTTATTTCTCGATGTTGATCGATAGACGCTCCAGAGTATGTGAGTTAATCAATAAGATGAACCTGCGTGGAGCGATATTTTGTAGTCCCAGCAGTATTCGTTATCTTTCAGGGCACGTAGCGCCAATTGAGGTTGGGCCTAATCCTCTTGAGGCCGGTCCTCCAATATTACTTATCAACAAGGATGGAGAGACGGGGATTATTGTTTCAGAGTTTGAAGAACAGCCGGCTCGAAGCAGCAGTAAGGTCGACCATGTCTCTACGTATAGTTGCTATAATATTCACGATGTAGGTATGAGGGCAATTGATAATCTGACCAGCGTCCTGCTGGATCTAATGAGGCGTCTTAGAATTAATGAGGGCGCCCTGGGGGTCGAGGCGGAACACTTCCCGACAGCTCTTTTATGGAAGCTCCAAGAAAATTTACGAGGCCTTAGCTGGCGAGACGTTTCTAGAAGCTTGGAGACGCTGAGGGCGGTGAAGGATGAGGATGAGATTCAATTGATTAGACGTGTATGCGAAGTGACTAGTTGGGGACAGATAACTGCTCGACAGCTAGTAAGTGAAGGTGTGTCAGAGATTGAGATTTACTCGCTTGTTAAAGCTAAGATTGAGGAAAAGGCAGGCGCAAGGACGCCGCTTTTAGCCGACATGATTTCAGGCGAGAGGACGTGGGAAGTCAGCGGTCACCCGTCCACACGTAGGTTACGTAGGGGCGATTTAGTCATCTGTGATTTGGTTCCACGTATAGATGGTTATTGGGGTGATAGCTGTTCAACCATCAGTGTTGCCGAGGCAAGCGAGGAGCATAGGAGACTGCATAGAATAGTTATGACTGCGCTGCAAAAAGGTATTGAGAGCGTTAGGCCGGAGGTTTCTGCAATGGAACTCGATAAAATTGTACGGGGCGAATTAAGGCGTCATGGATATGATTATCCACATCATACTGGACACGGATTAGGAGTGACCTATCATGAAGAGCCTAGAATTTATCCATCGAGCAATACTCAGCTTAAGCCAGGCATGGTCTTAGCATTAGAGCCCGGAGTCTACATTAATGGAATAGGAGGAATAAGATTGGAGGACATCATACTAGTTACTGAGGATGGCGGCGAAGTGTTGACAAAGTATCCAAAAGAGCTTTAACAAGCAACTCTTAGCTGAAGCATCATTAATGTTTTACCAAGAGATTTTCTACGTTATACCATCAAATTAAAACATCGCCATTATCAATATTACTCTTATATACTTTATTTGTCGATATAAAACCAAGGTGGTGACTATTGGCCAAATTCCACGTATATAAGGATGAAAAAGGAAATTATAGATGGCGGCTCCAGTCTGATAACAACAAATTCGTAGCGGACTCATCTCTCGGATACAGAACAAAATACGACTGCATAAGGGCAATAAAGGCAATTCAAAAATCAATCGCTAGAGCTGAAATTAGCAAGACTACCGACGAAGTTATAATTTAATAAAACAACTATATTATTCCTTTTTCTCTCAGAATATCCTTTATTGTAGAATCACCAAGATCGTCCAGCTCGTATCTCACCTTAATTATTGCTTTATCGATATTTACGAGTCTGGATAAGTCAGTGGGCGTTGCGCTTACCACGTATTCGCATTCTGCGCGCCTCAGAGTTTCTTCAAGATCCCTTAACTGCTCAGAGTTGTATCCGAGGGCTGGTACTACGTAGCCTATGTGTCTATACTGCTCATAGAGTTTTTTAATTATCCCCACGGCGTATGGCTTAGGATCTATTATCTTCGCATTATATCTCTTTGCGGCTACGTACCCTGCACCGTAGCTTAATCCGCCATGAGTAACTGTTGGGCCGTCCTCCACGACCACTACTCTTTGCCCCTTCACTCTATCCAATCCCTCACCGATTATTCTTGACCCAGCAACCACTAACCTTGCATTAGGATTAACCCTAGCTATATTTTGCTTGATAATTTCCAAATTTTCTCTAGGCACATCTTGGGACTTGTTTATCACTACTACATCAGCCATGAGTATGTTTACTTCTCCGGGATATGACGATACTTCCTGCCCCGGCCGCTGAGCATCGGTCACAACTATGTTTACTGATGGCTCTATGAATGGAAAATCGTTGTTCCCTCCATCCCATACAATGACGTCGCCATCCCCTTCAGCTCGTCTAAGTATCTCACAGTAATCAACGCCTGAGTAAACCACGACTCCAGAGGCTAGGTGGGGCTCATATTCTTCACGCTCTTCTATCGTGCACTCATATCTATCGAGGTCTTCAATCTTTTCAAACCGTTGAACTGCTTGTTTCTCAAGGTCTCCGTATGGCATTGGGTGGCGAATCACGACTACGCGTTTGCCGGCTTCTCTAATTATTTTGACTACGTATCTTGAGACTGTGCTCTTTCCAGCTCCAGTTCTCGTCGCTGTTATTGCTACGACTGGCTTGTTTGATTTAAGCATCGTTGATTTCGGTCCGAGAAGCATAAAGTCTGTGCCACATGCTATGACTCGAGACGCTTTATGCATCACTTCCTCATGTGTTAGGTCGCTATAGGCAAGTACAACTAGGTTGACGTCGTTTTTTCTCACTATGTCTTCTAGTGATGATTCTGGTAGTATTGGGATTCCATCTGGATATAGAGGCCCTGCAAGGGAGGGTGGATAATATCTCCCCTCTATGCCGGGTATTTGCGTCGCGGTAAAAGCCACAACTTTATACTCAGATCTATTCTTAAAATATACGTTAAAGTTGTGAAAGTCCCTCCCAGCAGCTCCCATTATTACTACCTTAATCGTCATCTACTACCAACTATTATTTAGAACTCAGGAATTATTATCGATATCTTAAAAATATTACTGATGCAGCCTAGTCCTTAGCCTCCTGAGAAATCTCTCAGTTCTCTCCTTCTTTGGATGCTCAAGTACTTGTCTTGCGTCCCCCTCCTCAACTATTATTCCATCATCTATGAATACAACCCTGTCGGCGGCAGCCTCTGCAAAGTCTATCTCGTGTGTGACAATCATCATTGATCTTCCCTGTTTTGCTACTTGGTAGAGCGTCTCTACTACTTCATACCTTAACTCTGGGTCAAGGGCCGACGTGGGCTCGTCCAATAAAAGCAGAATTGGATCTATTGCCAATGCCCTCGCTATTGCGCCGCGCTGCTGCTGACCACCAGACAACTCAAGCGGATACTTTGATGCCAAATCTCCTAAGCCTAGCTGCGAGAGTACTGCCATGGCTTTTTGTTCTGCCTCGCGCCGCGGGATACCCCTACCTAGCTCTAATGGTAGGGCCACGTTTCTAAGCAAAGTCATGTGTGGGAAAAGATTGTATTGCTGAAAAACAAATCCTATCTTTGACCTAACCCTCCTGAGGCTATCAGACTCGTGGGTCAGAACTGTGCCCTCGAGGATTATTTCTCCAGACCAGGGCTTTACTAGCAATGGAATGCATTTTAGAAGCGTGCTTTTGCCGGAGCCGCTAGGTCCAACTATGACTATCTTCTCTCCCTTGTTAACCTTCAGGCTTACTCCCTTCAAGACCTCGGTCCCGCCGTATCCCGCCCTTAGGTCTCTGATCTCCAGTAATACGTTGTTCAAATCCAGCTCCTTAGCAACAAAAATCTCCAAAATATCTAATTAACGTTTAGTCGTTTTAATACTTATGAAATAAATTACACTAGAGCCCTTCTGTATCCTGGAATCGCGTATTTGGCTTCAAGGATCTTTGAGAGCTGAGAGGTGGGTATGCATATTGCGAGGTATATCGCCGCTGCTAGCAGGTAAATTTCAGGCATAAAAGTGAATGCAACCATGTATTCAGCTTTCCTGAAGAGCTCGGCGACGCCGATTATCGAGGCGAGAGAAGTATACTTGACCAGCGCGACGAATTCGTTAACTAGTGCCGGCGTGGCTATCCTTATCGCCTGTGGAAAGACGATAAATCTATACATCTGGCCCGTGGTCATCCCCAGAGACTCGGCAGATAGGAACTGCTCTTCTGGAATTCCCTTTATTGCTGCTCGTATTATCTCGGCTTGGTACGCCGCACTGTTAAAGCCGATTGCAAGCACCGAGGCCGTGAAGGCGTCAAGCTTAATCCCGACTGCCGGCAAGCCAAAGTACACGAAGAATATCTGCACTAGGAGTGGCGTGCCCCTGAAAAACTCTATGTAAATTCTAGAAACTGCTGATAAGGGGCCTCTAGCTAGGACCCGTGCTGCCGCGAGAAGCGCTCCCAGCGATAGGCCAAGCGCAAAAGAATACACCGTCAGTTGGAGTGTTACTGGTATTCCTTCCAGTATGTATGGAATGACCTCAAATAAAAAACGCTCAATTTCCAATGCTTACACCTATTACTAGGTTTACGTTCCTAGCCATTTATTTATCTCTTCTTGGAAGATCCTATCCATCTCTCCTGAGCTAGTGAGGTCTTCTATCACTTTGTTGACGACGTACTTGAGGTCCTCCGCTCCCTGCGGGACTCCGATTGCTGCGCCGCTCAGACTGCCTAGACGCATGACGACTACTAGGTCTGGATCCCTGCTTGCTAGGACTTGACCAATTATGTCTCCGACGATTAATGCGTCGAGGTCGCCTCTCTTGAGCGTCATGACCATCTCTGGATATACTCTATCATACGACACTATGTTGGACTTTCCCTTCAAGTGATCGTTAGCCCACTCTTCCTGTATTGTTCCAAGCTGGACGCCTATGTTCTTTCCGTAAAGTGACTGCTCGTCCTTGAACTCGGAGGCTTTTGATTTTAGCACGACTACTGCGGCGTCGTACGCCACGTAGTAGCCCTTCGAGAAGTCGATCTCTCTTTCCCGCTCGGCGGTATGATGCAGGTCAGCGATAACTAAATCGACCTGACCGCCTTTAAGAGCCTCTATTAGTGCCGCAAACTTCATGTCCTTTACCTCGAGCTGTACTCCGAGCTCCCTTGCTATCCTCTCAGCTATAGCGATGTCTATCCCGGCGAAGTTGCCCTTAGCGTCTATGTACTCGAAGGGCGGCCAATCCGCGCTTGTACCCACGATGAGCTTGCCCCTGCTCTTAATCGTCTCTACGAGTGACGGCTTCGCTGGAGGCGCCATGAATGAGGATGCAACGTAGTATCCTGCTGCTCCAATGACGATCCCTATAACGAGCATTATCACCAGCCATACAGCATTTATGCTGGAGGATTTCACGAGCTCTGAAAGGACGGGCCCGATATTTAAATATTATAAATTGATTAAGAATCTTAACCCATTTTTGGCAGTAATAGTTCGACACGCCCTAGCGGTGATCAAAAATCTTATATATTACAGGTTTAGGGTACTGATAAACATAGATATATATAACGCCGTTTTATTGAATATTGTGTAGGTGAAGTAAATTATGCCGAGCAAATGGGCTTCAAGATTCATTGCCGCCGCAATCATCCACGGAGCAATCGCAGCCATTATAACGCTATACATAGTTCTAGGACAGCTAACCTTCCTCAAGCCTGAGCCAAGCCGAGTAATTGCGTTTGGAAGCGCCGGCATGTGGTTCACCTTTGGATACCTATCATACATACTCGTAGGCGTCGTCGGAGTTGCGGTTACCGCGCTGTTCTATCATTACATCGAGGAGGAGATGTCTAAGCCATACAGCGGCATTGCATCAAAATTTGCATGGCTACACTTACTCTTGATGAATATCGGAGTTGCGGGTGCCACTTGGTTGATGATGATTAGTGGATATCTCGGGGGCGCCGCAATGCTGCCGCCCGAAGTTGGAGGCCTAGGCTGGAATCCTGGACAAGTCCATGCCAATGTTTTCTACGCTGTACCGATGGGGTATCCGTTCTGGATAACGATTTTCGTCGTCTTGCTTGCTGCTGGCGTACTACTAGGCGGGCTTGGATACCTGATTACATGGAAAAGAAGCCAATAGTATTATATTTCTGATTTTTATTCTTCACACATTTATTGTAGATACTATAGTATAAATTTGCGGTGAAGAAACATTCGTCATCAGTAATGGTTTCTCTATTCTTAGTTTTTTGTATAGGGCCATTTTTCACGCTTGTAGTTAGTGCAGACGAGTGGAGTTCTTATACAGATGATAGGCCGTGGGCGTTGGGTATAGTCGTACCGGACGGAGCGCCTACTGAGGAGGGAAAAGTCAAGTGGAGTTCATCCAGCAACCTAACAGTAGTTCTTACAATTCCTAAGATAAACATGACTGACTCGACAATTTATGTAATAGTAAGTGTGATGACCGAGAGCGGCGTTGTAATTCAGGCAGCCGTAGGCATTGAAAGTGGCGATGAGTGCTGGCGAAGCTACGCTATGTATGTACGTGATGTCTATAGCAACAGTAAAGAGTATGTTCCTGTTCTTTTGGGCGATTCTCCATCTTTTTCGCCTGGCGACTCGGCCATTATTTCGATACATTCTAAATTTATTGATTCAGTACCTGTCTGGATAGCAGAGATTACTAATTTATCCACATATGAGAGGCAGGAGGTACAGCTATTCTCTGACGGGAGCTCTAGATTCATGAAAGGCGACCATGAAGTCGTTGCATTAGAGTCGTACACGAGGAGTGAGTATGTTTTTAGAAATATGGGCCAATTAACGTTACACGGTGTTTTTGTAGACGGCAAGAAAGTTTTGGGTGGCTGGTATATCTCTGATGGGCAGGTCTTTATGAGTGATCTCTTGTTCGAGGTAGGCGCCGGTGGGCCTGTTCCTAGTTTTTTATATTTAGTTGCCTCTAACAGTTCTATGGCTGTTTGGGGATATTCTAACGAGGCTTGGGAGGCCTCGCCGAATCATATATTTTTCTTGCTGTTGGGCGCTTTACTGCTGACTATTTTATTAATCATGTTTGTTGCTTTTAAGATTAGATAATTCATGCGTTGCTTTGTCGCTTTTCTTTGCGAATAATACTGCTGTGGATAGCAGGGTGACTCCCATTGAGGTCATGATTACTAAGAGCCTTATTGGATTTACTAGTGGTTCCAGTATGAGCCTTATCTTCTCGGTTGGGGCTCGCATTATAGTATATTCATATCCACCTATCGCTCCAGCAAGTTGAAGCATGATTGTTGTAGCTATTGTTCCTACACATGTCAGGACAAGCCCTAAGACTGCTAGTTGATTATTGATTTTGTTGCCTTCTTTCTCAGCCGAGTAGTAGATATAGGACAGCCCAGCAAATCCGCAGAAGCCGACGGTGATGAAGAGTAGATATCCCATTATGAACCATATGCCTGGTCCGCCGCCGACGATTATTCTGAGTAGCAGTGAAAAGGGCTCGATTGGTAGCACAATAATTAATGTCCAGATAGACGCGGCAACTGCATTAGCTAGGGCAATCTTCCTAAGAAGTATGTGCAAAGACTTTACGCGCATTTTCCTCGAGTAAGCTTTCTGCCCATTCAATGCTAGGATATGTGTTGATTCTTGCCTATTAATTATTATTTTGTGTCGTGGCTGCTTCGAGTAGATGAAAAAGAATAATACTACGCTATTCCATAATGAGTCATGAAGCTGGAGGAAGTACCTAGGATTCGTCTCGGTTTTTATCCTACCCCTCTCCACGAGTTGCCGAACCTCTCGAGATGGTTGGGTGGGCCTCGCATATTCATTAAGAGGGACGACTTGACCGGGCTCGCATTCGGCGGAAACAAGACCAGAATAATTGAGTACATATTCGCTGACGCCAAGGCCAAGGGCGCAGACGTCATAGTTGCTTCTTGCGGCGTGCAGTCTAACTGGGCGAGACAGATAACGGCCGCTGCTAGGATCCTCGGCATGAAGCCCGTTCTCATCTTGAGGACTGCACAGTTCGGTGAGAAGCCGAGAGAGTATGATGGCAATCTCCTCCTCGACAAGCTGATGGGTGCAGACATAAGGATCGTCAAGGCGCCCATCCATGCAGATGTCAGTAGAGAGATGAATGAGGCGGCCAATGAGTATGCTTCGAGAGGGCATAAGCCCTACGTCCTATACGACGAGCCGCCGATAGGCGTCTTCGGCTACGTTAACTGTGCTTACGAAATGATGCAGCAGGCCAAAGCACTCAACATCGATGTTGATTATATTGTTCATGCATCGAGTGGTGGTGCGACTCAGGCTGGACTCATACTTGGCTTGAAGATGCAGGGAATTAAGACGAGGGTCATCGGTATTAGCGCAGCGTCTAGGCCCAAGCCCGTTCTCGTCGATCATATTAAGCGATTGATAGATGGTGCGGCCAAGATTCTTGGGTTTAATCCAGCTCTCAGCAATGACGATGTTGTTGTCTCCGATGAATATGAGCTGGGTGGGTATGGAGTCCCTTCTGACACCGTCTTCGACACTATTCGTCTCGTTGCGGAGCTTGAGGGCATAATATTGGACCCTGTCTACACTGGCAAGGCCATGACTGGGCTGATTGATCTGGTCAAGAGAGGATTCTTTAAGAGTAAAGACGCGGTTGTCTTCATACATACTGGCGGGTTGCCTGCTCTCTTTGCCTATAGAGATCGGTTTGGCTCTCCCTGAGAAGTTAGTAATTCTTTTTATTTCGCTTTTATTCATGTATGGCTCATAACTATGGTGAAGGAGTAGCGCTAATCCAAGAAGCGAAAACAGGGTCAGAGAAGACCAGCAGACAGAATACTATACGAGAAGTGGAGCAGAGAAAGACTATAGAAGCCTAATTGAAATATCTCGGTCTCTATTTTTGATATTGGAGTTTTACTACATCTTTCCAACCCCGTGTGCCGGTATTCTAAGCTCGTGGTAAGCTATAATTCGTTCAGAAGTTTGATGAACTGTTCTTTCGTCATACCTGCTTCTGCTATTATCTCCAGCAATAAGCCCCTCTTTGATCTCTTTATGTTTTGGAACAGGTACAACATATTCGTTTTTAACAAGGATCAGATGGCTTCCCTTTTGTCTAACAGGCTGAAAACCAGCTTTAACGAGCACTTTAACAACATCATGCCACGAAAGTAGAGGGAGCTTCGACAACTACTTCAACTCTTTCCCCTTTAAGCTTATTACTTAGAAGCTCTGCTTTAACCTCCAAATAGCCTTCTATGGCCTCTTTGATGTTTTTTAACGCCTCCTCCTTTGTTTCACCTTGAGAAGCCACAGGCAGTTTA
>Ga0272445_1001249_pt1 | contig 20329 bp, 18 predicted proteins | sample YNPCB0031_FD_194404 | JGI IMG/M metagenome (GOLD analysis project Ga0272445, IMG submission 194404) | Hot spring sediment microbial communities from Yellowstone National Park, WY, United States - YNP-CB-003-1 | ecosystem: Environmental > Aquatic > Thermal springs > Hot (42-90C) > Sediment... | reverse complement strand
GCTGAGCATCGGTAGATACGTCAAAGGCTCGTTGACTATTTTATGAGATAATTCCTCGTCAAATGCTATTAGGTCGTTAAAGTCAACAGGTATGGACCTCTGGTTTGTGAGCGCTGCCTTCGCAAGCAGAGCTCTATATTTCTCGCTCTTGAACAGCTCCACGAGCCTTTCTTCAATCGGAACGCTCAAACCTCCTCACCTCCTTTCGGACAGACATGAGACATCCATTCATTAACGAGTCCCATGACCAACTCGAAGAGTATGCTCTCTTCCGGAGTCATCCTATCGATCGTTGCTGGTTTAATCCTCTTCGCCGCATAAGAAAACAGCTTCAGCAACCTGAGCGAGACTATGTCCATCAACCTCCGCCTAACCTCCTCAGCCTTTTCTTTGCTTGCCTTGGAGACTTCCTCTATCAACCTCTTTGCATCCATGTAAAAGTACTTAGGCACCTCTTGGAGCTCTGTAACGTTGTTCTTCTCTTTCCACAATAACTGCGATAGGTAATTTAAATCAACCGTAAGATCCGCCCTTTTTGCCACGCCTGCCTCGACAAGCTTGTCAGCAGCCCACTTTCTAAGCTGCAAAACATTTCCTTGCTTTAGGTTCTCCATGGTGATGCCTGCTACCTCTAACCTCGGCACATCTTTCAGCAACACTACCTTGCAGTATGCGTTCAGGTATTCGAGCTCGACCTCTTTTAGCGACTCGCTTAGGGTTGAGAGCTCCGTGTCTATGTTCATCGTCATTTTATTGCTTCATACACGCTTAAAAAGCGTTAATTTCCAAGGAGTTCTCCGAAAGTGGGACGAATTACCAGAATATTTGCTCCGTCCCATTTTTCTAAACATTTAAAAAGAGGCTCCATAAAAGCTAACACGAACGAAAAAGCATGAAGGAAGGCTTCTTCCTAAATCAGTTGACAGGCCTCAATGATACTGGATTGGGAACGATAGTGTGGCTTATATGGCTAGCCCTCATGATGTTGTTCCTATTCTATCCTACGATGAGCCAGAGGATACAGCTCGGCTACATGCTAAGAGACCTAGAGAGGAAGCTAGCGAGGCTTAAGCTGGTTAAGGACGAAGTAAGGGATAGGACCATAGACGCGATAAAGAGGATTGGAAAGCCTGAGAAGGACCCTACGCAGGATATAGACAGGCTCATGGAATTTTTCGTGATAGAGCCTGAATCTATGGACCCATACGGTATAGTCTACAAGCTGGAGCACATACTGGAGACCGGTGAGTCGAAGTTTGAGGAGGAAGTTAGGAAGCTGAGTCCGGCGGCTGAAGAGTACAAGGTTAAGACCTTGGCAAACTTGGTGGAGGTTGCAAGGACGACCAACTACCTGTACCGTATAGTCAGGCATTACTACCTGCTCGGAAAGAGGACGTCAAACATCTACCTGATACTTCAGCTACAGATGTTGATGCCCCAACTCATGGAGATGACGGAGGCGCTCAGGCTTGCCAGTTATGCTTTCGCTTATGGTCAACCTATAGGCGATGGTATCGGTGTGTTAGCAGTGGCTAAGCTGGCTTATGGCAAGGAAAAGGCGCGATACGAGATAGCGAAGGATACGACGGTATCCGAGATAGAATTCGAGAATAGGAGGGTGCTGATCGTTAGGGCTACTGGACCGGGAGGGACCGTCGGCAGACCGGGAGAGGGTGTGAAGAAGCTCATCGAGAGGGAGGGTGACAACGTGAAGCTGATAATAACGATAGATGCCGGCTTAAGGCTTGAGGGCGACGAGTCTGGCAAGATGGTTGAGGGAGTGGGTGTTGCCATCGGAGGGCCTGGGATAGACAAGTACAAGATAGAGGAGATAGCGAAAGAGAGACAGATACCGCTGTACGCCTTCGTTATCTACGAATCGATAGTCGAGGCGATAACACCTATGAGGGAAGCGATAGCGAAAGCTGCAGATACCGTGGTCGAGAAGGTAAAGAGCGTCTTGCTCGAGAAGGTTCCGGCTGGTTCCACAGCAATAGTTGCTGGCATAGGGAACACAGTAGGCATAGGCTGACTGAGAAAATGTTTATAATGAGCAGCTCTGTCTCCAAGAGGTAGGTGTGATTCTTGGAAAGCTTTCCGCCCTCTAAAATGGCGTTGAGATACGTGCCTCCGCTGACATTCCTGAAGTGCACTGCGTGCGGTACGGAGAACTCCCGGACCTTTAAGGAGGAAGATTACGTTTTCAAGAAGACGAATGAGGTATGCCCCAAGTGCGGAAATAATGAGATGCTGATAGTGGCGATATACGTCAAGGAAAAGGAGAAGAAGACACTAAGTTAATACCTTGCACCCATCCTCTTCCACGTACACCGTACATTCTGCCTGCGCCACCGGCTGTCTCGTCTTCTCAACGAGCACTGGATACTTGTGAATCCTGCCGGTCTTAACGAGCCTTTCATGGACGCTTAAGATCTCTGGAATTTTTGACCCGCGTAACCATCTCGGCGAGTACGGCAGGCCCTTAAAGTTCTCCGCTATGTACTCGACAAGAGCCTTTTCATCCGGCTTTAACTTCGCCACCGGAACCTTTTTGATATCCAGCATGAATATCGTAGATAGGTCCGCGTTTACCACACTACCGGCGGCGTTCGCGAAGCTTACGAAAGGCTCTATCGCATAGACAGCTCCCTTAGCAACCCTTCTTGGGTCCGGTATAGCAACGTTCGGTATTGATGCCCCACCGTGAAGGTTGTACCTCGATATCTCATGGCCTGTAAGATTCCTGATCGGCTTAAACCCGGCCTTTTGTATGGTGCTCTGAATTACAGCACCTATCTCGCCAATCCTCGTACCTGCCCTTATGAATTTTACGGCCGCGCGCAATGCCTCCTCGGCCGTAGACACGAGCGACTGCTTTTCCTTCGAGAGCGAAACGCTTATCGCTGTGTCGACTATGTAGCCGTCTAGGTGCACGCCTAGGTCTATTTTGACAAGCGCGTTCGGAGGCACTGTGGACTGATCATTCGGCAGTGGCGAGTAGTGGGCCGCAACCTCGTCCACGCAAACGTTGCAAGGGAAGGCAGGCCTTCCGCCCTCGGATTCTATCATCGTTTCGACCGCCTCGCATATCTCTATCAGCCTAACGCCCTCCTTTACCAAGCTGTAAGCCCTTTCTTTTACGCGGGCCGCTATCCTTCCGGCTTGTATCAGTAGGTCAAGTCCTTCTTCGTTCATCTCTTATCCTCCAATATGCTCCTTGCGAGGTCCATGAGCTCCTCTCTTTTTTGTTGATGCCTGATCAAGAAACTCGAGACTATGCCCGCAAGTTGAGACTTGCAGTCTCCGCACAGCCTGATGCCAGTCTTACATTCCCAGTAAATGTTCCTCAGCTCATCATCGTCGTCGATGAAGTGGTTGGTCATGAGTTCAAAGACTATGCACTTCTCGGGCTCGCCACCAAGCTTTCGTTGCTCTTCGACAGTCCCCCTGCCGCCAGTAAGGGCTGACCAGACTTTTCTCTCAGCCAGCTTCGGGTCGTCCGATAACGTCATCATACTCATCGGGTTCCTCTTAGACATCTTCTCCTCGCCCAAAAGAGACTTCGTCAGCTTATGGAAGACGGCACTTGGAGGTACGAACTTAAACTTCTTGGCAATGTCCCTAGAGAGCCTGATGTGCGGGTCTTGGTCGATGCCTACCGGTACGAGGACGGGTTTCGGGCCACCGTGCTCCTCGGTTTGGGGCAACATTATGTCCCCAACCTGGATTAGGGCAGACAGATAATACTTGATCTGCTTAGGGCCGTAAATCGCCTCTAGCATGTTAAACGTTACGGCCGTCGAGAATATGAACGCCATCTTCTGGACTAGCTTTTCTTCGGACTGCTTGTATATGTAAGCCCTCTTATAGTCCAATCCAAGCGCAAGAAGGTCCGCGACATTCCCTATAGCTATCTTATGCGATTCCTCGAGAGGTATGCCGTTGTCCGCGAGCGCCTCGAGGTCCGCTATGCAATAGTGGGCTACGGCCTTATCCGAGAGACTCTGATAAAATATGATTTCCTCTGCAGTCATCATCGTGCCAAGATGGAATTCGCCCGTCGGCTTTATCCCGCTCATGACGGCATATGCCTCATTCTTTCTTATACTCTCCACAATCCTCGGAAGGTCTCTGTGGCCAAACTCGACCTTCCTCCTCAGTAGCCTGTGGGTTGATGGAAAGGCGGAGATAAGCTCGTCTGTCATAGGCTCTATCCCAAATTCCACCATCAATGTTTCATAATCTGCTGGGAGTGTTGAGTTCCACGGGTCTATCGGCCTTCTGCCGTCCGACAATCTTTTACACCTTTGAAGAAGTCCTTCAAACCTAAAAATATAAACGTATAGCCAAAGCTTAAAGATAGTGCAAGATAACGAGAGCGACATTTATCTCATCCTATGCATCATCTACTTTGGGTTGGCGAGCGAGGTCAAGAGGTTAAAGACAGGCGTAGCAGGGATGGATGAACTGTTGGAAGGTGGGATTCCGGAAGATTTCTTCGTAGCCGTAACAGGGGAGCCCGGTTGCGGAAAGACGATATTCTCCATACACTTCATCAACCAAGGAATAATCGAAGGCGATAAGTGCATCTATATCACGACCGAGGAGAGCAGAGAGTCGATAATAAGACAGGCATCGCAGTTCGGCATGAGATTTGGAGATGCGATGAATGACGGGAAACTGATCATAATAGATGCACTAATGGGTAGGGAAGATAGGTGGAGCCTCCAAAACCTCGACCCAGAAGCACTCGTCAGCAAGATAATCGAGGCGAAGAAGGAGCTCGGCTACGGTAGGGCGAGAGTAGCGATAGACAGCCTATCGGCCTTCTGGCTTGACAAGCCCGCGATGGCTAGGAGGTATAGCTACTTCATAAAAAAGGTACTCTCAAAGTGGAACTTCACGATCTTGGCAGTCAGTCAATACGCGATAACGACTGCCGAGAGCTTTGGATGGGGGATTGAGCACATAGCAGATGGGATAATCAGATTCAGGAGGCTATTGAGAGGGGGCGAACTGAAAAGGTTTGTGATAATCGAGAAGATGAGACAGACGAATCACAGTAGGTACTTGCATGAGATCGATGTGAGGCCCGGCGTTGGTATGGTGGTTTTGCGAAGGGTAGAGATGAGAGCCGAGGACTACAAGCTCCCTCCAGAAGTCTTAAGAAAGATACTCGAAGCTAAGAGGAAGTCGGAGGGGATTCTTTGAATGGAATGGGAGAAGATACTGGAGCATTACTCCCGGAAGGACGTGAAGCACGAGATAGCCGAATACTGCGCTAATCGCTGGGTCGCATTACACTGCGAAGAGCTTGACGAAAAAGGAAAGAAAATCATACTCAGGTACGATACTTACAGGAGGCCGTTGAGAATATTCTCGGAGGACGATGTTCAAAAATTGCTTTCTGAGAACACTAGGTATAGGCCGAGGGCAATATACGCATCGGCGCATGTTTACCGGAGTCTCAGATCAAGGGAGGACGTCGTTGACAGGAAAAACATTATCGCATCCTCCCCAACCCTGGACATAGATTCCAAGGACGGAGATTGGAGGGGCGTCCTCGAGAAGGCCATGCAAGTCATCAAACTGCTGGAGAAATACGGAATAGTTAATTCCGTCTTCTTTAAGTGGAGCGGTAGAGGCGCGCATGTTCACATTCACCAAAATGCATTCAGCGAGGAGATAAGGAGGAGAATTGATCCGATTGATATATCGTATTCTGTAACGAAGTTTATCGCAAGTATGCTCGAGCCAGAAGGCGGGGCGGTCGTTGAGGCAATAATAGACATTCAAAGAGTCTTCACAGCGCCCCTCTCGTTCCATAGGGATGTTGACCGCGTTGCCGTTTGCGTCTTACCCGAGAACCTCTCCGAGTTTAGCATCGACTGGACATCCCCCGAATCCTTTCAGCACTTCCCGAACGCTTGGAGAAGGTTTTCACCGGGAGAGGGTGATGAGTTAGCGGAGAAGGCCTTCATGAAGATCGGGCCATACATCGCAGGCAGGCCCCGAAGGAGAAAGCACAGGCCGCTTGACGAGGAGATACTCGATATGATGAAGAGGTTGGAGAATTACCCATAACGGAATTGGCATAATCTTATATTGTGCATTCGTTTTTCATACCGTCATGTGCCAGAAAGCAAACGACCTGCCGAGCAGGGCCGCAAAACTTGCCAAGTATCTTGGTGAGGAGTTTAGCGGTTGTCCACAGATGACCCTGAAGGCCCTTCAGGAGACCTTCGGTGTGGTGGATCATAACGTCTTCACAGCGGCAACACCGCTTGCTGGTGGCGTCGCGAGAGGCGGAGAGGTATGCGGAGCGTTGCTAGGAGCCTTATTGTTCGTCGGCATGCTCTGTGGTAGGAGAAAGTTGGAAAGGACGGGCGAGTCTAAGGATTACTCAAAATGCATGGATCTCTCGATCAAGATATACGATGAGTTTAAGCAAGTTTATGGTAGTGTCAGGTGCAAGGATATACATCTGAGGCTTTTTGGTAGGGTTTATGACTTAAGAAACCCCGAGGATCTGAAGATTTTTAGCGAATCTGGGGCGATGAATAAGTGCGCCGACGTGATGGCGAAGGCCGCCGAGATAGCCGCAAGGCATATCGTAAAAGAAAGTTTCAATGTTTAATACAACCTTCATAGTAAGAAATGATGATGGAATATGCTCGCAGGCTTTTGGTCTGGACCTTTTACCCGCTCGGGTAAGTCAGCCTTAGTACCGAAGGGGCCTTGGCATTACGCTCTGAGCGGCTTAGCGGTGCACTACAAAGCTAGCTTGGAGTTTTTAAAAGACGTTGTTCCAAAGCCCTTAGAGTTAGACAATGGCGAAGTCCTCGCGTACTTGGTGGACGTAGTATCTTGGAGTCCTAACGCCGCAGAGGTCAACATCGAAGCACCGGATATGGTCCAGTATGGAGAGGCGGCTTTCTTCCTAAAGGTCAAGCATGAAGGAAATACATATGCCTACTGTCCGTACATGTGGGTGGACAATGATGTTGCTTTACTCAGAGGTTTACTCGCAGGATGGCCCAAGAAGCTTGCGAGGCTTGCGATTACTAGGCTCCATCCGATGCTTCCGGCACTCAACAGACCGAAAAAGGGCATGAAGTTAGGAGGCTATGCCATGAGGTACGGTTACGGTTTGTACAGCATAAGGGTTGAGTTGGAACAGGAAAACCCATCGAAGAAGCTGCCGCTACTCGGAGAGTATCCCTTCATCCTGCCTAGGTACTTCGCGGATATAGCGCCGAGTTTAGGAGGTGTTAACGAGCTCGTCGAATTCGTCGGCGAGGCCGATATAGAGGCTTGGGAAGGTAAAGGAGGCATATCCATAGGCGGCGGGTTCAACGACGAGCTGGATGCCTTCAGGCCCGTTGGTGAGGTTAAAGGTTACTACTTTAACATGTTGCTGAAGGCTAAGTCGCTAAGAAGCGTAGCTAAAATGGAGGGCTTCTAAATCTAGGTCGTACCTTTCAAAGGTTTTAAGGGCTCTCAATTTGCCTACTCAGTATAAGCAATTGAAAGTTGTTAATACTTTTTATTGTTTAAGTTTTTCAAGAATTACAATAGGGGCTTTAAGTCGGATGTTGACAAAAAAAAGGTGGTGTTTGTTTTATGGGTATTCTACGGGGCAGGGTCCGGAACAAACGAACGGTAGTCTGTTATTGTTGAGATTGTCTAGCAGGTTCTTCCAATACGCTTGTTCAGCTCTTGGGGTATTAGGACCTAACGCTGAGATCGCTCCATTTATGATATCGTTGACAGTCTTGAAACTGCTACAGGATGGGTCAACGCAGACAAGGGTTGAACCGTCGAGGTAACCGTGCCTTACGTTGAGTATTGTTGCGATCAGCTGGGCGGAGAGCATCCACCACATGTTTTTAGCATTAGCGCTTAGCAGGTAGTTACTAATCTGCTTCCTCGCTGTGTTAATGTCTGATGAGAACGGCGGATAGCTCCAGTCTGTTGGCTTATACAAGTTCAAGCCGTTAAGGTATGATACGTCATCAGCGGTGATTAGTTTGTTCCCGGCGTTAGCCCAGTAGCCCAGCGTCTTGCCCCCATGGCCCGGCTCCAGGCAGAGGTTTCCGAAATTGTTGTCCTCTTTGACCTCTCCGGACAGTAGGGTGACGGTTATGCTGGTGGATGTTGTAGGTATCCAACTACCGGATGGCAGGACTTCCTTCACAGTGTATGTTCCGGCGTTAAGATTGTCAAAGCAGTAGCTTCCATCCTCACCAGTATATGCTGTATCATATAGAGTATATCCCATGTAAAGCTCTATCTTGAATCCTGCCACGGCGGGTTCGCCAGCATCCCATAAACCGTTTGCGTTGGCGTCGTAGAACTTGTACCCGCATATCTTGGCGATCAAATCGACGGTCCAAGTATCAGTAGCGGTCACCGTTAAGCCGAGAACATCCCTACCAGAAGCTGTAGCAGTATTCTCCAGTGGGTCTGGGTCTCCAGCATGAACGGTGTACGTCGTAGTGATAGTCACACTTTCACCTACACCTAAAGTGCCTGTCCAAATGGTTCCTAGAAGCGTGTCGGTGACGCTCACATCGTATAATGGGGTATCGCCCGTGTTTGTTACTATTATTGTATAAGTTATGGTTTCTCCTGCGTAAGCCGTATCCTTATCGGCCGATTTATCAATGGTAATTGCTGGGTGGAGAACGTCAACGGTCCACGAAGCCGTATCAGTCACCGCTAAGTGTAGAATGTCTTCACCGGAGGCTGTAACAGTATTGGTGACGTCGCCAGAGGGGCTTGGAACTGTGTAATACACTATGAAAGTCTCTTCCTCACCTACATCCAATACACCTGTCCAACTAAATCCAAGCACATCGTCAGATACCGTCACATCGTATAATGGGGTATCGCCAGTATTCTTGACAGTTATCGTGTAGCTTATGGTATCGTCCTCATGAGCATATTCTGGACCAGACTTCGAGACATCTATGGCTGGATGCAATATGTCAACGCTCCAAGTCGCAACGTTGTTACTCATGTTGGGATCTTCGGTATCGCTTGATACGGTGGCCGTGTTCACCAGCGGGTCTGGGTCTCCTTCCTGAACGGTGTACGTCGCGGTGAATTGCCAGATTTCGCCGGGGTCTATGCGCCCGTCACCGTCGGTGTCGCCGCTTACATAGGTTGCCGTACCAGCCTTGCTATCAGTAACAACAACATTACACGCCTCATCCGGACCTGCATTAGTTACAATGTAGGTATAGGTAATCTCGTCGCCGACATGGGCATACTCTGGCCCACTCTTCGCTATGGATAAGTCTGCTTGTCTAGTGACCTCGCAGCTTACAACATTGACTTGGAAGTACATGTTTGTTCCAGCAACTTTTGGAGTATCGCTTGGGCCTTGGTCTGTTACATCAGCATATATTTGCATTTGATAAATTCCTATCGACGAAAAGGCTGGAACAGTAACGAGTACGGTTTGTGAGAGATGTGAAGGGTTGTAGAGAGTGAAGCTCGACGGATCAAAAGTTATTCCATAACCCCCTCTATCAACCATTACAACGGAGGCCCGGCTAACTTTATCAGGATCAGGTGGTTGAAACCAGTAAGCTACTACTGTAATCGTTAATGGTTCATTCAGACATACCGTGAAGCTTGGTCCTGGTGGGCTGGAATACACCACTCCATTGTAGCTTATTTTAACTGGGTCCTCCTCATAAGTGGCCGCGATATTTTCGCTGGTTTGATCGCTAACGCTGGCCTGCTCCCCATCACTTACTTCTTCAGAACCCGCAGTAATAGAATTGTAAACAACATCGACGACCTGTCCCTCGCTACTTGTTTCGTTAACCACCGCATTTTCAGTAGGGTCTGCAACACTAGCATCGTTAACTACACCAGCGATCTGCTCTTCATCAGAGTTTGCAACATTGGCACCGTCAACACCAACAACGGCCTGCTCCCCATCACTCGTTGTTCCATCCTCTCCACCATAGCTTGCAGTACTGGCCTCGTCAACTAAAGTGGCCTGCCCTCCGCTACCCGTATCATCAACAACCTGTGCGCCCTCATTCGACGCATCGCTGGTCGGTTTTTGTCCTCCATCATCCCCTTGGGTATCAGCGGTCGTAACGGAGCTCCCATCGCTTACATTGGTTTCATCAGCCGCAACAACGTTTAATGAAAACATCATTAGCGGCGTGCTCAGCAGCAACAAGAGCATCAACATAACGGATATAGTCGATATTCCGATTTCGATTTTTTTACTCAAAAAATCTCTCCCTTAGAGACAATTGAGGGACAGTCATTATTTAAACCTTAAAAATTTTTGACACACTAATCCAACGGTTATTCGTTGTTTTTCATCATTCTTTCTATCCGTCCGTTTTGGGCAAATCGCTTATAAGCTCTGAAACAATGAACAGAGGATGCTTATAAATAGGGTCGGCGAGCTCAAGCATCAGAAGGTATGAGAGTATGGTTGCAGCCCCATTTTTGGTTTCGTATGCTATTACGAGAAAGTGTAATTTGAAGTGCAAGCACTGCTATAGTGATGCTCAGGAAGAACCTCTACCGGATGAGTTATCTTTTGAGGAGACGAAGAAGCTATTGGACGATTTGACAGACTGGGGTATTAAGCTCTTAATAATCGATGGTGGTGAGCCGTTACTTAGGGAGGATTTCTACGAGATTATCCGCTATGCTACGCGTAAGGGGCTAAACGTAGTTGTTGGAAGTAACGGTACCACAATAGATGTAGATGCTGCTAGGAAGATGAAGGATGCTGGAATAAAGTGTGTACAGATATCTATTGATGGAGCCAAACCTGAGACGCATGATAGTTTTAGAGGGGAGGCTGGGGCATACTATAAAGCATTGAAGGGTGCTGAAGCATGTAAAGAGACAGGACTACCATTCCAGTTCGGGATGGTTATTAGGAGGGAGACGTTAAGCGAGGTGCCTGAAATGCTTAACCTAGCTATTGAGAGAGGAGCTATAGCTGCCGAGTTCTTCGACTTAGTTGAGGTGCCTAGAGTCAAGAGTAAGTGCTCAGAACAGGTTCTGGCGAGGATGGAGAGGAGGAGGGTTATGGAGTGGCTTGCAGAAGCTCAGAGAGACTCGCCCATAGTTATACGTGTTCCTGCATGCCCAATGTATACTCTAATGTTAAAGGAGAAGAATATTCAGCCTAAACACTTCCCAACAGATGTTTTGAAGAGGATACCATACTATGATAGGGGGTGCGCGGCAGGGATGCCAAACGGCTACGTTACAATCCTCCCAAACGGGGATGTAATCCCATGCATGCTGCTACAGGTCAAGCTTGGAAACATTAGAGAAAGAAACATAGTCGATATATGGGAGGACTCACCAATCCTAGCGAAGCTGAGAGCTAGAGAACAGCTTAAGGGAGAATGTGGAAAATGTAGGTACAGGGATGTATGTGCAGGATGCCGTGGGAGAGCGTATGAAGCAACAGGAGACATGCTATCAACAGATCCTGGATGCTGGGTATGGTAAGTTTTTTAGAAAAGCACAGTTCTAGCCGCAACGATAATCTCTCATAAACTAAAAGCCCAGTCAAAGTTTTATGAAACAAGCAGTTTATAAAGGAGCATGATGGTTTGACAAATAAAGTCGGATGCGCCCTTAGCCGGGGTGCCCTAGCCCGGTAGGTCTGCCGAAGGGGCCGGTCTGCTAAACCGGTGGCCTATGGCCGCGCGGGTTCAAATCCCGCCCCCGGCGCCTCAACAAATCCCTTGAAAAAATTTAACTTGGTACGAGTGTAGCTTGCCTCTTGCCAACGACGCGAAAATTCCTAGGTGTGAGAGGCTTTCCGCCATAAACAATGGCCACTTAGCACTTCCCATAATCTACCGATTGCTGTTCCTCAGGACCGATCTTTATGGCCTAGTCTGGTTTTTAGCTGATGCCCTTTTGAAGAATCCAGAGAGTTTCGTGAAGGCAAAGCCAACAATCCCTGCTGCCTGGGCTATCGCAACCCAGATCACCACGGTCCTCTCCCAGCTAGCAACAGCGTACTGTTGACTCAAGGCCTTATACCCCTCTTCGCTTTCCTTCAGCGACTCCTGCAAGCTTCCTATCTTTTCTAGAGCCTTTTCGTACTTTGTCTGAAGATCTTGGTGCGTCTTCTTCAATTCTTCGTATAGTGCCGTAAGCATCGCGTACTCTTTGCTGAGCGAGTTGTAGTCGGCACTGAGATTCTCATACTTATGCCTGAGGCTCTCTTCAGACTTTAGCAGCGAGCTGTACCTGTCCTGTAATATGGCATACTCTGATGATAAGTTGAGATAGCTACGACGGACTGAAGAGAGCTCCCCCTCAACCTTAGAAAGCTCCATATTCAGCCGTGCGTTGAGCGCCTCGACTGATGTAAGATTGTGCTTGAGGTACTCATTTTCAAGCTCTAACCTGTCAACTAATGCATTTAACTCAGAAACTTCGTCCCTAAGTTCGTTTACTTCCAATTCGAGTGTATCGATCGTATCCCTTAAGCTCGAAACCTCTGACTGAAGCACGCTTATCGTTGATTGCGCAGCGTTAAGCTCGGATACCAATTCTGAGTAGTATTTGCTCCTAACGCTTGCCATGTAGAACTCTTGGAACAGGCTTCCGTCCGTGTAGTTGGCTTCGATTTTTGCGGACACGAGTGTGCCGAGTGTTGATGGCGGACAGAGTGTCAATACGCCGCTATACACCAAACCAGGCCCGCCGGTGAAAGAGGTCACTAGGTAATCGTCGTACAACGTCCTAGTGGACGCGCCAGCATGGTAAACAACCTTTAGGTGCACATCAAGGTCCGATACGGCTGTTAATGCGGTCACGACGACCCTGATGCTGAAGCACGTGCCTGGTTTCACTTCTGTCGGATAGCTCAGCTCTATCTTCACGGAATTGTCGTTTATGCTCATTGTAAATGCCTCTGCATGTATGCTTGGTATGAAGAGCGCTAGCGTTAAAAGTAAGGTAAGGATATACCAAGGCTTGCTCAAACCAGCCCCCTACGTATTTTTGTCCGTAACGCATATTAATTTTATCACTTCAGGGTACGGCGCCAGCTACATCCCTATCCAAGTTCTTACGGCCCTTCCTATTATGCTGAGTATCGGGGCGTTAAAGAATCCCAGGACTATGACCAGTAGCAATAAGACGCTCATGGAGAACAGCATACCAACAGGCGCCTCCTTTCCCCCTTCGTGCTTTGGCTCCAAGAAGAAGATGGCTCTGATCATCCTAAGATAGTATGCGGCGGTTATGGCGGTTGCGATTATGCCGATGGAAGTCATGATTACAGCACCCGACATGAAGGCCCCGGAAAATATCATCCACTCGCTTGCGAAGCCTCCCAGCGGCGGCGTTCCTGCTATCGACAGTCCGGCAACGAGCATCGTTGTGGCTGTGACGGGCATCTTGGAGGCTAGGCCGCCGAGCTTTGTCAAATCCCTCTCCTTAACTTCATGTATTAAGGCTCCGGCACCCATGAAGAGCAGCCCTTTTGCAAAGCCGTGATTCAGAACGTGGAATAGGCTGCCAGAAATACCGAAGGATGTGAGCGACGAGAGGCCGAAGAGTATGTAGCCCATTTGACTGATGCTGCTGTAGGCCAAAAGCCTCTTAACGTCGCTCTGGACGAGGGCCATGATACCTCCCCAAAGCATTGTTACGACCGCTAGGGGCATGAGCCAGACCGACATCTCAGAGACCGCCGCCGGCATGAGTCCAAGTAGCAGCCTAGCAAAGGCATAAACACCCGTCTTTATCATGACACCGCTCAGGAGGACGCTTATCGGTGTTGGTGCTTCGGCATGGGCGTCCGGAAGCCATGTGTGGAATGGGAAAACCGCCATCTTAACCGCCGCTCCTATGAATATTAACGTCGCTATGCTTAGCAGTGACGCTCTGTGAATTTCGTAAGCACGGGGAACGTTCTCCAAGAGCAACGACATGTCCATGCTACCGAATATGGAATTGAGCCAAGCTATGCCGAGTAGCATGCAGAGAGCACCAGCATGTGTGAAGATGAAGTACTTGAAACCTATGAGTCTCGGATTTCCCGTTCCCCAATACGCTATGAGAAAGTAGGACGGTATGAGCATTATCTCCCAGAATATGTAGAGCATGAATAGATTCCAAGAAAGGACGACACCCATCATACCCGTTTGGAAGATTTGGAGTAGTGGGTAGTAGACCTCCAGCCTGCTTTCGTGCTCCATGTACCTGTGCGAGTAAACGCTAGCTAGGAAGCCCATCAGGGATATGAGTAGAGCAAACGTATAGCTTAGGCTGTCTAGCATGAAGTTCAGGTTAAGACCGAATGCCGGTATCCATCTGTATTCCTCGTAGATGTATTCACCAACCATTATTGGTGATATGTAGTAGAGGATTATCAGGAACGGTATGAGACAAGAAACGTGGCATAGCATGGCTCCGTACTTCCACGAACGCTTTCCCAATAGGTAGGTGAAGGGTGAAGTAAGCAAAGGCAGGAACACGCTGATGAGGAGCAAGTAATTCACACCGCTCATACATGAACACCTCCGAAAAGCAAGAGCAAGAATATGATCAAGAGTATTGCGATTCCTAGGGCGTATCCGCTGATGTTGACATTGCTGCTACCAGTCTGCAAGTATCTGAAGGCCTGAACAAAGGACTGCATCGCCCTAGCCAGCGCGTAGTTGAACCCGTCTATGACTTTTTCCTCAACATACCTCCTGATCTTTGACGAAAGCCAAAGCGTTCCATCCACGAAAACCTTGTAGTACGCATGGTCGATATAGTACCTGTTAACCAGCAGTTTGTGGAGCGCTGAACCTAACCTGCCTTTCCTTACGCTAACGGGGTTGATTAGCGGCATGCCCCTTGATGTTGCGGAAAGGTAAAACGCATAAGCGAGCGACAGGCCCGATATGAGTATTATGGCTGAGGTAGCGTACGCTGATGGGCTGGGCTTAAAGTGATGATGCAGGCCGATGTAGCTCGTGAAGGGCTCCTCAAAGAAGCCAGCCAATAGGCTTAGCGTAGCAAGTATGAGCAGTGGTACCGTCATGACCTTTGGGGCCTCATGCGCATGCGAAGATTCTGGACTTGGGGGCGCTAGGAATATTTTGTAAATCCATCTCATGGTGTATGTGACTGTTAGGATTGACGTGAAGACGACGAGCAAGTAAATTATGCTATTGCCAGCCTCGAGCGACGCCTCTATTATCAGGTCTTTACTGAAGAAACCGCTGAACGGTGGTATGCCGGAGAGCGCAAACGCACCAAAAAGTGAGGCAACGAAGGTGAGCGGCATCTTTCTTACCAGCCCGCCCATCTCGTCGATGTTGTTCGTATGAACCGCATGTATTACTGCTCCGGCCGAAAGGAACAGTAGGGCTTTGAATATGCTGTGGCTGAGAACGTGGAACTGACTGGAGAACCATCCGAGCTCGGACGCTAAGCCGAGGGCTGTGAACATCAGCCCCAGCTGGCTTATCGTAGAGTAAGCCACAACCCTCTTTATGTCGTTCATCACCAAACCCATCGTGGCAGCTAGGAAAGCCGTTACTGCCCCTATCGTCGCTATGGTCTCGTACCAAGGAGCCAAAATTCTCCCGAACGCCTCAAGCGGGACAATAGTGAATGCCGTCCTAGCAACTAGGTAAACGCCTGCCTTTACCATGGTCGCTGCGTGTATGAGGGCGCTAACCGGTGTCGGGCCTTCCATAGCATCAGGCAACCATACGTGCAAGGGGAATTGGGCCGACTTTCCTATCGCGCCCCCGAAGATGAGTAGCATACATGCGATAACGAAGCCTTTGGCATTCGGGTCATTTGAGAGCAACTCCTCCAAGCCGACCGAGATTTCGTGCATACTGAACGTACCGAGGGATTTGTAAAGCAATAGTATGCCAATTAAGAATGCTACATCACCTACCCTTGTTGTGACGAATGCCTTTATCCCTGCATGCGCCGCAGAGGGCTTCCTGTACCAGAAGCCTATCAACGCGTAAGAACATAGGCCGACTATCTCCCAGAATATGTAGGTTTGTAGGAGGTTGTTGGATAGTACAAGACCGACCATTGCTCCGACGAAGAAGAGCATGAAGAAATAATATCTCGGAAGCCCCTCCTCGTGCTCCATATAACCTATTGAGTAGAGGATGATGAGCGTGCCGAGAAACGATGCGATGGATGCGAACAAAATGGATAGCGGGTCCGCTAAGACGCCCGCCTCGATCCAGTTACCGTCTGGTAAGGGTATCCACTTTACCCTTTCTTCTATTACCTTCCCTCCCCACACATCAAGTACCATGGAGAGCGAGAAGACGGCAGAGATCGATGCTGTAAGAACCGGGTAAATTTCACCGGCCCTTTTACCAAGCCTGAAGACGATGGGGACGAACACGGAGCCGATGATAGGTATCAGCCACGAAAGCCATGCTGCGAACGGCAACATGTTAGAGAATAGAATCCTTTGGCAATCATTTAAACGTTGAGCCGTGCGGACTCCTTACATCCATAGTTGCGTTGTAATGTTATGCTGGCACTTCAATGCCTAGCTCCCTAACGACCTTCCTGCCTTTGTAGGAGACGTACTTTAAGAACGCGTTTATCACTAACTTGAGCGGATAGTTCTTTCCCCCTTTAAGGTAGAATTTGTTAACGATGTCCTCAGCCCACCTGAGCGAGTGTAGAAGGCAGCGCGCCATGACTTCCTTGTGCTCGTCCTTCACCTCAACGTCTGTGAACCAATTCTTGTTCTTCAGGAGGCCCATCGGCACGAAGAACATGGGGACTATGAGGGACCTGTATGGCCTGAGCCTGTCCAATAGCTCTGCGGTCGCCACAACATCGTCCGGTGTTTCTTCAGGAAGACCAAGGATCAATGTGGCGGCTGGGATTACGTTGTTATCGTGCATTATTGCGAAAGCCTCCTCGACGACCTCAGGCCACTTCTCGGCGGGATAGGGCGCGGCCTTTGCCGGCATTATCTTCTTCGCGAGCTTCGGCGATCCTGTTTCTATCCCGACCTCCACGCCCCAGTAGCGTTGATGTTCATCACAAATTATTTCTGCCAGCTTCCTGATCAGGCCATGTTCCTTCTCGGCAAGCTTTATGGCTGCGAGGCTTGCATGGCTCCAAGCAAGCGTCTTCCAATATTTCTTGGACAACTCGTGCAACTTTATCAAGGCATCCGGATTCAGCCTGATCCCGTTCGCGCCGTATAGGAGGACATCCTCGGAGTGGAGTATGCCCGAGTCCACACCACCCTCAACGTTCACGAGTATCTCTTTTTCGATTCTATCGAGTGGTATGTGACGGAGGGGCCTAAGGGTTACTGAGCAGAATTTGCATCCCCTAGGGCACCCGCGCATGATCTCTACGAGCCCGTTAATGCTCGGCCGCTTTATCGGCGGGATCTCCTCTATCGATGGTACGTCGTTTGGGCCGACGAAAATGTATCTAGGTAGTGGCTCGCCCGCATATGCTCTTTCGACCAAGTCTGTGACCACTCGCTCGCCCTCGCCGTCAACTATTGTATCTATGCCCCATCTTTCGATCAGGTCTGGCTTGTAGAGCCATTGCCATGCCGCCGGGCCTCCGACTATTACCTTGAGCCCCCGCCTCTTCGCCTCGGCGAGGCTTAAGCCCTCCATAAGGTTCCGGAAGCTCTTGGCATTCACGGGCTCCTTCTTTGTGACGACCCACCATTCGCTGCTCGGAGGGCATAGCGCGAAGTAGTCATGGTGACTGAGCATGAGTATCTTTGCATCCCCAAGATATCTGTTTACGTGATCCGGGTCTATCACCGCCGCATTGTACCCTTTGTCTTGGAGAAGGGCTTCGAGCTTCCTAAGCGCGTAGGGTGCTTGCCATGGCCTCCCCGCAGAATCTGTCTTCATCTTCGGACACGCTATCCACATCCAGAGCCTCTCCGGCATGCCAATGGCAGGTCCGGTCGCCATGAAGCCCAGAAACTCCTTACCGTGATGCGTCGTCATCATACTCCGATCTGTCGTCAGGATTATGTCAGGCTTGCCCTCAGACAACCTTCCTCCACCTCCTCGACCAATAGGCCGGTAATCCGCGAGGGCCTGAGAGCACCCCTGCCGAGCACGAGTAGTATCCCTTCGCCCGAAGCTCTCTCAAGATCCTTCTTCAGTTCGGAGGCTGGCCTCTCCTCAACCACGATGCTTAGCGAGACACTGCTCAAAAGGATGTTTCGCAAAGCATCATAGTAGGATTCGTGGGGGTTTTTATCCAAGTAGAATCTAATGAGGACTCTCCGTTCCCGGTGGGCTAGTGCCTCCGCAAGCTTCCTCTTTAGGTGCTCGACGGCCTTCTCATCAAGCTCGCCCGCAAACCATACTTTGAGAAACTTTTGAGAGAGCAAGCGGCTAGCCCACCAATTTTTGGAGAAATTAGCGAAGAATTAAAGCTTAAGTTTTTGCTGTACTGGCCACTAGCTTCTCGCGATTTCGAGTATGAAGTGCACTTAGCCGTGCCATTCCAAGCCAGCTAAACCTTTGAGCAAGTATTACGATGTAAAGACTTAATTATCGGTAAGGTAACAGCCTAGATTAAATGAGAGAGAAGAAAGGTATAAGCTATGTTGTTACAGTGGCTATCGTAACAGCTGTTACGATAGCTTTGGGATTTTTTCTTTGGGGAGTTGTAAGTGGATGGACCGGGGCTTCTACGATGGACATCGTGTCAGAAACAAATAAGGGAATAGCCCAGCAAAGAAGCATACTCGTGGTTGAGTTTATTGATTGGGAAAGCGGAACCGTTTGGGTATCAAATCCAGGAAAAGTGGATCTTGTAATACTTTCATGTACGATTTATCCAAAATCCAATCCTCAACCACAGGGAAACTATCGAGAGATAGCTAGAGTTAGTGCTTCTATGGACCGTGTTTATCCGCTGAAAATAGGATCGGATTGTCAGCTTATTACAGGCCAGAAACCGTATGTTATCGATATACGTGCTATAGCCTCAACCATATACAATCCAAATAACCCGTTGGAGAATGCTCAATGGATGATTATGGTGAGGCAAATTGTATAGGAAAGGTATTGGTCGTAAGAAGGGCATTTCAGCAGTCGTTGGAGGGGCAATAGTTCTAGCGTTGTTCTTCGTAACGGTGGTGCCGCTAGTTATATTTATGCAGAATTCGTACGCATTATTTCTAAATGAGTCGAATTCGCGGAGGATCTTCGATACTGATAGAATGTCTGAATCACTAATGGTTGGAATATCACAAGATGTGTTAACGAAAGATCTGACGTTATTATTATCAAACGATGGGCCTGTGAACGTTAGGATTGTTAGGGTTTGGGCTATAGATGCCGTTAGGCAGACTGCTATACCTGCGGCGGGGCCATGTTTGGAGGAAGACCTTCCAAGTCTACCTCCTGGTGCAAACGGCACAATCAATGTTCAAGCCTGTGTTAGTGGGTTTACGGGCAACGTGCAGTTCTTTGTCGTGACGGAGAGGGGCAGAATATTCTCCTCAAGTAAGGTTTACTTGAGTGGAGGTCGACCTGTTGACATAGTGTTCCCGTACACGTTGACTGTTAGCATAATTAACATGGATAAGGGGCGCTTGTATGAGGTTTATGTTACACCTATTGGAAATGGCAGAGTATCGCCTGAAAAGTTTACCCATAAAGCAACCGCGAGTAACGAGAACGTTACAGTAGCGTTCGGAGCATCTCCGGGAGAATACGTCATCGCATTATATGAATCCGGCAAACTCGTTCAGGTACCTGAGGGAAATCCCCAGCGAATAGTGGTGCCAGAATCGACGGCGATCATTTTCACATTAGGTCGTAAACCTTATGAAACCGTGCCACTCGAACCCATCATATCTGCCCCTTCTTCTGTTAAGAAAGGTGCTATAATATTAGCGGATATCTATGTTAGGCTACCGAAGGATGCTGATGAAAGCGTAGAAATAACTCAGATAGCAACGAACTGGATTACAGTCACCGTTGGCGCAACTATAGACAGTTGCGATACTAATATAGGAGTTGAGATTCAACCCGGACAAATCGAACTTGTCGGATCATGTACAATTATTGTGAGTGATAAATTCACTGGTAAATCTTTCACAATAATTGTTAATGAGAACAGTATTTTTGGGGAAGGTGTGATTTCTTCGGCAACTTATACAAATATTGGGGCGAGTAAGGATATCAAAGTTACTGGATAATCGGATTGTTTCGGGACGGCGCTTTTTCCAGTAGAGCCATCCTCAGGTATCGATAAATTCAACAGAGCCATCTTGTGGATTATATATTATGACGGAGTCCCAACCGGGGTTCAGCACGAGGGC
>Ga0272445_1001248_pt1 | contig 20335 bp, 16 predicted proteins | sample YNPCB0031_FD_194404 | JGI IMG/M metagenome (GOLD analysis project Ga0272445, IMG submission 194404) | Hot spring sediment microbial communities from Yellowstone National Park, WY, United States - YNP-CB-003-1 | ecosystem: Environmental > Aquatic > Thermal springs > Hot (42-90C) > Sediment... | reverse complement strand
ACCAACTTTACCTCTTCAATAAGACTCTTGGATCAGTTATCTTCCCCTCTAAAGCTGATATAGCGGCAGTTGCTGGGGAAGCTAAATATATTTCAGCATCAGAACTTCCCATTCTTCCCTTGAAATTCCTGTTAGATGTTGACAGACAGACTTCTCCAGGCGCAAGTATACCTTGATGTGCACCAGCGCATGGGCCGCATCCTGGATTGCAGACTATGCAGCCAGCTTTAATAAAAATCTCTATTAACCCCTCCTTTAACGCTTGGAGATATATGTTTCTCGATGCTGGAGCAACTATCATGCGAACGTTTCTCTTAACGGTTTTCCCCTTAAGTATTTCAGCTGCAACCCTCAAGTCCTCAAGCCGGCCGTTTGTGCATGAACCTAAGAAGACCTGGTTTACCTCTACACCCTCAACTTCCCTAACAGATTTAACATTATCAACGTTATGAGGGCATGAAATCTGCGGCTCCAAATTTGAGACTTCAAGGAGTATTTTGCTGGAGAACTCAGCGTCCTCATCGCTCTTCAACCTCAAGTTTTCCTTAACCCCCAATCCACCTAAATAATTCATCGTTTTCTCGTCAGCCTCAATTATGCCCGTTTTAGCACCCATCTCAACGGCCATGTTACATAGGGTTAAACGTCCATCAATACTCATAGACTTAACGGTTAAACCGCAGAATTCAACAGCCTTATATGTTGCTCCATCAGCTCCAACTAACCCAATAATCTTCAATATAACATCCTTTGGTAAAACCATTGGTGGGAGGGTGCCGTTAACTTCAACCTTAACGGTTTCAGGAACCTTAAACCATAATTTACCTGACATAAAAACTGCAGCCATCTCAGTTGACCCTATACCAGTTGCAAAAGCTCCCAGTGCTCCATAAGTGCATGTATGTGAGTCAGCGCCAACTGCTAGAGTGCCTGGATAAATAAATCCGGATTCAACCATAAGCTGATGGCATATGCCTGAACCAGCTTCATAAAGTTTTGCTCCATACATGCGTGCAAACTCGCGCATAGCCTTATGAACTTTCGAGAAACTTTCAGTAGCACTGGGTGCAACATGATCTATAACTAGAAAAACCTTGGATGGATCCCAAAGGCTTTGACCATTCATCCCCCTAAAAGATTCGATCGCTAGAAGCGCTGTTCCATTATGAGCCATAGCAACATCAACTTTAGCTACAACTATGTCTCCAGCGTAAGCATCTTTTCCAGACGCTGATCTAAGTATCTTCTCCACAATAGTTTTACCCATACTGGGTCAACTTAACCTAAAAATGAGAGGTGGAGATTAAAAAACGTTATTGTTAATTAATAATTCTCTCACCACTCTAGTATATTAGCTGGAAACATTAAAAGTTTCTTCCCCACCGGATTTAAGACGCTTGTGGAAAGCATCAATTTTCCGTTCCCCTCAAGAAATATAAGGAACATATGTAATGATAGTTTAACTTGGAGGTATTTGGGGGATAAATATGTTTAAGATATCTGTTATATCAGATGAAGTATCCCAGGATCTTAAGCGTGTAGCCGCCTTCGCTAAAAGATTTAACCTTGATGGCGTTGAAATTAGAAGTGTTTGGAGTAAGGGTCCGCATCTCCTTCTTCGGGAGGCAGATGAAATTAGGAGGATTTTATCAGAGTATGGGTTAAGGATCAGCGCGATAGCTTCACCCTTCTTTAAGGCGGATATTGATAGTGAGAGCGAATACAAAGAGCATTTGAATATATTAAGAGCTTGCATTGATTTGGCAGCTAAGCTGGATACAAAAATAATTAGAGGCTTTACATTTTGGCGTAAAGGCGGATTGGAGGATTACATTGATAGAATACTTGAGAAGTATCAGAAGCCGCTGGAGATAATAGAGGGAGAAGACATTATTTTAGGTATAGAGAATGAGCCGTCAACATTCGTTGGAAATGGGCGAGAGCTATCCATGTTCCTCTCTAAAATTAACTCAAAGAGGGTTAAGGCGGTGTGGGATCCTGGAAACGATATTTTTGATACGTCTGGAGAAGCGCCTTACCCCGACGGTTACAGATACGTTAGAAACTGGGTTGTTCATGTACATGTTAAAGATGGTGTAAGAAGGGGGAAAGATGGAAAGCCGGAGGTTACAGCTTTCGGTGAAGGCGAAGTAGATTATAGGGGGCAATTCAAAGCATTAAAAGATGATGGATATGAAGGGTATATTTCTTTGGAGACCCATTGGAGACCTAGAAGAAAACTTTCAGAGGACATTCTTGTAAGGCCGGGTGGAAAAGCCTTCTCTGAGGAGGGAGAAGAAGCGTCGGAGATATGTATGCGCGCTCTTCTCCAAATGTTAAGCAGCATATAAGGAAGCGACGCTTCAACATAAAGATAAACTAGTTCAGAAGATGGAGTGCGCCTAACACTTCCAAAGCAGGCAGTTATGATGAATATTTTTATAGGTGGAAACCTCAAACTTAACCTATAGCTGGTAGGAGCATTCTTGTGATGAATGAGTATTCACTACCAGATAAGATAGAAAGCGAAGAGGAGCTAGATGATCTTCTCTCAAAACCCACTAAGGAGACAATAAGGGATTTATCCGAGATTGATGGCGACATAATGATTCTTGGAGTCGCTGGAAAAATAGGGCCAACGCTTGCTAAACTTATTAAGAGGGCTGTTGATGAAGGTGGTTTAGATAAGAGGGTTATAGGCGTCTCAAGGTTTTCAAATCCCAATATAGCGAATAATCTTAAGCTTTCTGGCATAGAGGTGATTTCCTGCGATTTGCTGGATGAGAATGCTGTGAATAGCCTTCCAGAAGTATCCAACATAATATTTATGGTTGGAAGAAAGTTTGGTACGGGAGAAGACAGCCCGCTAACGTGGACCACTAATACATATCTTCCAGCATTGGTTGCCAAGAAGTTTAGGAAATCTAGGATTGTCGTTTTCTCCACTGGAAATGTTTATCCAATGATGAAAATATGCTTTAGGGGTGCTGATGAAAGTGTTCCTCCAGACCCTATTGGCGAATACGCTCAATCATGTTTAGGGCGCGAGAGGATTTTTGAATACTTCTGTAGAAAATATGGAACTAAAGCCCTATTCTTAAGACTGAACTACGCGATAGACTTAAGATATGGGGTTCTGCTTGATATAGCAGAAAAAGTGTTTAGCGGTGCTCCAATAAACCTTGCAATGGGATATGTGAATGTGATATGGCAGGGTGACGTAAACAATATCGCCGCTCGATCTCTGAAAATATGCAGCAATCCACCAGAGATATTAAATGTAACCGGCCCTGAGATTATTCCAGTGCGGTGGCTAGCTAAACAGTTTGGCAAAATCTTCGGTAAGGAACCTATATTTGAGGGGGAGGAGGCTGAAGATGCTTTATTAAGTGATGCAACTAAATGCCACATGATCTTCGGTTACCCAAAAGTTACGTTAGGACATATGATTAAATGGGTAGCTCACTGGGTTATGATAGGCGGCCCAACACTTGGTAAGCCAACACATTTTGATGTTAGGGATGGGAGGTTCTAAACGTGAGCCGCTACCCGCTTCCACCTAAACACATTCTATCCCTTCTCAGAAAGGGCGTTGTCATCCCAGCGCATCCTCTAGCTTTAACTCCTGATAGAAAACTTGACGAAAAACGGCAGCAGGCGCTTACAAGATATTATATCGCTGCTGGCGCTGGTGGAGTGGCTGTAGGCGTTCACACAACCCAATTCGAAATTCATAATCCTAAAATAGGACTCTACAAGCCAATTCTTAAGATGGCTTCTGAAGTAGTTGATGAATGCTCAAGTAAGGTTGGCCGTTCAATAATTAAGGTATCTGGAATATTCGGCCCTACAGATCAGGCTGTTGAGGAGGCTAAGATTGCAGCTGACATGGGTTATCACGCTGGGCTTGTATGTTTAAGCGCTCTTAAAGGCGCATCTACCGACAAACTTATATCCCACTGTAGAAAAATAGCTGAATATTTACCGATATTCGGCTTCTATCTTCAGCCAGCTGTTGGCGGAATAGTTTTAGGCTTTGACTTCTGGAAGCGTTTCCTTGAAATTGAGAATGTTGTCGCCATTAAAATAGCGCCCTTCAACAGATATTACACGTTGGATGTTGTTAGAGCTGTAGCCGAGGCTGGAAGAGAGAGCGACGTCGCTTTATACACGGGAAATGATGATAACATTGTTAACGACCTACTAACAGTCTTCTCATTTAAAGTTGGAGGTGAAGTGAAGAAGCTGAGAATAGTTGGTGGGCTACTGGGGCAATGGGCCGTCTGGACTAAAAGGGCCGTTGAATTATTAGAGAACATACATAGAATAGTTGAGTCAGGTCAGCCGATACCTGGAGAACTGCTTACTTTAGGAGCGCAGATAACTGATGCTAATGGCGCCATATTTGATGCAGCACATAACTTCGCCGGATGCATTCCAGGGATACATGAAGTTTTAAGGAGGCAAGGGCTTCTGGAGGGAATATGGTGCTTAAACCCCAATGAAACGCTATCACCAGGACAGAAGGAAGAAATTGATAGAATATATAAGTCTTACCCGCACCTGAATGATGACGAATTCGTTTCAAAGCATTTGGAAGCATGGATTGAAGGAAAAATCTTTTAAACCCTCAATAAAGTGGAGTAAACTTCATTTAACGATAGATTTCTGGTCACGTAATTTTGATCTCATCCTCCCATGAATCCCACTTTGTTTTAAGCTCATATTTCCAGTATTCTTTTTCCGTTTTAAAGTAGCCTTCTCGATCTATGTCTGATCTATGGCTGAGATCTAAAATGGATGGTTCTTCTGAAGAGAATATTTTTGTTCCTCTGAAGAACAATTTCATTCCGTCAATGAACGCGAACCTTAAAGTTTCATTTGAAACTAGGTTAGTATAAATATATGCTGAGTCGCTTGTAATTTCACCATATTGAACTTTTCCATCCTCATACGTGTAGGCTGGTCTCATGTAAGGTCTTGTTAGGCCTATAGATAAGTCATGTTTAGCGCATATAGTTATATCTCTTTCTGGTAGTTTAATTTTTATGGCCGTTGCATTAGGATGTTTATCCACCTTTACTGGCTCTATTGCATTTAAAATCCAGTCTATGCTCTCATTTTCTTTATGCGGCCAAAGCACCGCTGTGAAAGAAGCATACTCCCCTCTACAGTAGTCTTTAGTTAAAGTTTGATATACGCATTTCTCTGGAAGATAGCAACGCATAGACTCTTCAACTCCAACCCTTCCATCCTTAAGTGGCACAAAATATATCAGTAGATGAACCCCATTTTTGTTTGACCATGCTAGACGCATCCTCTCTTCCATGGTTATTTTTGGATTAAATAATGCTCCAACAGTTCCAATCCGCTCGATAGACGTGTCGAAATATTCGTCTCCCATAGCATGAATCTTTTGAGTCCAAAAAAGATTGCTCAACGTGAACTTTCCATTCTGCAGTATTTTTATGCCATCCTGTATCACGAAAATCTCCAATCCCTTTATGTATGTTATTATGCGGTCCCAGTGATAATGGTTTCTTTCATCTATAACTTCGGTGCGGCTAACATCTACATCCTTAAATATTTTGAAGTGAACCCGTCTTGTCCTAACAGGCTGATATTCCAATTTGACACGTAAATAGTCGAGGAGCTTTTGATTTACTGGTTCACCTCCCCTTACAACTATGCGGTTATGATAAAGATCCGCTCTATATTCTCCATTTGGCAAAGCTTCCCTGTAGCCTCCATCATGAAGGAGGAAAGCGCCCTTATAGATTAATGCGATAATAGAGTTTTCATCAGCGTGTCCATGATGCATTTTTTCAGCGGTAACAACAAGCGTATTCCGTAAATGCTCCTTATAATACCATCCGATATCACCTTCATCCATATAATTTAGTAACATGTATGTTGCTTCCTCATTCCATCCGTTTCTGAAAATAATTTTTTTACCAATAACTTCATCTAAAACTTCTTGGCTGAGAACATTCGGTTCCTTCGGTTCTATTGAGTCGTCAGCCCATAAATAGGCGAAAATGGAGAAGATCCCAAACTTTCCCTCACTACGGGCAAAACGGAACATTCTATCCGCAGCATATTTCATATAGGGGTTCCTGTAGATGGAGGAGCCTTTTTCCAGTATCATTAAATAAAGGTCTATTGGGGAACCCCAGGAAGCATCCCCAAAGTCAGGTATCATTCCTAGAGGAGAAAGGAGAAAAGTGAAATAGTCGAAGTAATATTTGAGCAGCGGTGACCAGAATATTTCGCTGTTCTCCCCAACTAAATCCACGTATAGGAGAATGTCTGCTAGCCAAATTGCTGAATATAGCTCGCTGTCTTCAAGCGACCAATGTTTTAAGCTGGCGTTAACAAGGATGCTGCCAAGTTTTCTCCAGAGATCTGCTTTAGGATGATCTGGGAAAACTTTGGCTGCATAGGTTAACGCTAACCCCCTTTTAATTGCCCGATTATGTGGCCCCCATTCTGGAAAGGAGAAGAGTGGCTCTAGAGAGAAGTTAATTATGCGCTTAAATTCCTCCACATCTTCCGCTTTAATTACACCGCTATTCTTTATAAGTTCATACGTAAACAGGAAGAGTAAGACCCCATTAAACCAGTTCACCATTGGATATACGCCTTTAGAAAACTTAGGAGTATGCTTTAGATTCTCTTGAACTAAACTGGGCATTTTAGAGTATATTAGCAGCGACTCTCTTGCCATACTTGCATAATTGATGTCCCCCTCAACATGGTAAAATAAACCTTCTAGAACCGCGCGGATAGCCGGCGTCATTGGAGGATCAAACGTTTTAGTTTCTTTTGTCCTTTTAATCCACTCATCTATTTGCTCATCAAAATCTTTCAGCATCTTTCCATAATACTCCCTAATAAACTCTAAATACTCGCTTTTAGTCACCAAGCGGATCAACTCTATATAGCATGTTTTTCAAGCCAGAAACTTAAAAGATTTTTTAATCTCCGCAATTAATAGCAATTATAAATTTATTAGCTTAGTGAAGGATAAGCGTGGAGAAATATGTTGAAGATGCGGTGATAGCCTTTCCAGGATGAATATTCCGCTAGTTTGTAAACCCTACATGAATGAAACTCAAAAGTAGCTGGAAGATCTATAAAACTAAGCGTCTCTTCAACTAATAGTTATAATTTAAGAAAAATCATGCAAAACGCCATTTACAATAGTTTTAACAACTTTAACGCGATACTTTCCGGGGATCCCATCTATTTTTAGGACAACTATGTCCGCTATAGAATTCTTCTTTATTGCTCCCACATTGGTTAAGCCCTCTAGAAGCGCCTGGTTACGGGATGTTATAATAGATGATAACCTTACGGCTTCACTAAAACTCTTTGCTTTAGCATCTATCATGAACCCTTCATGATCAACGCTGAACATGTTTAATAGATTTTCGAAGGCTTTATCCATGGTTAAGAGGCTTCCGAAGAGCGTATTTGGCGGAGGCTCCCTCCATTCGCCACTCTCATCCATGAAGCGCTTAACGAATAAAGCATCTCCATCTCTATATCCCACTACAGAGAAAACTTGAAATTCATCTTTAGGTGCTTCTTCATCTATTGCAAAGGAGGAATCTGTCACTGCTATAATCTCATGCTCCCGCCCTTTTTGAATTCTCCTCTCAATTATATCTGAAACATATCTCATGTCAACATGGTATCCATCCACTATAATCTCTACTGATAATGGTAGGGTTAATGCCGCTTCATAGGTTCCGCCTCCATCAAATGGTTTAAAAGATTGCCCCATCGCTCCATTAGTTATGTGAACAATATATTTGAGCCCATTTTTCCAAGCTTCCTCCATTTGCTTAGCTGAAGCCTTTGAGTGCCCGCATCCAACAATAAAACCTTTTGAAAAAGCGTATTTTATTAGGTCTGGGCCGAAATCAGCCGCTATATTAACCATTTTAGCTATGCCTGTTTTCGCAAGTGAATCTAAAATGTCCTTTGATTCAGGCATCCATGGCTCCATTATGTACTCTCTCGGCTGAGCCCCAGCACACTCTCTCCTAATAAACGTGCCTTCAATATGCAACCCCTCTATTCTCGCTCCATCAAAACCATTCGATTTGGAATTCACGTATTGTTTAACGGTTTCAGCATACTCTAACATCTTATTTAGCGGCATAGCTATTGTAGCGAGCTTAGCGGATGTAACTCCATGCTTAACCAGTGAGGCTGCAATCTTCTTAATTCTTTCAGTATCCGGCTTACTTAATAGGCCTGGCAAATCATGTATATGCTGGTCTCTGAATCCTGGGAGCACGAAAAGTCCTGAGCAATCTATTCTTTCGCCAAATTTTAGATCTCTCCCAATGTTAACTATCTTACCTTCTTCAATAGCTACATCGAGCTCTCTTATTCCATCCTGAGTTAAAACTTTACCATTACAGAGTGTTATGGATGACATATCAATCCAGAAGGTTATATTTTCCTAGAAGCTTTTCGAGGAAGCTTTTTGATTCAGCAACATCCATATCTATTTTTCCAGTGTAACCAGCCCCTCCAATATCAACCGCAATATAACCCCTATAGTTATGCTTGTTAAGAGCTTTAATTAGGGCATCCCAGTCAACCGTGCCTCTTCCAGGTGGAAGATGATAGTTGTCTCTGCCATCATTGTCTGATGCATGCACATAGAAAATCTTTGAGCCAAGCTTTTCAACAGATAATGGAAGTATCTCTTTTTGGGCATGTAAGTGTCCAACATCAAGTACAGCGCCAAAGTTATCTGAGGAGACGGCGTCAAGCAGCCTGAGCATTGCGTCAGTATTCGATATATTCTCTCCTACCCTCGGTTCCAAGCATAGCTTAAGCCCCTCATTTTCAGAAATGTCGCTACAAATTTTAAATGTTTCAACAAGATTATTCCAAAAAACTTTCCAATTAAAGCCCCAGTCTATTTCAACCTTAAATTGGCGGCCGAAGCTTATTGCCTCTTTATATGGTAAGTCACCTACAAACTTTAGTGGAGGCGTAAAAGAATCTAATTGTATCATATCACAGTCAAGAGATTTACAAATTTCGCAGCTCTCCTTGAAATTCTCTAAAGCTTTATTCTTCAACTCCTTATTTAGGCTAATTACGTCAGGGAAGATCGCGCATAGATTTATTATTTCAACGCCTAAGCTCCTGCAAAGATTTTTAATTTCACCATAACGCTCTCTGAAATCTAGAAGCTGCTTTTCACCTACAATCTCTATTTCAATGAATTTAAATCCTAGATTCGCCATCTCCTTTATAGCCTTTATACAATTTTCGAATGATGGTGGATAACCATATTTAGTTATAGCGTAAAGCCATGCGCAACTAACCTTCATAAAGATTACCCATAAAGAAGTTTAAAACTTAGCATATATATTTTTTGTTTGCTTGGCAGGGGCGCGTCAACCTAACATTATGAAGGCTTTCCACATTAGTTAAAAGTGATTTAGACTTAGTGCGCCCTCTCACATGTTAGGAGAGTTAAATCGTGAAGATTTCTTCAGTATACGCTACGCCTCCAGCATGAATGAGAAGATCGTAGCTGTTCACCTTCCTTATGCTTGTTGTAGCGTAATAGGCTGTGTAAATTGTTCCATCCTCAAGCTGTACAGAACTTGGATAACCGCAGTCCGGATTCTCCGCATAAGAAACCAGCGCAGCCCTTTTGTTCATCTCCCATGTTCTACCATCATCATTACTTATTACCGCGTGAACGCCGTATGGGACCCGCCTATGCCCAAAAGTGAGCAGGATTCTACCGCTTTTAAGGAGACATAAATCCCCTGGATGTTCACCTTGACGCGTCAATATTTTCGGCTTCGTCCATTCATATCCATAATTATAAGAGTAGCTTATGGCGATTTCACCTCTATCAGTGCGCAGAGCAGCTAGCATCTTCCCATCAGACAACTGCAAAAGAGATGTCTCATTATACCCGCCGCCAGCTATGAGAGTAACATCCCCCCATGTATGGCCGTTATCCTCTGATCGAATAATGTAGCTTTCATTCGGCCCATCCGGCGTCCTTCTTCCATAAACTGGTAGGAGAATAGTTCCATCATCCATCTGAAGCATTTTTCCGTATGGGGATGCCATTTTCAATTTTACTGGAATCTCAATAGGCTCCGGTTTGCTCCAAGTTTCGCCATAATCTTTCGATCTTGTCGTAAAAATCTCTGCTCTCATCTTCCCACTCCGCCATATTCCATTCTCGTACCCCCAGATTCGCGCGAAAGCAACAAGTAATGTTTCATCCCTCAATTGGCAGAAGGATGGGTTCCGATCGTCAGTTTCTGAAAAAGTTACGATTCTAGGTATACTCCATGTCTTACCGCCATCCCTAGACAAAGATATTTCAAGACGGCCGCGCTGACCAATATGATAATCGCCCATACGAAAAACTACTGCAAGATCACCGTTTTTCAACTTAATTAAAACTGGAAAGTAGCCGCCCATTGGAACTATGAGGTAACGCTTAACAGGCTTAAGAGCGCCTACCATTATATCATCATCAAATTCCATCCTATACATGGGGAAACACCGTGAGATACCCCGCTTAGGAGATTCAAGCATTCGCCTAAAGCTTTTACGCTCTAGTTACATCTGCCAGTTTAAGGTTCCATGCCTCCTAAGGCATAGGCCATGTTAATGTATATTCAAGTTTCTATTGTAAATCCTTTAGCAAGGGAATATTCCAAACAGTTTAATCGACATTAAGGCTTAAAAGCCTTTTCGCCATCCCAGATGGAATCTGGCAACTTAACGTATAAAGCCTTCATATGTTAAGTTGCCACGTTCTCTCAGATGTGAACTGCAAGGTTTTCAGTTATAAATAGGCGTTAGTTCAATTTCCGCCATTGGCGGAGTGGGAAGAAAATTGGAGGGAACAGAATACGTAAAACATTTAAGGTTTGCAGAAGGAAAGTATGCTGGAGGATCTCGGATTGATAATTGATATGCATGCTCACATAGGTGATCTCCGTTCTCCATTAAATCTCCATCGAAAACCAGTTACAGTTGAGAGTTTAATAGCCCGCTTAGACGAAGAAAAAATAGACATGGCAGTTGTACTTCCATGGCCTCCCTGCCCAGAAGCCGTTACGTTCCCAGGTTTATTCTCAGATTACCCAGACATAGTTAGCCAAATAAGAGCTGCCCTTCGATATCCCGATCGCCTCATACCATTTGGTAATGCGTATCCAAGATGGGGCGGCAACTCGGCGAAGACAGATTTCTCATGGCTTCTAGAAAGGTTCATTGAGATGGGATGTAAGGGCATGGGTGAAGTTAGTGCAAACATATATTTTGACGATCCCCGCGCTGTAAACTTCTTTAAACAGTGCGGCGAATGGGATCTTCCTGTGATAATAGAAAGCACAGGGCCTGGTGAAGGACATTACGGCTTCATAGATAACGTCGGCTCACCGCATCTTGAGCGTCTCTTAATGAAGTGTCCAGACACAATTATTATAGGTCACGGCCCAGGCTTCTGGGCTGATATTGGGGACGGGATAACTGTTGAAGAGAAGTCCGGGTATCCGAGGGGTCCCATCAAGAAGGAGGGAGCTGTTCCCCGTCTTCTTCGCACCTATCCCAACTTGTATGCTGACATATCGGCTCAAAGCGGCTACAATGCGCTCACTAGGGATGTGGAGTTCAGCATTAAATTCCTAAATGAGTTTCAGGATCGCCTCCTCTTCGGCACAGATGTCTGCTTTGGAGATGAGGAGGGGAGGACAAATCATTTAAGGCTTTTAAGAGATTTCCTATCGAGGGGAGCGATAGATAGAGAAGTTTTTGAGAAGATAACATATAAAAACGCGCTTAAAGTGATGGAGCGCCGTGTTTAACATCTGACCTCCCCGCCCTAAAGGGTTCCTGCTAAGGCCCTACATACCCTTAAGAGATGGATCTCTAATGGTGTATGGGATAAACGTGGTTTTAGAGGGGCTAGTTTCTAGCTAACATTTTCATATAATCTATTCATTATTTTTAATGCTGTTTCAACCATTATGTCTCCGGCTTCAGGTACTAGTATACTTGGTCCTATTGTTGTTTCGTAGCTTCCTGAAGCTTCTAAATCTCCCTCTTCTCTGAACGCTTTTAGTGTTGGAACATATCCCACTGAGTCATTGGCTAGCTCGCATATAAACGTGTATTTAAAAGGCGATTTCTCCTTTATTTTTAAACCATGTTCTACGAAAAACTCGCCTGGAAGCCCAACTATAACCGCCAGGTCACCTATGGCCAGCGCTTGAATCCAGGTTTTAACATGTTTTGGAGCGTTTAGAAACTCATCAATTTTAGGGTGGAAGAAGTATTTTAAAGCGTAATGCCGCATGTTTACGGCTTTAATCTCACCCCTCGCAAGCTTAGAGGCAAACTCTATTTCAGCCTCTGTTGGAAATCTTCTCGGAATTGTAATCTCCTCCATAGCTGAGGCGAGCTTCAATGATCTTTTGAAGTGCATTTGATTCCAAGCCCACACAGTTTTTGCGGCTATTAGTGAAGCTACCCGTTCAGCGTGCCCAAAGAACTTATTCACTTTCTTATGAGGTTTCATAGCGTCGAACATTATGACGTCTCCGCACGCTCCGTTTGCAAGCATCGCCACAAACCTTTCACCTCTAATACGTTGTATTAACTCTGAAAATAAACCGAAATAGTCGGCTGAAATAGTGTACATGTCTTCCCTCTTCTCAGTAGGGCTTAAACCAGCATAGTGCATGGCGTAATTAGCCATCAAACCTATAGTGTCTCCATTCAGACCTCTAACACATAATACGTTTATTTCAGGGTCTACTGGACCCGCTGGTTTAACTATGTTCGGGTTTAAAACGCCTGGATTAGTCCATACTGTTCCATCCTTCATGTAGAAGCGCCTATTTCCAAGAGGTTTAGCTTCCTCTTCTCTTTCAACACCTAATTCAGCGTCTGTAAGCCTATTGACTGCCAATTGTACAGCATCCGCAATTTTACGGGTTAAAAATTCACTATAGCCCATGTCATCCACGTCTGGACCAGTATGTGTATGAGTGCAGCAGATTAAAATGTTTGAAGGCGTTATTCCAGTGCGCTCGTAAACAATGCGCTTAGCCTCATCTAAATACTTTCGCTTGACACCGATCAGATCGCAAACAACAATCGCCAACGTTGTGTCCCCATCATTTAAGGCAAAAGCTTTTGCGAAAAGAGGATCATGAATATCTCTCGCAATTCTCTCCTCAAAATACCCTGATATTTTAATACCTAAGGGAGGGGTAATATCAATGGCTGAAGCCCCTGCTTTTAATCCATCCTTCACGGCGCGCATCCCCGTGAAATATTTTTAAACAGCATATTTTACTCTGTGTAGTGTTTATTATTACTTTTCTTGTTCTCAAGCTATAGATTAGAGAAACCGCTAAGTTCATTTACGCTAAAACTTTCACTTATATGTCACTTCGAATTATGAGGCGGCTTTTAATACTAATGGCATCATGCTTCTAAACATATAAAATCGTAGCGACCTGCAGATGCTTAACTTTTAGCGTTGATTTTTAGTACCATCCTAATATTTTCATAATTTCAAGCAGATTTTCTCCGCGAGCAACTATAGTTCTCGAGTTAACTCTTTCTATGCCTGGAATCCTAGCCCAGGCGTCCGCATAGTTCGGGTGAGAATACTCAACTCTTATATTGATTGGTGGATTAACTCTAAATGGTTTAAACTCCTCCATCTTAGCCCTTTCAACCGCTCTCTTAGCAGCCTCATAAATCATCTTTCTACTCTTTGCTGGCGGTAGGCAGAGAGCGAGATTTCTTCCAAAACCCTCCTTAACCGCTACAGATTCCACGTCTCCAAGCAACAGCTTAGCTTCCTCAACAGCCTTTCTGCAACCAGTTACTAAAGCTACTGGAACATTAAAATAGCCGAGTATTGAAGCGTCTATTCCAATTTCGCCAACTCGTTGATCATTTATATAAGCATTGACGATTACTCTAGTCGACATTGTATGATCTAAAATAGCGCCTTGAGTCCCAGCCATAGCGTGATAGCCAATCATAAAGGCTAAATTAAACGATTCATCCAGTCCAGCCATCCTACACTGTCTTGGGCCTCCCGTAATATACTTCGCATTTTCATCCAATTCCTCTGGAATAAGATTAAAGCCTCCGCGTGCACCATGCAAATCATTGACGACAACCTCGCTAGATCCGCCGTCAATAGCGCCTCTTATGGCTGCATTAACATCTCTTGTAAGTAGTAAACATGCCTCCTCATACTCTTTGCTTCCAGGAATAGTCTGCTCCTCTCTAACAACGTAGCTAGCTCCCTCTAAATCCGTCAAAATATAAACTTTTATGCTACCCATGATAGAGTTTCTCTGGAGTTAAAGATATAAGTCTTTTCAAAGCTGCAAGACCTGGCTATAATATAAAGGCTTTATATTTTAGGTTGTCACATCCATTACAAAGAATTTTTATCTTCTTTTTATGCTTTTCAGTTAACACTCTCCACGGCTGAAGCCGGGAGATTCCCGCTTCTAAGGCGTTCACTAGTTTGTTGTTCATCACCCTTCTAGGCTCATCCACCTTAGAAGCAGGCCACCACCCCGCTAACGCCACCTCCATTGAGGCAGCCTATATTTAAGCCTATCGACAATTCATCCCACGGTTAAAACCGTAGACTTTCTTGTCGATTTCATGTAAAACGCTGGTATGCTTCAGATTTTAGGGGTTTCGCTTTAAAGTTTTGTGGAAGATCTAAGGAGGTTACGTTTAAGTGCGCTGGTTTTAGTGTTTCTGTTTATTGCATGTTTATGAGTTGACTATTCCTACACCTAGCAGTTTCGCGAGCCCTGATCTAGAGATTTCTTCTTTGCCTTATTCATATAATTCGGAAGGCAGTGTTGCACCTGGCGAAATATCTAATCTCCAGAGAATTTCCATATTTCTCTTCCTGTTAAGCTCTTCACTGCTTGGCGTATTATCTACTGGTCCAGGATCCTGGAAAGTGAAAACATCACCTGCATTGCATTTAAGAGTAATCGGCAAATCTGGGTTTTTCTCTCACAAGATTAAGGATTCTTTTGACCGTTAGATCATTCGGTTTAGCTTCCCTACCCAGAGAGTAGAGTACATATAAGAGTTGGTAAGGTCTCATAGTTATACTGCTTAAACTTTTTCTATCGTAAGAAGTTCTTGAAGAAGTCAAAGGCTTTCCGTCCGGAGAAGCAATGTTCTCCTGGGAATACTTCTATCCAAAGGTTTTCTGGGTGACCGCTTACTTCGTATGCTCTCTTAATGGTTTCATGAGCTTTCAACGCTGAATGAATCCAGAAGCATGTATCAGATGCACCGCTCTCTATCAGTAACGGTTTCGGCGCTATTGCCGCTATTACATCTGGTACATCAAAATACTTATATAAGTATGGCACAATTTGGGAGCCGCAGAAATTTGGTCTACTTATAGCGTAATGCTCAACTGTTGTCGCATAGCATATTATATCTGCAGCCTTTATTCTATCGTCCAAAAGCGCTAGGAAAGTTGTCATCGTGCCCCCGAAGGAAAGCCCCATGCAACCTATCCTCTCCGGGTCTACCTCTTTTCTCGTCAGAAGAAAGTCTATCACACGCATACCGTCGAATATGTTTGATCCTAAGAGTGTTCTGCCCAGAATCAGATGCTGCAGAAAGTGAACATTACATATGTCTCTTCCAGGGTAGGGATTGCGGTAACCTATCCGTTCTCCGAAACTCCTCCAGTCCGGTACAATAGTTATGAAACCAGCTTCCGCCATCTGCTCCCCATAGTTATAGTTATGTCTCAAAATATTGGATTTCCTTTCAGGATCATTAAAGTGGACGCCTGCAACAGGATCCTTCCCATATGGGCCATGCCCATGTGCGCATAGTATTGCTGGCTTCTTTCCACCTCCATCCTTTGGTATTAGTAGGTATAGCGGGACATAACAATCTTCTTCAGACTGAATTAACCACTTCTCTCTTACAAATTTTTCAGTTTCCTCCGACGAAATTAAGCGTGGATCTAATGGAGCTGGCTCCGGAAACTCCCCTAAAAGCTCCATGATTTTACTCTTCACTTTAGCCTTCCACTCGTAAAACTCCTCCCTCGAAGCCGCCTTAAAGGTCATGGAGGGTTTAGTTCGTTTATAAAGCTTTAGAATGAAATTGTCCGTAATCTGCGGTGCATCAATAATTTCAACCAAATAATCACCCCCATATAGTAGAGCTAGAATTGGGAAATGTTCCCTATAATGATTTTGCCATATTTTTATCGGACGTGGCAACTTAAGGTTTATATGTTTTCTTGTTTGAATTTTTCTTATGTTGAGTGTTAGGTTTTTGGTTGAGGGGTTTTTGAGAGGAATAAGGTTCCGTTGGAGCTTAAGGTTTTGGGTTTAGCTTTCTATATTCAGCTTTCAAGCCTTAGGAGGGCTGCTAGAGCCCTATCGGAGATCCATAGGGTTTCTAAGACTGCTGTTTGGAAGTGGGTTAGGAAATTTAGCGAGAAAATTAATGTCAACCCTTGTTTAGGAGGCTAATAGCCCTAGATGAAAATGGATTAGAATATTGGGTTTACGCAGCATTAGATGTTGATAGGAATGAGATATTGTCTATGAGGGTTTATCCATCAAGGAATGCGTTAGCCGCAGAACAGTTCATACGTGAAGTCTTAAATTACTGTGATGGTAAGCCAACCTTCATAGTTGATAATGCTCCATGGCTTAGGCAGGCGCTTGAGGAGCTAGGCTTACCATATAATGCTGAATCCTTTCGGTGACAGAAGCCTAACAGAATCAGTATACTCATCATTCAAGCAGAGAATAAAATATTCTTCAATAACATAACATTAAACCCAATTAATAGGAGTGAGAGGTTCAGAAGGTTAATGGCATGCTGGAACCTAACAATAAAACTATTCACATTATACTACAACCACCTAAGGAGGTGAGCTTAAGTTGCCACGTCCTTTTTATCGAAGAAAAAGAAAATAAATTTGCGAATCGCCATGGAAAGCATATCTTTTAATATATTTATGATATTGATAGAATTGTGGGGTGATAGTCTATGAGTTTAAATAAGCCTGTTAGGTTTGGTATACTGGGTTTAGGTGTTGGCTATAGTAAGGCTAAGGTATGTGTTAAATCTAGGGGAGCTGCCTTAGTTGCTGTTTGCGATCTACAGGAGGAGAAGGCTAGGAAAGTTGCTGAGGAGCTTAAATGTCGCTGGTACACAGATTATGACGCTATGCTAGAGAGCGGTGATATTGATTGTGTAGGCATTTTCACCCCTAGCGGTATGCACGTGGATCACGCACTAAAAGCTATAAGAAGGGGAATACATGTATTTGTAACAAAGCCCATGGATATAGACGTGGAAAAATGTCGTCTAGCCATTAGAGAGGCTGAGAGGGCGAATGTTATTTTAGCTGTTGACTTCGAATATAGATATAATGATGTTAACCAGAAGATATATCATGCAATACAGAATGGTTTAATCGGCAGGGTTTTCTTAGTCAATGTTCTAATGAAGTGGTTTAGGGATGAAGCGTACTATAAGGGTGGATACATACCTGGATGGAGAAGCAGCAGACGCTATGAGGGTGGATCAGCAGCTAATCAAGGCGTACACTTCATAGATTTAGTTCAATGGTGGATGGGTGGGGTTGAATTAGTGCAGGGCTTATCTGGAACCTTCACGCATGATATAGAAACTGAGGATTGCAGTGTGGCTGTTTTAAAATTTAAAAATGGGGCGTTTGGAACGCTTACAACAACTACATCAAGCATACCTAATTTTGGAACTAGGATAGAGATTAATAGCGATAGGGGATCAATGATATGGAAGGATGGAAAAATAGACTTCTTTCATTTAAAGGATGGCGATATATCGGTAATAGATTCCATAGTTTTATCCAGTGATAGACCAACCAACATATTTGAGGATATGGTGGATGCTATTTGTAGAGGTAAGAAGCCCATGGTTGATGGAAGGGAAGGATTGAAAAGCGTTATGATATTCAATGCGATATATGAGTCGTCAAAAACTGGAAAAGCAGTGAAAATAGAAGATGTATAGTAAATTGACTTAACTAACCTTTAAATTAGCAGTTTCCTATTTTTAGTACTCATTGCAGGGTTGGTGAACATGATTAAATTTGCTGTATGCAATGAAATATTTGAGGGATGGAGCCTTAAACAAGTTTTCAAGTACATATCTGAGCTGGGATATGAGGGTGTTGAAATAGCTCCATATACTATAGCTGAAAAAGTTACAGATGTAGATAGGAAAGTGAGAGAGTCTATAAAGGAGGATGCTGAAAGATTCGGTTTAGACATAGTGGGGATACACTGGATTCTTAGGGGTGTTAGTGGAGTCCACTTGACAAGTCCAGACCCAAATGTGAGAGAGAGAACTGAATCTTACCTAAGAGCGCTTGTAGATTTCTGTAGCGATATTGGTGGCAGAATAATTGTATTTGGCTCGCCAGCGCAAAGGAATATACCTGAAGGTGTTGATTTAACTGATGCTTGGAAATGGGCTGTAAACATACTTAAAAGGTGCTCTCAATATGCTGAGCAGCGTGGAGTCTACATATGTATAGAACCTTTAAGAAGAGATACAACAAACTTCATAAACACTGTGGATGAAGCCATTAAGTTAATTGAGGATGTATCCTGCAGAAACTTCAAGCTAGTGTTAGACGTATATGCTATGACCGGAGTCAAAGAACCTGTAGATAGGCAGATAGAGAAGGGTGGAAAATATCTTATGCATTTACATGCTAATGACGAAAACATGGGTGGGCCTGGATTTGGATCTGCAGATTATGAGGCCATTGTTAGGGGATTAAGGAAGATAGGGTTTGAGGGATACGTGTCTGTAGAGATTCTTAGAAGAGAGGAGAACCCGGCTGAGGCCGTAAGAATTAGTCTAGAAAACCTTAAAAGGTTTTTTAGGAAGTACTAATAGGTGGCGATGAAAAATGGTTTTCCACGTACGTTTAGCTAAGGATGGTTTCCTAGAGGTGTTGGAAGACGATTCATTAGTGGCGGCGTACAGGTATAGTAGGATTTTCAGTAAACCATACTTTTATCCTCTCTATGCTCCTGGAGGAATTATGGTGACGAGAGATGAAGCCCCAGACCATGTACACCATAGATCCTTATGGACTGCACATGGTAACGTAAATGGTGTAGATGTATGGAGTGAAGGCCCTCAAGCTGGTTTTATAAGGTGTATAGAGCCTCCAGTAGTCTCACTGCGGGAAGATAGATGCGTATTAAACTCTATAAATAACTGGCTTTCTAAATCCGGGGATAATCTTATGAAAGAATATAGAACCGTAGTGTTCTGGAAGAGTACAGGAAGTATCAGGTTTATTGACTATGAGGTGGAGTTTAGAGCAGAGTACGGTGATGTAGTTCTAGGAGACACAAAAGAGGGTGGAATCATAGCTGTAAGGGTTTCAGATAGCATGAGGGAATCTGTAGGCGGTGGAGTAATAATGAATTCTGAGGGCGGAATAGGTGAACCTAAATGTTGGGGGAAGAGAGCGAAATGGTGTGATTATACGGGTAAAGTTAACGGCAACATTGCTGGCATAACAATATTTGATAACCCAAGCAACCCCAGATATCCAACATACTGGCATGTAAGGGCTTACGGGCTTTTCGCAGCCAACTGCTTCGGCTTGTCAGCCTTTGAGGGAAGAAAAGATATGGATGGCAGCATGAGAATAGAACGAGGGTCCTCTATGAAGTTTAGGTATAGAATGATGCTGCATATAGGTAAGCTATCCAAAGATGATATAGAAAGATACTACAGCGAATACGCATCTACGTAATCTCCAATCTCCCTCCCCAATTTAAACAATTTGCCTAGTTTCGGCGAAAATGTTTCAATTAGAAAACCTTCCCTGGACAAGCTTAGCTAAGTCGATTTTTGACACTCTCCACGGCTGAAGCCGGGAGATTCCCGCTTCTAAGGCGTTCACTAGTTTGTTGTTCATCACCCTTCTAGGCTCATCCACCTTAGAAGCAGGCCACCACCCCGCTAACGCCACCTCCATGGAGGCAGCCTATATTTAAGCCTATCGACAATTCATTCCACGGTTAAAACCGTAGGCTTTCTTGTCGATTTCATTGTAATCTCACTCCGCCAATGCATTCTAGATATTTCTGCAGTTCTTCAGCAGCAGAGTAGCGCTCTGACAGTACCACATTCATAAATGTGATAATTCTGTAAGGGCTCTTCCCTCATCTACTAAAATAATTAAATTTTTGTTTCTTGTGGGAAAGGA
>Ga0272445_1001247_pt1 | contig 20339 bp, 24 predicted proteins | sample YNPCB0031_FD_194404 | JGI IMG/M metagenome (GOLD analysis project Ga0272445, IMG submission 194404) | Hot spring sediment microbial communities from Yellowstone National Park, WY, United States - YNP-CB-003-1 | ecosystem: Environmental > Aquatic > Thermal springs > Hot (42-90C) > Sediment... | reverse complement strand
TCTATAGATGCACCTGCTTTCATAGTTGTTGAAGAACCTTTCTCAGAACCTAGAGTACATCTGAAAGGGATTGTAGCAGGATCTCTTAAAGGTCTTCTAGAGTATGTTGACGAAGTTGTTAAAGGTGTACATGATTATCTTGTAGATAAAGTTGGGTATACATACCATGAGAGGTTGTTCAGCTACAAACTACCCGATGGAACTGTTGTTAACCAGATAGAGAAAGTTGTTGAGAAGTTGAGAAAAGTACCGTATACAAGAAGAGCTCAAGCAATAACGTGGCAACCGTGGAAAGATCTAGAAACAGAGCATCCACCATGTTTACAGAGGATATGGTTTAGAGTTGTTAACGGTAAACTTGTTATGCATGTACATATGAGGAGTAACGATGCTTTGAAAGCAGCTTACATGAATATGTATGCTTTTACAGAGCTCCAGAAATACGTTGCTGAAAAACTAGGTATCGAGGTTGGTAGGTATATACATATAGCAGATTCTTACCATGTCTATGAAAGAGATTGGAAATGGTTCAAAACATTTGTTGAACAGATAGTAAGCGGGGAATCGAAGAAGAGGTGGAGAACAACAGAAGAATACCTAAACATGATTAAAAACCTCAGTAGATAAATAAACTTATGTGTATAGCGAAGAGAAGGCATATAAAATGAGTAGAAAACCCGAGCACCTAGATAAAGCAGTTCTTTTCGAAGAACTACACGAATTAAAGAAAAAAGAAGAAGAACTACAACAAAAAATAAACGAGATAGAAACAGAGATACAGAGATTAAAACAACATAGAACCCAACTAAAATCAGAATTAAACAAGGTAAGAAAAAGAATAGCAGAACTTATATACCTCATAGAGAGAACATAGATCAAAGAGAAAGCCTATCATAACAATCAGATCCTGAAAAATCAGCATCACAAACACACCCCATACCTACAGAGTAAACAACTTAAGCTTACCCATAAAACACAAAACCCTAAAACTAGCTCTTCACTAGGGCATAACTCAAAGAGATCCTCAGCAACACAATATCAATAATTCCACATCGTAGACCTAGAGCTAAGTAAGAACATCCTCAAAGAAAAGTTGACTATAAGTAGCTCAACTCTTTCCAGCTAAATCTATACACACAAAACTTTATGAACCCTATAACTACTAAAGTGATGCTCTGGGGCCCAGGGATTGGTCAGCTCGAAACCCATACATCACAGTTCAGCGGTTCTAATCTTCATCATCCCTGGGCCCCCTATACATAGACTTCCTTAAATTACAACAATATTTAAGCTGGAGGGGTATCTTCGAAAGAGATCTCTATAAAAATTTGTAGAACTTTGAGGCTTTAGCTAGATACATGGAGGTATAGAATCTATTAGAATCCTTGGGGGATCTGTTACTACGTTATACTGTAGAATATTTAGGTGTTGTAGATATTGTTTATGTATTTGATGGGTTTGGTGCATGGATCTAGGTTTGCGGTGTTGTTGATCTGTGTTGAGGGTATGGTTATGAATATTTATAGGTTTTGCAGAGTTTGGGTTGTGTAGAGGTGGTAGTTTGTTTATCTATACCGTCTATGTAAAGCCTACGGCTTTTGATATTTTTGTTGTTGTGTTTCTCTTCTTTTTCTTTATGGTTATAGCTATTGTTTTAATTAGTTTCGGTGTTCAGCGTAGGAAGGAGGAGTTCTTTAGGAGGTTTTCCTATGGTTTAAGGGTTGAAGGTGGTAAACTTGTTCTACCGGAGTTTTTACCTGTTGAGGTTGGTACTTATATTCTTAAATGTTATTGGAGAAGTTCTGGTAGATCTAGTTACTATTCATGTGATGTTGAGTCTTTTGTTAGAGAATCTCTAGAGGTTCGAGAGATTGAGTTATCTAAGCTTTGTATAGATACATTCTATATCTATGCTGTTGCTAGAAATAACGATTTACTTGTTTATGCACCTGGGTTAAGAGTATCTTCAGGTGTTTATAGAGATATCTATGTTCTATGTCTAGATAGCTCGAGAATACCTAGTAAAAATATTGATCTTGTTGCAGGTACAGGTAATGAATATGCAAAAGCAGGTGTATACCTGGATTCCCAGGGGTATAGGGTTACTGTTGAACATGTTTTCAATGTTTTAAAAGAAAAGAAATTCGTATACGACGAGAAAACAGGTGTTTATAGAGTTGTTGAAGAGTATGTAGAGAAACCTAGAGCTCGAAGTGCAAGACTAGAGCTATGCTTTAAAACAACAGGAGTTAGAAGTAGTAGATGTATAACAGTAGCATCTACAGATAACGTTAACAAGGCTATCGAAAGTATTTACAAATTCTCTGTGATTGGAAAGCTAGTTGTATTCCATAAAGATCTGCTATCGAGAACAGCTTACACAATATTCAGCAACACAGTAAAAATACAAGGTAATATAGATCCAGGAATAGTAATAGCAGGTTATACACCAAACTGGGTAAAAGCTAAACTAGTTCTAGATATACCATGAGGATTCGATATATCTACAGAAAAAGAACTCTAACCCCCTAGCTACTCACAAACACATTAATCAACTCCTTTACAAAACAACTACCACCAAAACTTAGCTACAGCACCAGCTTCAGCTTAAACGCTGGGGACTGGAGTTACATGAAATTTTTACAATTACTAAAAATAATGTTTAGGATATGCGGTACTGTATCTGTGACTACTAAGAAGCTAAGCTTTATTTCGCTCCTAGTCTAGATATAGAGTTTGTTGATAGAGATAAAGGTGTTCAGCTTGCTCTACAACTTGCTGAGAAAAGTACTAGACCTCTTCTAGCTGTTTTCGATCCTGAGGGTTGTAGTAAATCTGCATGGCTTAGGTAAGCAGCTGAGGTTCTCAAGGAGCAGGGTTACGATGTTATCTATGTAGATATTCCCCATAGAGATTATGTGGTGTATACAGAGGTTAAGAAAGTTATAGAGAGGTTGTCTGATATTATAGTGGATGCTACGGGGTACACATCTATAAAATTGGCTTACCTAGTGATACTTTTAGCTAATGCTATACGAGAATATTCCTAAACCTAAACCTGAATTCGAAGATATATAGATTTTAACCAGCGGCAACCCTAGGTATCTCAGTATACTATACCAAGATAGATGGGATGTTGAGAAAGTTGTTGAGGAATCTGAATACAGTTTTGCAAAATTTATAGCAGGCTCTATAAACAGCTTCTTTAACATTAAGTCTCGAAAAGATGTTATTGATCTAGCATATATATTTGCTATTAGAAAACCATTTGTTAATGAAACAAGTCCTGGAACTCCAATACTAACCCTAGGTATTGTAGAAATTATAAAACCCGACTTGGAGATGGAAAAAGCCTACTGGCTCTCTATAAGACAAAATGACTTAATAGAAATTGTTATTGAGAAACTACTCAACGGAGAGAATTTGGGAAAAGCTTCAGAAGTGTGGATGAAAATAAGAAGATTGAGAATAGCTAAAATAACTAATAGTATTGAAGCAGTAATACACTTCATCATTGATTATGGAGATCAGTTTATTGAAGAATTAAATGAGCTTAACTGGAAAAGACTAGCACTATCTTGTGAAATATCTGCATAGATATGAAGATAAATAATGAAATCATCACTATTGCTTATATTATCCTGATCTCTTTATTTCTGAAATAATGGAGAGCATGCGGAGCCAATCTTCTATAGATGGCATATATATAAGTCCATGCTTTATTTTATAGGGTCTTGTTGGGGGTGGGATCTCTGCGACATATATTAATGGCTCTAAGAGTTCGTTCAAGGTATCGAAAAGTTTCTTCAACTTTTGATATATATCATACACAACCTTCAACTTATCGCCATCGAGAACCTCTATTTCAAGCCCTATGTTCTTAGCTTCTTCTATATGTATAGCCTTGCCGTGATATACAAAACCTTTTATAAGCTTTTCCGCTATCTCTGAAATTTCTTTCTTATCTTTTCCTTGTTTCATTCTTCTGCTTAGGACTTCTTCTAAGAGGCTCTTCACGTGGTTTAGAAGACTTTCATAATGCCCCATCTCCGCTATAGGTATACTAGAAAATACAACTTTCACTATCTGTTCTTTTGAAGTTTTTGACTCCTCAATTGCCTCTATTACCTGTTTAAGGGAGTCTCTAATAGTCTTAGCTGAAACATAGCGTCCGGTACTTGGTAGCTGTACTTGTGGATCAACAGGACCTAGTTCTGCGATTGGTGTCACATATATTTTATTGCCAGCACATGCTAAGAGTGTTCCCGCGGATTTTGCTAGCCTCGGCACAACTATAATTAATTGCTTTTTAGCTAAGTTTTGTATTCTTATACCTAGATGATATGCAGCATCAGCATTTCCTCCGAATGTATGAAGTAATATACATATATCTGAATCAGTATTTAAGTTTCTTTCCATTATGTAAAACTCAAAATCATCAACAACGTTTCTCTCAATACCTGCAAAATCATGGAAAGCTAGAGTTATGAGTTGACATCCGAGAACTTTCTCAACATTCTTAGCAGCCTCATCTATTTCACTAAGCAAAAACTGTGCTTCAGCTACTTGAGATTCTTCTTTCTCAGCTTCTTCACTTGTTGAGTCTAAGTCCATAGGCACCTCTCCATTTTTCAACTTTGTCACGTATAGCGCTTCTCACAATCATCTCTGGATGCTTTGAGTAGATATATGCTAGTAGATATGTTATGGGCATGCTTAGAGCTGGCAAGGTGATTTTTCTCAAATACAGAGCTTTAACTGGCTCAACACTTATCAACTTATTATATGCTTCTTCCCCAGCCTTGATAAACTCTGCCGAAGCCTCATAAATCTTCACAGGAGCCTCTTCACCGAGAAGCTCGCTAGCTAGATCAGGAGGCTCAATATGTATTTTCAGTAATCCTTTCTCCTCTAAACTCTTAAGCAATTCCTCGAGTTCCCGTGACCACGGACCGAATTTCCATGGCTCAAAATTGAAAACCTCAATTCCTAAGATTTTTTCAATTAGAAACACAACCTTATGAATCCTCATTGAACCTCTTATCCTACCCCTAGCTAGGTAAAAAAGGATTGAAATAAGCTCCTCTTTGCCAAGCATAGCTCACCACCTCACCAACATACTATATTATCACTGCATATAATAAGCTTACACAGTTTGACAAAATTTTCTACCATGCGTAACAACATCAGCTAAACACCTTTACTAAATATTTTAAGCTTATTGAACCAGGAAAGTTTTTATCTAAAAAGATAGTTGAAGCTATCGATAGAAGTAGCATTGCGTTGGTTCTTTTAACAGTCGATTTGATGGTAATAAATCTCGATGAATTTATTGAGAGATAGGCTATGCTGTAGATAAGGAGAGTTATGAGTAAGGGGGTTCTTAACATAGGTAATATGTATATTGTTTAGAAAAGGTAATTCGTGGTTAGCAGTATAACATATTGTTAGACTTTTAGAGAAGCTAGAATTTTGGTAGCTAGTGGTGGTTGTTTGAGAATTTCTTTTCTCTAGCTAGTGAGATAGTAGTGTAGTGAGGATGGATTTAGTAGTGTTGTATGCTAGTGAGAGGAGGATTAGGATGATGTAGTATGTTAGGAATACTGTGATGTATTCTAATGGTTTCTGTGGTCTATTATTTTTAAGGATTAGTTTAGCAGGGTATGTTAATATATTTTCAAGTTTTTTAGGTAGCGGTATTAGGAACGGTGTTCTACTCATATACTGGATGTATTTTTCTCCGTAGATTTTCACCATGTGGTTTTCTTCATATAGAGCTATAGCTATAATTATCATTACCACTGTTAACCAGATAATTGAAGGTGATGCAAAATATCCTCCTTTCACAGGTTTAAAGACATAGGTGTCGTAGATTAATAAGCCGTAGGACCATAATATGAATCCTAAGTACTGTGGATGTCTAGAGTATCTGTAGATACCGTTTCTCGGTAGATGGTGGTTCATCCCCCTTCATATTCACGATTTCAGAAGCTCCCCACCATCTACTTCTCAACGGTCTCCCCGAGCCCACTCACCGCAGTAGCTCCCCGCCAGTCACCTAGGGTTCACAGCTCTACGGATCTCGGAAACCCGGAGGCACTAACAATATATAAGCCTATGAGGTTTATAAATCTCCAACATTAATGGGTCTTAGACATCAATAAATATAAGTATTGCAAATAAATATGAAGACCGAACTACCCTACCAAACCTTTACAAATTAAGTAGTGATCTATGTATATAATTAATGAACTTATAAAAATACAAGGAGATAGAGCTTCACAAAATGCTACGCAACAATATCCTAATCGCTCTTAGGAATAACTCTAGGACTGAAGATGCTGTAGAAGTCTTCAAAGAATTCCTAAAAACTCCAAATCAAAGTATATGTTAAGGTGTTGCTGTGTATTTACAGCGTAGTAGATTTTAACTTAGTATTAGTAGTAGAGATTCTCTGGTTGGTGATTTGTTGTGGGCTATGTCTGGGTTGATGCTGTGATTAAGAATCCATTTACGGGTAGAGGTATCTCTGTTAAAGCTTTTGTTGATACAGGTGCTACTCTTACTGTTGTTCCTCGGAAGATTGTTGAAGAGCTTCAGCTTCCTGTGATAGGTAAGAGTGTAGTACAAGCAGCTAAAGGTTTTGCTGAACTTGAGCTATGCCATGGTTTTGTTGAGATTATGGGGGAAGGAACACCTGCACGTATACTAGTCTCAGATGATATAGATACTGTGCTGATAGGTATTACAACACTTGAGCAACTAGGTCTCGAGGTAGATCCTATTACAGGGAAGCTCAAGAAAACTAGGATACTACTACTATAAAAATACTTTATTCACATCTCATAATCAAAACAATACCTATTTCAAACCTCTACACACCAAGTCATGGCTTATATGCATACTTTAAGAAAACAAAGAGGTAAAAGGTAATTAACATAGTTCTAGGTTCTTTAGGAATGGATTTAACTAAAGCATAAGTATCGCACCTCTTATCTTGATCCCTTTCTTAGAGACTAGAGCTATACCGTGTTTATCAATTGTATCTACTCCTGCTATTATCTCTGAGAATCTTACTCTCTTACCCTTGACCACGACATCTTCAGCAAATTCATCTAATACGGGTACTTTTGGGGTTTGAAAATGTTGATCTCTATAACTAGCTGAACATACTTATCAACCTCTAGACACCTACCATCAATTAGACAGATTCTCAAAGATTTATCTAGTACAAGCCATTGAGATCTAAAAATTTCTCTGAATCACTACAACACCGAAGCTGTTATCAAATAAAGTTGTATAGTTAAAATCTCTACATGAAACTTAGTCTTGATATTCTTCAAAAACGAATAACAATCACTATAGCATCTAGTGTAAGCAACAGAAATAAATAGAATATTTCTAAAATTTTCATAGAGAAGTAGAAAGAATTCACTATATGATCTAGATATCTTCTGAGTTTTGGAGAGGGGTGAAAGAGGTGTATTTGATATGCCTAGTATTTTTTAAGTATTATTAGTGTAAAGTATCAATGTGATGAGGTATGGTTAACGAGTTAAGCGTTGTTTACGCAATAGCTATTGCAAGTTTTATACCTCCAACAACATTGATTGTTGAGAAGTTTATCCGTAGAAGGTTGTGGTTAGTTGGAACAGCAGGTATAGGGGCGTTATCATCTCTTGCCGTATTTCTACTGGTTTTCGCTAGTCCTTGGATATATCTAGAGAACTATGGGCTGTTTTAGTTTTTATAATCATTTGTGGTACTCATATTCATTGATTTCTGAGACCTCTTAACGCTATGAGGTATGCTGATGCTGTGTATCTGTCTAGTCCAAACCTCTTCATGATTTCATCATGTTCTTCAGAGCTTGCCGCCCCTCAAGAAAAATTTATGAGCCTCAGAAGCCTATATATTTATCGGTGACCCCGGGTTTCCGAGACCCGTAGGGCTGTGAGCCACTAGGCGACTAGTGGTGAGCTACTGCGGTGAGGGGGCTCGGGGAGACCGTTGAGAAGTAGATGGCGGAGAGTCTGAAATCAACAGATATGAATGACGATGAACCGCCATCTACTGAGAAACGGTTACCCTATGGGAGTTGTGGAGAGTCCTTAAAATAGTTGGTGATGTGTTTTCAAGATCTATAGCGTTAACAGCTATATTTTCAGCTCTTGGAGCTACTCTATGGCTTGCTGAGATAGGGGGTGGTAAAGAGGTTTTCATAGCTTCATCATCTATAGGGTTCACTATGTGCATAGCTTATATAGCTTCTACAACAGCTCTAGCTATACTAGGTACAGTACCTGCGGAGAGAATAGGTATAGGAGCCTATACATCAACAGCTCTATTCACACTAAACATAATACTATCGATAATAAGCAGAAAACCTACAACACCTAGAGATAAAAACACAATATCAACAACATATGTACATAGAGAATCTGGGGATAACGAAATTATTAAACGTATTATCGAAGAAGCGAAGAAAGCTATAAGCTAAAACCAAGCTTTTTTAACTACGTAGATATACCGTGTTTCCCAAATCCTGTTTACTACTTGACTACATATTATCTATCCTCAACTTCTTGATACAATGTGTTTGCTGTTCATAACCTAGTCTAGATACTTAAAGATACTTATTCTGATCGATGAAGGTGTTGTAGAGAGTTATACGTTATGTTGTGGTTGTGTTCAGGTTATGTCTATTCTAGTAAGGTTTGTCATTATCTAGATGACGATGGTATCTTTTTCGTTAGGTAATAAAAACTTGCTATACATAGCTATACTCGGTGGTGTGAATGAGTTTCAATGCTAAGTATATTGGTAGAATTGGGTTAGAGATCTTAATACCTTTGACGATACTAGTTTTAGCTGTGTTAGGTATATACAGCTATACATCTACCAATCTCAGCTCTACACAGTTTACTACTACTGTAACTAAAACTGTTACAATGTATTTACCTCCAACAACTGTAACAATCACGAAGATTGTAAAGGAAGAGATCTCCCCACGACCTACCTCAACAACATCTCTAAATACTGTAACCCCAGCTACATCTACAGTAGTTACAGTAGTTTACCAATACGGCTATATAGTTAGATATCCCAATGGCTCAGAAACATTTATACCAACAACACAGTACGCAACAACACTACCAACACCTCCTACGGAATTCAAAGGACCTATAGTAAACATGTCTACCCCAGGTCTTAATGTAACAATCATTTTATCAAAGGGTGAAGTGAAGGTAGGTGAACAGCTTTGGATTAAAGCTATGTTTAGAGGTGAGAAAGCTTCTGCTCTATGCTTCCTATTTGTTGAATTGATTAATCCTGATGGGATTGTTGTAGAAAAGATTGGTATACCTCCTCCAAAAGTCCCTACACCTAGACCAGGAATGGAGGTAAAGTCTGAAACAGATTACGTTATCAGGGAATTCAGAGTTGATATACCTAGTAATGCAACAATAGGTAGATATACAATTGCAATTAATGTCAATACATGTAGTAATGAAGTGCTGATGAGTTTAGAGATACCTATAACAGTACTACCATCGGAATACGAGGTTATACCAACACCTCCACCAGGTTATATAGGGCCTGTAGCTGTGAACGAGGTTCCAGGTCTCAAAATCTATCTATTTCTATCTAGCGATAAGGTGAAGATAGGTGATACCCTTAAAATCTTGGTTTATAGTGTTGGTGAGAAAGCTTTTTGTTGTGGATGCCCTAGATTCGTAACAGTAGTCAATTCTGAGGGGCAGGTAGTGTATAGAACTGCTTATGTATGTACACATATAACGATAAGCCCTGGATCACCTCCACCACAAGAAGATATTCGCATTATTTCTTGGAAAGTTTCTAAAGATCCTAACTACAACATCGATATAACACCAGGTGTATACACAATAATTGTTGAAACTGGTGTACTAACAGTAAATGCAATAGTAACAGTAGTAAGCTGAAAACTACGTTAAACTCTATATCTTTTGCTATGAATAATCTATAGATGCTATGGTTATTCTTGGTTAACCTATGGTTAAACTTATAAGTTAACTAAATAGCTAAGATTATCTAGAGTGATTCACTATGATTAAAGAGATTGTTAAAGTTCATAAGAAAGGGGTTGTAGTGATACCTAAGAGTATTAGGGATGCGCTAGGTATTGTAGAGGGGACTCTGCTTGAGGTAAGAATTGAGAATAACAAGATTGTTCTTGAGCCTCTTGATCTATGGGATAAAGTGTGGAAGTGTTGTTCTGGTAGTGCTGAAGAAGCTGAGAAAGAGCTGGATAGGGAGGAGGAAGAGTTTTGGAGAAGAAGAGAGAGATGAGAACAGTTATTGTAGATACCTATGCTGTACTAGCGATGGCGTATGGAGAACTTGGGGAAGAAGCAGAAAAAGTATTGCTAGGTATTAGGAGAGGTGATGTTGTAGGGTATTTACCGGTAACTGTTGTTTATGAACTTTGTATTCACGTGTTAAGAGGGAGGATACCTGTTTTTGAGAGTATGGAAGAGTTCAAAACTTTTATCACGAAATACTTCAGAATAGCTGAACTTCGGTTAGAAGATTATATTGAAGCTGCTAGAATCAAGATAGAAGGTGATGCAATGCTGAAGGAGAGCATAGAGTTTAGAAATAGAAGTCTTAGTTTCACAGATTCTACAGTTATATGGCTCGCTATAAAGATGAAGATACCTATTGTAACTGGCGATAAGGATTTAGCTTATGTTGCGAAAAGAAAAGGTGTAGAGGTTATATGGTGAAATAAGCTGTTCTCTAATCTGTTACCGTACTCCTCATAATAAAGATTAATTCCAATGGATGTTCTTTTCAAATTGAGTTAAGGATTAAAGTTTTAAACGAATTATAATATAGAATATATGATCAATATCTTAAGGCTGAGTTTCTATGTGTATCATTTTTCTACACATTTTTTTGTATTGTTCGAAATTTGTTGAATCTGCTATATGTATCTCTACTGGTGCATCCCATGGTAATTGATATAGATCTATAGCTTTCTCGATAATATCTATATAAAGTTTTTTCTTTGTTTCGCTATCTAGAATTTTTGAAGGTATAGCGATTAGGATATCTATATCGCTGTAGATAGTAGTTCTATTCTCAGCAATACTCCCAATAACATATACCTTTGCTTCTGGGATAAGATCTTTAACAGCTTTAGCAATTTTCTCAGCATATTCTCTCCATCTCTTCAAATGTTCCAAATGATATTTAACCCAGTTTGACATTCTTCACAACCTCCTCAAGAATACCGATAAGTTTTGTTGCAACATCTATAACATCTCTAGCTTCATCAAAACTATAGCTTATCTCACCATACCTACTCGTAGTATATGCTTCTTCAGCTAATATAAAAATTCTTCTATAATTATTAACAAATTCAACAAGTTTATCAGCGATATTACTAAATCCATGTCTTCTCAACTCTCTGATGAGAATCGATAAAAGTTCTCTCAACCTATGACCACGGATTGGACAGCTTTTATATATAGTTGCATAGCTTGTTCAGCAAAGAAAATAGCTAGATCAGGATCATCAACAGTTTTCGCTTCTTTTAAGAATAGCATAGCTCTATACTTCAACTTCTCTACAACTATACTGCTCAACAAGTATCTACCTTATCCACAGAGTAGTTACTTTAGCTTAATATTTTCGGAACACATCTTTAACTAGTTTAGATACAAATTTTTGATTAAAAATTAATTCAAAGAGGATATAGTTTTCTACATCTCTTGCTCTTCTTCTTCCTCTTCTTCTTCGCCACACTCCTGTATACATTCGTTGTATGTTTCTAAACATTCTCTTTCTTTATTTGGTTGTATTTTTAGACACATACTGTATAGTGATTTACATTCTTCTACACACTGTGAGTACCATGATGATATAGGCATAAACTTCCCTTTGCTAGGTCTTCAAGTCTTTTTATTTAGAGTGTTGTATATATGTTATTCTAGATATCGAGTTCTTTTATCTATAGTCTACACTCTAATATGTATACTCACTTAGTGTGAATCACTTTCTGTGAGTTACCCTTTAAAAACATGAAATACAACATCTATATCGAGGTGGAATAAATGGTAAATAAATACCTAGTTTTAGCAATAGTAGCTGCAGTAGCTTTAGCAACAGTAATATCTATAGCGACATTTACATATGCTCAGAGCAACGGTGGGAACAAACCATCACTACTGCCTTGCGGGAAAGGTAATGTAACAAAAGTATGGATACCATTTGTATGGCGTTGGAGAGGCTTTGGTTGGGGTGCTAAGGTTAGGGGGTTGGAAGTAGTTGTTAGCGATGAATTTAAACAGAAAGTTGTATCAATACTTGAATCAGATTCAGATACAGCATCACTCTTAAGCCAAGGATACAATATTACCCATATAAAACCTGTGGTAACGATGATTGTAGGTGGTGATGGTACAGTAACATTTAAAGCTACGAAAGCTATTGTTGAGCTAGGCAATGGTAAAGGAGGTAGAGTTGTAGTCTACGTAGATGTTGAAGGAGGTAAAGTGTTAGCTGTATACAAATTTGAAGCTGTTGTGAAAACAGCTAAAACAACTACACCAACAACACCATCTTCCTCAGCTTAAGCATAAGTCTATGAATACAAAACTTTGAGCTAAACCAAAAATCTTTTTTAATTATTTCTTAAGTCTGTTCAAGACCAAGGTTTACATAAAATGGATGTTTTCTATCATTGTCTAGGTATTAACGTAAGTCTAACTAGTTTAACCCCTTTAATCTTCTCGATACTGCTTACAAACTTCTTTATCATATCTGAAGAACCTCTAACGATTATCATCAGTAAACAGTTTCTCTCATCGAGATGCACATGCATAGAAGAGATAACTATAGATAAGAATCTATGCTGGATATCTGTAAGTTCTTCATCAACATTACTTACTTCATGATCATATAGAACACCTATAGCCCCTACAACTTCGCCACCTATTCTCCAGCTGTGCTCAGCTATAAATAACCTTATAGATTCTTGAACTATTCTCGATAGAGTATCGATCCCCATATCCTTCATAATCTCTATCAATTTCTCAGCTAAATCTTTTGGAATATATACTCCTACCCTAAGAGGTTTTGAAACTTCTCCATCCACCCAACTCCACCAACAGTATTTTAGTTCATTACTGAGATATTATAGTTTCTCTTTAGAAAAGCTTATAAAGTGCACCTTATAAAACTTAGATGGTGCACAGATGTGGTGAAGAAGGTAGCTATAGTGGTTACAGTTATTGTTATAGTTTTAGTGTTGTCTGTAGCTATGTTTATAAGCTATAGAAATCTTTCCATTATCAAAAGTTCTGAAGAATCCTCAGGTTATGTAGTTGTTACTGATTTTGTTAATCGTACTGTGAGAATAGTTAAGGATATAAGAAGAGTTGTAGCTATAGGTCCAGGAGCTTTAAGACTTGTAGCATACCTTAATGCTTTAGATATGGTTGTAGGTGTTGAAGAAATAGAGCAAAGCGGATCAGTAGTTGGTAGAGATTACGCTATGGCTTATGGAGATCTACTCAAGAATCTAACAGTAGTTGGTCCCGGTGGACCAAGATCAGCTCCAGATCCTGAGAAGATTAGATCTGTAAAACCTGATCTAGTTATAATGTCTAGAACTTATGTAGATCTCTACAACCCTGATAGACTTTCAGAAGAAGTTGGAGCACCTGTTATTGTTGTTGATTATGGGGTTGCTGGGTATCTCGATATAGATTTTTTGAAGAATGCTTTAAGAATGCTTGGTCTAGTTCTTGGGAAAAGTGGGAGAGCTGAAGAGCTTTGCAGATTTATCGATAGTATTGTATACGATTTAAGGAATAGAACAACTAGTATAACTGTGAAACCAAGTGTTTATATAGGAGCTGTTTCTTATAAAGGTAAACAGCCATTCACATCTTCACAAATAAGTTTCCCACCACTTATACTTCTAAATACCAAATCTATAGTTGATGATGTTGGGGGTAAGCAGGGGTTTATATCGATAGACTTCGAATATCTATTGAGTAGACAACCAGATGTTATATTTATAGACTTGAATAATCTCGATGTTGTTCTCGACGACTATAATAAAGACCCTAGTAAATACTGTGCTTTGAAAGCGTTCAAAGAGGGGAAACTCTACTCTATACTACCTTTCAACTACTACCATACTAATATAGCAACAGCGTTTGCAGATGCTTACTACATAGGGAAAATTCTGTACCCAGATAGGTTTAGTGATGTAGATCCTATTCAGAAAGCTAACGAGATATTCAGAGTTTTCCTAGGGAGAGAGCTTTACAAAGATTTCGTAGAAGGTTTTGGAAGAGGTTTTGGGTCTCTAAAAGATTTATTTACATGTAGTAGGTAATCACTATGTCTAGTTCATCAAATATTTTTCTACGTAGATACATAGCTTTAGCAGTTCTTGCAACAATATTATTCATTTTAATACCTTTAGCATCTTCTATCGGTCTCTATAGAGTTACTTTCCTAGATATATATAAGATACTTCTAGGCTACAATCTACCGGAGGATGAGTTTATAGCTCTATGGATAAGACTTAGACGTATATTCGTAGGAGCTATAGTCGGTGCTCTCTTAGGTGGTGCAGGAGCTATAGCTCAAGCAGTTTTCAGAAATCCTCTTGCATCCCCTTTTACTCTAGGTATATCTCAAGCAGCTGCTCTAGGAGTAGCTATAGCTCTTATAGCTGGGTATGGAGGTACAGCTACTCAGTGGTTTATACAGTTTGCTAGACCATACATACTACCTATAGCAGCTTTCACATTAGCAATTATACAAACAGTATTAATACTACTTCTTGCGTATAGAGCTGGTTTAACTCCACAAGCACTCGTTTTATCATCTATAGCTCTATCCTTTTTATACCAAGCAATTCTAGCAGTACTCCAATACCTAGTTCTCAACGAGCTTCAGATAGCTACAATAGTTTTCTGGATGTTTGGAGATCTTGGTAAAGCTGGTAATACAGAGCTTCTCATCCTAGCTACAACCTTTATACCTGTAACATTGGCTTACATGCTTATGAACTTAGACTTAGATCTTATAGCTATAGGGGATGAAATAGCTTATACATCTGGTTTAAACCCGAAGAAATTCAGATTTTTTGCAACAGCTATAGCAGCTCTAGGTACCGCTCTCGCAACATGTTTCGTAGGTGTACTTGCTTTCCTATGTCTTTTAGCACCACATATAGCTAGAGCAATTGTAGGTTCTTCTCATAGATACCTACTCCCAGCATCGATGATGATAAGCTCTATACTACTAATAGCTGCAGATACATTCGGTAGAACAGCTCTATCCCCGAGAACTATACCAGCTGGGATTGTTCTATCTTTTCTAGGGGCACCTCTACTAATAGTATTGCTTCTTAGAGGGTCTAGGCGTTGGTGATAATAAGAGTTGTAGGGATATCTGTTACCTACGGAAGTATAAAAGCGTTGGAGAACGTATCTCTAGAAGTTTTCCCTGGAGAAGTTGTATCTATCATAGGTCCTAACGGTAGTGGGAAAACAACTCTACTAAAAACAATAGACAGTATAGTGAAACCTATAGCAGGCTCTATATACATAGATGGAAAGAATATCTATAACTATACGAGAAGAGAAATAGCTAAAATACTTAGCTACGTACCTCAGAGAATAGATCTTCTACAGAATACAACAGTTATAGACTTTGTTTTAACAGGTAGAAGACCTTACGCAGATTTTAGCTACAGCAAAGTAGACATAGACAAAGTTTTCGAAGTTCTTAAAATTGTTAACGCTGAACATCTAGCGTATAGAAAACTAGATGAGCTAAGCGGTGGTGAACTACAGAGAATAGTTATTGCAAGAGCACTTGCATCAGAACCAAAGGTTCTCTTATTAGATGAACCAACAGCAAACCTAGACCCGAAATACCAGGTAGAGATAATGAAGTTGATTAGAAGATTGTCCAGTGAGAAAAAGGTAGTCGTCATAATGGCTATCCACGATCTTACCTCTGCTTATAGATTTTCAGATAAAGTAGTTATGATTAAGAATGGGGTTGTAGTTTCCATAGGGAAACCAGAAGATGTTATAACAGAGGATAATATTTGGAGAGTATTCGAAGTTAAAACAAAGATCTTTAGAGAATTGAGAACAATTATAGTAGAGATATAGAAAAAAGATACATACTAAGAGATTCTAGTCTCTTGAAAACTATACTATCCGTTTATATGGAATTCTACTCAATTTCACGATACCTCTACCTATAACAGCATTAAATTCAGCACCAGCACATACAGGACATAGGGTTTCGCTATTTATCTTTACAGCTTTTGGTTCCATAACAAGTTCTCCGCATCTAGAACACCTTACACTTGGATATATAGGAGCTCTCTCAATATCTTCAAAAACCTCAACTTCTTGTATAATAAACTCATCTTCAGGTAGATCAGCCATTCTATACCCTATCTCTTCCCAAAGCTTACTTAATTTCTCAATATCTTCTCTACTACCACTCCTCTCAACAACAACTTTTCTAAAAAGCTCAAGAGCTTCTTGAGGAAAGTATTTAGATCTTAGCTTCTCTGAATCTATATAGATCCTAACCCCTTTCTTCGAATCTCTTTTAATAAGTGTTACAGCATTTTTACCTAGATCTAGATATATTAGAGAATTGTTACCTAGTGTACAACCAGTAGCAATTTGTACACCATCAACCATACAGTTGTTAACTTCTACAATAGCTATAACCTCTTCTTCAACAGTTTCAGCAAGACCAGCTTTTCTTAATCCAAGTTTCTCCATAGCTATCTCAGACATCCTAAGCCCTAGAACAAGGAATGGACATACATGACCGTGGAACTCTTTAGCTTTCTCAATAATCTCTCTAGACACCATATATATACGCACCTATCAGTTTTATAAAGTGCACTAATAAAAATTTTCATGAGTAGATCTAAATAGGTTTAACGATAGGACTACAGTTTACCGGAGAACCTATAATATTGTAAAACAGTTGACAGCTATTCGGTGTTATTAAGTTTTAAAATTTGTATAGTTGTTAACATTAGCTTAGCTAAAGAAGAGGGTTATATATGTGAGTGTTAGAAGAAAATTGATAGGAGCTCTACTAATGTTAATAGTAGCTGTTTCGATAGTTTCTTTACTTGATATTGTTATGTTATACTTCTTGAAAGATTTAGCACAGGTATATATTACATACAGAAATATTGTTCATGCTGTTGTAGCTCTTATCGTAGGTATCGTTATTATTCAACTTTTTGCGTCTGCAACAGTTATTTGGTTGAAGAGAGGGAGAGAAGCTTATCTCGTAAGAAACGTTATACTAGTCTTAGGTTATATAGTTTTAGGGTTTGTTATAGCTTCTATTCTAGGGCTAAGCGGAGAATCTCTACTAGCAAGTGCAACTTTCTCTGGTCTTATTATAGGTCTTGCTCTACAACCTGTACTATCGAATTTCTTCTCAGGTCTTCTAATCCTCTTATCTGGCTATATAAAACCTGGTCAAGATGTTAGAATAGCTGGTGGAATACCTCTATCTCTCCTGGCTTTCCCTGCATACAAATTCTTTAGTAGAGACTACGCTATACCAGGCTTGAGGGGGAAAGTACTAGAGATAGGATTGCTCTATACAAAGATGCTAGATATCGATGGTAATGTAGTTAAAATTCCTAATAATATGCTATTTAGTTCAAGTATAGTTCTAGAGGAAACTTCTGAAAGTAGAAGGGTGCAGATTAGATATGAATTTCCAGTAACATGTAGTCCAGATATAGTTTTAGCTGAACTTCATAGAGTTTTCCGCGGTATACTAAACGATTATAATCTGTATATAGAGGAGCAAAGTGATAAACAATACTACATAGTTCTACTTGTAACAATAACACCTCCAGATACAAAAACAAGGGAATTTAGATCTAAACTATTGAAAGAATTCATAGATATTCATAGAGAGCTTATCCTCAGTGGATTATGTACACAAACACAATCTTCTACAAGATGAAGATGGTAATCAGATAAATCTCTAAATCAGTATTTGTTCTTCTGTTTCAAGGTATATCGATTAAACTCGGGTAGAACGTTTATTTAGCAAAGTTTTTAAGCAGTATTACCAACATTTCTAAGAATCCTAAGAATCAGTTTTGATATAGGTGATATTTAACGATTTTGAGGAACAAGATATTGGTAAAAATAGTAATAGTCTTGGCGACTCTTTTAGCGGTATCTTTCTTAGTTATGAAGTTTATTGTTGTTAAAAACGATGTAATTGGATTGACGATGGCTAAGCTATGGTGTAGCGAAGTAGGTATAGAAGTGAATACATCTACATGTATATCTACTATAAATTCTCAGCACTATGTTATTGTTCAAAGTCTTTCTCTAGCGATATTCTTGTTCGTTATAGCTATGACTGTTATGAAGACAGAGTGGAGAGTTGCTGCAGTTATTCTAGGAGTAGCTATTCTTATACTTACAGGTGTTTCCAACCCGAAGGGAATTATAGAGGCGGTCTCATGGAATTTGATACTCTTCTTAATAGGTTCAATGGTTTTCGCAGGAATATTAAGAGAACTAGGTGTTTTCCGTTTCCTAGCTATCCAGATACTAAGGGTATCTAAAGGTAGTGTATACCTCTTGTTATTCTTAATATCTATGCTTGCTTTCTCGCTTGCAGCTATTGTTGATGAAGTTACAAGTATTGTTTACATAACGATGCTTGTTCTAGAGCTTAAGAAGATACTTAGAGTTGATATAGAGCCTTTGATAATCTTATCTGTTTTAGCTACTAATACAGGTAGCTCTGCTCTTCCTATAGGTAACCCTATTGGTGTATACATACTATTCCAATCAAGGTTAAGTGTATCGCAGTTCATTAGATATGCACTACCACTAGCTGTAATCAACCTCTTGGTTCTCTACATATTATACATCGTTGTATCTAGAAAGTATGTTGATATGCTTAAAGAAGTAGTTAAGAAATATATAAACAGGGTAGAGGCGTTTATAACAAGCTTCTACACTAAAATCTATAATGCAAGAGCTACGAAGATAAAGATAGGGGTAGTTCTGTTAATACTATTTGCTCTTACGGTAGCTCTCAACGACCCTATAATACATATACTATCGAGGATACTGGGAATCGATATAGATCCTCACAGCTTCTTAACATTCATACCCTATATCTACATAGTGTTCTCTATGTTTATAGCAGTACCACTTGAAGAAATCTCTATCCTAGTTAGTAGAGCTGTTGAATGGAGCTCCATAGTATTCTTCATAATGCTCTTCATGCTAGGGTACAGCCTTCTACATACAGGAGCTATGCCAAAACTAGCATACGCTTTATCAACTATAAGTACATCACCTCTAGCTCTCCTAACATTGATGGTTATAAGTTCAGCAACTCTAAGTGCTGTTCTAGATAATCTATCTGTTATAGTGGCGTTCACACCTATAGCAATGCTATTCGTAAACGCAGGGTTGATAAGCTCAATAATATTCTTTGCACTTCTCTTCGGAGGTGTATTCGGAGGAAACTATACACCACTAGGATCAACAGCTAATATAGTAGCTCTATCAATGGCTGAGAAAGAGAAGGTAAAACTATCGTGGAGAAGATGGTTATCGATAGCGTTGATAACTACAACAACTCAAATAGCTATAGCTGTTCTCTGGGTAATCTTTAACCAAGTTATGCTGTAGAAGTTTCGAATATATAAAGTTCTATAATTGCTATAATTTCATGTTGAGAACCTTTACATTGTGTAATCTATACCGATATTGATCAAGTTCTCCCACGTAATTTCTTCATACCTTTTCTATGTATTAGTTTACGGTGTTTAACTAGTAATGCTATAGTTATTACAAGAATTACAGCAGCAATAATTATGGCTATGGTTAGAAGTTGGTAAGATTGTTTGATTTCTTCTTTTTTCTGTGGAGATACCTCTATCGAGTATATTGTCCAGATACCCTCGTCTTTATCTATATCTACTGTGTAACCAGCTATATAGATATTCTCCCCGTCTGTAGCTATCTTACCTAGGTAATCGAAAATCGATTGTGTATAGTTCTTGTTTAGTATTAGCTCGTATACTAAGGTTAGATTTCTAGTGTATACCGATAGAACTTGGTATACAGTTCTATTCTCTTGATGCATATCCATCCTAGTTGCGTAGAGAAAAGCATTGAGGTAGAGAGATTTGTAGCAAGCATTACAACCTGCATAAGCTACGAGATTTCCATATTTATCGTATTTAGCTATACCATTCCACCCAACAGCGTAAGCATTACCCTCTT